>OGJN01000274.1_pt1 | contig 45863 bp, 46 predicted proteins | sample 1572221 | NCBI WGS metagenome assembly OGJN01 (sample SAMEA2582148, study PRJEB24529) | metagenome | biome: Human gut stool | place: China | collected 2011 | reverse complement strand
TGTGGTTATCGAGCATAATTTAGATGTGATTAAGATGGCAGACCACATTATAGACCTCGGTCCTGAAGGCGGTAATCGTGGTGGTACTATCGTAGCTACAGGTACACCAGAGGAGATCGTTAAGGTAAAAGAAAGCTATACGGGCAAATTCTTAGGTCCTGTATTAGAACAGACTAAGAAATTTATGAAAGCATCGAAAAATAAGAAATAAAATATCTAAAAATCTACGAGGAAAGGAGGACATATGCCATCTGAAGAATTACTAGAGAAGGTCAGTCATTTGCCGACTACACCGGGCGTGTATTTATGGCGTGATCAATATAACCGTATCATCTATGTTGGTAAGGCCATTAATTTGCGCAATCGTGTTCGCTCCTATGTGCGCAATGATGCTAATCGGGCTCCTAAGGTTGCAGCCATGATGAAGCGAGCCGTCGATGTAGAAATCATTCAAACTAAGACGGAAATGGAAGCGCTCATCTTAGAGAACACGCTTATTAAGGAGCATGAGCCTAAATACAATATTAGGCTTCGCGATGATAAAACGTATCCGTATGTAAAAATCTCAGTACAAGAGGACTACCCACGTGTATATATGACACGCCGTCTTGAACGAGATGGGGCCAAGTACTTTGGACCTTTTACAGATGTAACATCAGTTCATGTAGTACTTAAATTGATTCGTCAGTATTATCCATTGCGTACGTGTAAATCTATGAAGGTAGAGAGACCGTGTTTACAGTACCACATGCACTACTGTGAAGCGCCGTGCTTTAATAAGATTTCTGTACCAGATTACCGGAAGTATATTGATGAAATTGTAGAACTCTTTGAAGGTAAGCCTATACCATTGCTTAAAGAAATCAAGGAAAAGATGGAATTAGCTGCAGAAGACTTACGCTTTGAAGATGCAGCACGGTATCGAGATCAGTTATCTAGTATTGAAAAGATACAAGAAAAGCAACGGATGGTTACGCAGCGAGGCGATCTAGATGTGTTAGGTCTTGCAGTAGATACATCTATGGCCTGTGTTCAATTACTATTTATTCGCAGTGGTCGATTACTAGGTCGTGAAAACTACTTTGTGCAACACGATGGTGATAGTGCTGAAACTATAATGACGGACTTTATCAAGCAGTACTATGGGGATACGAACTTTATTCCTAAAGAACTATTACTCCCTATGGATAGTACAGATAAAGACTTGTTACGTGAATGGTTTACGCAGCTTAAAGGCCAGAATGTAGACGTATCTGTACCACAACGGGGGTACAAGATGGATATGATCAAGATGGCCCATGAGAATGCGAAAACCTTCCTAGAAGAGCGCCGTCGTCAGTGGCAACACCAAATCGATAAAACCGGTGGAGCCGTTAAGAAATTAGCGGAAGTATTGGATTTACCTCGCTTGCCAGAGCGTATGGAGTGTTTCGATATCTCTCATACCCAAGGTGCTGAAACGGTAGCATCTATGGTTGTCTTTGAAGGTGGCAAACCAGCGAAGAAGGAATATCGTCGATTCAAATTAAAAACGACACAAGGCAAGCCTGATGATTTCAAGTCTATGGCAGAAATCATGGAACGCCGGTACGGTAAGGAAACAGATTGGCCTATGCCTGATCTCATCATTATCGATGGTGGTAAAGGTCAGCTCAATGCAGCACTGCCATTGATTCGTGGTGTAGGTGTTACAGATGTGCCTGTTATCTCTTTAGCTAAACGTATTGAAGAGGTCTTTGTAGAAGGACAATCTGAAAGTATTATCTTAAGCCATCGTTCACCAGAGCTTCAATTACTCCAACAAATACGCGATGAAGCTCATCGCTTTGCTATTACGTACCATCGTAAGCTTCGTGGAAAACGTAATTTAGAATCTATTTTAGATCACATTGAAGGTATCGGCCCTAAACGTCGAAAGGCATTATGGGCTCACTTTAATAGTTTAGAAGCTATGAAAGAAGCATCTATTGATGAGCTTTCAAAGGTGGAATCTATGAACTATAAGACGGCAGAAACACTATATAATTTCTTCCGCATGTCTAAGGCAGAAAAACAAGATATGTTGAAATAAAAAAGAGCATCTTATTTAAGATGCTCTTTTGCTGTATAAGTATGTTATTTATTTTTGTTGACGTTGAATGTACCAAGTACGCCAAGTAAATAATACACCTGCTGCTAGTACGCTAGCGAGTAACCCAATCCATACGCCAAATGGTCCATAATTAGGATTTTTAGCGAGAATATAAGCAGTAGGGAAACATACGCCCCAATATGATACGAGGGAGATGTAAAGTACTATTTTTACATCCTTGTAAGCTCTTAGAATACCTTGTAATGGAGTACCGATGGCATCGATAGCGGCAAAAAATACGCCATATCCAAGGAATTGATAAATAAGACCATATACTTCGTCATCATTTGTAAAAAGATCTGCAATAGCGTCCATATTAGTAAACGTAAATGTACAAATCATGATAGCCAATACAATGGCTAAGATGCGAGAAATATAAGAGTACTGGATAGCCTCTTGTTTACGACCTGCCCCAAGTTCATAAGCAACTGCAATGGTAGAGGCCATAGCGATACTAAGAGGTAAACAGTAGAATACATTGGTAAAGGCAATAACAGATTGATGAGCAGCTACGACGGCGGATCCAAAGTGAACCATCAAGAGGCCCGCAATACTAAAGATACTAGCTTCTAAGAAAATGGAAAAGCCAATAGGAATACCTATATGTAGCTGTTCGCGAATGTAGTGAAAACTTGGTTTACTGAAGTCTTTAAAGATACGATATCCCTTTAGCTTTGGATGTAATAATAATACTAAGCTAAAGAGAATAAAGTTAGTCCAACAAGCTCCGGCTATACCATAGCCAGCACCGACACCACCGATCTCTGGAAATCCGAAATGCCCAAAGATGAGTGAGTAGTTCAAAAATACGTTCACAATAAAGCTAGTAAATACGATGGCCATAGAATAATGTGTTAATCCATGACTGTCGACTGTATTGCGCAATGTATTAACCCAAAGTAGTGGGAAAAGACCTATGGCATATGCTTTCAGGTAACTAATACATACCTCAGCTGCAGCTGGTTCCAGATTTAATGCTGTCAGAAGAGGGCGTAAGCCTAAGAGACCAATCATTAAAATAATGAATGCTAGGCCTGTACCGATATAAAGACCTTGATAAAATATGGTTGCAATATCATTAGTTTTCTTAGCTCCCAATAGCTGAGAAATAATCGGCGTAATACCTAATAACGTTCCTTGTGCAAAAATATAGAACAAGAGCCATAAATTATACCCCGTAGCGACCCCAGCTAAATCTATCGTACTATATTGTCCCGTTAAAAAGATGGCTATGAATGTACCACCTATAAGGGAAAATTGCGTTATGCACATAGGAGTAAATAGTTTAATAAACAACCATAACTTTTGTGATATAGAATATGTTTGATACATATTTACCTCCCTGAGTAATGATATATAATACGATACCATAAAGTAGTCTAATTTAATAGATAAATTCCCTAAAAGTTGGGAATTAAATATAGAGTAAAATATAGAACTATATATATTATGTATTACTCTATAATTAAGGCATTTATGAGTCATAGAGATTATATTTGTAGCTTTATGTTTCTTTCATTAATATGAAAAGAGTATGCTAAAAACGAATATATATTTTACAAATTGAATTTTACACCACTGAACTATATCGATTATAATATATATACTATAGTTGTATTATAAGGAGGATATATTGGACATCTTATCTATTCAAGGTTTATTGGCGATGTTACAAATCATCGTTATCGATATTTTACTTGCTGGCGATAATGCAATTGTGATTGGTATGGCGGCTCGTAACTTGCCAGCTCATTTGCAGAAGAAAGCTATCTTCTGGGGCACAGCAGGGGCCATTATTTTACGCCTTGTTATGGCATTCTTATTTGTAGAGGCATTGAACAATATTCCTGCACTCCGTTTAGTAGGTGGTATCCTTCTCTTATGGATCGGTTATAAACTTGTTGCCGATGATGAAAGCGAGCATAATATCGAAGCGAAGGATAGTTTGCGTGCTGCTATTACTACTATTGTGATTGCAGATGGTATTATGGGCATCGATAATGTTATCGGTGTAGTTGGTGCTGCAGGCGGTCATATGACTATGGTAGCTATTGGTATGTTGATTACTGTACCAATCATCATCTACGGCAGTACTTTATTTGTGAAAGTTATTGAACGTTTTCCGATTATCTTATACGTTGGCGGTGGTATCCTTGGCTGGGTAGGTGCTGGTATGGCAGTAGAGGATACATTGATTGCTCATAGTGTTGAACCATATGCACTGTTTATCAAAATTGCTGCAGTAATCCTCGTAGTAGGTGCATCTTTGGTAGCTAAAAAACTCAAGAAATAATAGAATATATCTCTTCTCCTAATCATAGGAGGAGAGATTTTTTTATGTAAACTAATAGCTCTCTTTTAGGTGAGAAAATAGAAAAATTATGGTATAGTTAAGGGATAGTTATTGAATTACTCGTTTGAATTGAGGTATGTACAGAATGGAATTTTTAGAAGTTGCCACGTGGGTGACCATTGGTAAGATTATTTTAATTGATATTTTGTTGGCTGGCGATAATGCTGTAGTTATTGGAATGGCAGCAGGTAAGCTAGCTCCAGAACTACAAAAGAAAGCCGTAATTTGGGGTACAGTAGGTGCCATTGTAATGCGCCTTGTATTTGCTACCCTTTTAGTAGAGGCGCTTACTTTAATTCCTCTTATCCACTTAGGTGGTGGCTTTGTACTTGTATGGATTGCCATTCAATTATTAAAAGGTGGAGATGAAGATGCACATATCGAAGCCAAGAATTCATTAATGGGTGCCATTTGGACGATTATTGTAGCCGACGCTATGATGAGTATTGATAATGTCATCGGTGTAGTAGGGGCCGCTAAAGGTCATTTAGAGCTTGTTATTGCAGGTATGTTAATTACTGTTCCAATTATCGTATTTTGCTCTACCTTATTTGCTCGTATTATTAATAAATTTCCTGCTATTCTTTGGGCAGGTGGTGCACTACTTGGCTGGGTTGCAGGCGAAATGATTGTGGAGGATCCACTTCTTATACCATATATTCAAGGTGAAGAATTACTCGTGAAATTCGGTACTGTATTCTTTGTACTCATTGTGACTGGTATGATTAAAATTTGGAAGAAAAGAGACGCGTAATGAACGGTACAAGTCGTACATCTCGTAAAAAACAATCTAAACAACATAGAAGAGCGAATCGCTCAAACTCACAGCAAACTGTGAGTGGTACAGTATCTAAAAAACAACAAGCTATACTCAATGCACCTGTTAAACTAGGTGATGAAGTGCTCGTCACAATTCACGGTATTGGTAGTAGTGGTGAAGGGGTAGGTCGTGTAGATGACTTTACTGTCTTTGTTCCTTTTGCCTTACCTGGAGAAACTGTAAAAGTAGTCATCAACATGGTGAAAAAGACGTATGCTACAGGTAGACTTTTAGAGATTGTTACAATGGCTCCTAATCGTATTGATGCTAGTTGTGATCTTTATGGCTTCTGTGGGGGATGTCAACTACAACATATTACCTATGAAGGACAGCTTTCACTAAAAACACAAAAGGTGAAGGACGTTATAGAACGCATTGGCCATCAAAATCCAGACCTTGTAAAACCTGCATTAGGCCCTAAAGAACCATGGGCATATCGCAATAAGATGCAAATGCCTGTAGGAGGTACTAAAGGCGATATTCAAATGGGATTCTATGCGATGGGATCTCACGATATCGTGCAAGGCACAAACTGTCCTATTCAAGATGAAGGGAATAATATCATCTCTCAAGCGTGTTACCAAATCGCTAAAGAGTTTGATATTGAACCGTATGATGAACATACAGGAAAGGGTGTGCTGCGCCATATTATCGGACGCATTGGACAGTCAGGATGGATGATTATCCTTGTAACGGCCACCCAACAGTTGCCGCATAAAGAGAAGTGGGTAGAAAAGTTAACGGAACGAATTTCTCAAGTAGAAACTATTGTTCATAACGTAAATGGTAAGCGAACTAATGTCATCTTAGGGCCTAAAAACAATATTCTCTATGGGGATGGAACGATTACAGATCATATTAAGGACTTACAGTTTACATTATCTCCACATTCCTTCTTCCAAGTGAATCCAGAACAAACTACCGTACTTTACGATCAAGCATTAGCTTATGCGGACCTAAAAGGTGATGAAACCGTTATTGATGCGTACTGTGGTACGGGGACCATTTCATTGTTTTTGGCTCATAAAGCAAAATATGTTATCGGCATAGAAATCGTAGAACCAGCTATTATCAATGCTCGTGAAAATGCGAAACGAAATGGTTATGATAATACAGAATTTATCGTCGCTGATGCGGCTGTAGAAATGCCAAAACTCTACAAAGCTGGCGTGCGCCCAGACGTCATCGTATTCGATCCAATTCGAGCAGGCTGTAAAGAAGAAGTACTGACCTCTGCAGCGGGCATGGAACCAAAACGCATTGTTTACGTATCCTGTAACCCAGCTACCATGGCTCGAGACATTGAAATCCTTACACACTACGGCTATGAACTAAAAGAAGTCCAACCTGTAGACATGTTCCCAATGACAGCGCATGTTGAGGCAGTGGCTTTGCTTACTAGGAACAAAGTGACGCAGTAAGCATTAGCACTGCCCATGGCAGGGATGTCCAAGAATTCGAGCGAAGCGAAGAATGATTGGAAACAGCCTACGGCTGAAGCTGTTGCTTTGCTTACAAGAAGCGAAGCATTACTTTAATATCTTGTTTAGAAGTTTATGGAGTGAACTATAATGGTATGGCTAGATTCAGTAGATTATAAAAACCAAGAGTATATGGAGCTAAGACTTAATGTACCATTATATGAGAACATACGCTTAGATTTTAATCCACTCAAAATTTCTGATGTGTCTGGTCATGAACCAAGTTGGAAAGACTGGCACTGTTATAGAAAGCCATTACGTGTTTATAGTCCAGATTTTGATATCTTAGTTTCTTACTTTAATCAAGTGTATCCTATTATAGATGCATCAGATAATACTGAAAGAGATAGATTTGATGTATGCTTTGATAATTGGATTAAGAAAGATTACTGGATTAAAATAATTTATAATATTGAAGTTGATCTTATAAACTTTAGTAAAGTAGAGCAAGATTTTTTAAAGACATTTATTGATTGGATTAAGGAAGCACTTCAACATACATCTATTATAGTAGTTGAGGGAAATCTTTAAACTGGAAAGAGTATTCTAAAGTTGATGATACTAATAGTGGTACTTTCATGTATCTTGTAAATACAATTAGTAATTAAAATCAGGAGATATATATGTTTAAACCAGTTCGCAAGAAAATAAATGAAATAGACCATAGTGCTGCAGAAGCTTTATTACAATCTAATCGTCGTGGAATTATTGCTATGAATGGCGATAACGGCTACCCTTATGCTATTCCTATTAATTATTTTTACGATTGTGCAGGGCAGAAAATTTACTTTCATGGAGCTAAAGCGGGTCATAAAGTAGATGCATTGAAAACTTCAGATAAGGTATGTTTTACCGTATATGGTAATGAGTGTATTGATGAATCTGAATCCTGGGCACCGTATGTACAAAGTGTAGTTGTGTTTGGGCGGTGTCGTTTATTAGAGGCTGGTCCCGAATCTATAGAGCGATTAAAAGAATTTGCTATGAAGTATTATCCTGATGAATCGTTAGCTAATGAACAAATTGCTCGTAATGGGAGAGCAACACAGATGTTTGAAATTACCATTGAGCATATGAGTGGAAAGCAAGTACAAGAAAAATAATAGATTAGCCCTTCGCTTATGCGGAGGGCTTTTACTATACACTCATACTAGTAGATGTAATATAATTGAAATAAAGAAGTTATAAGATATTTGAGGAGTATTAATATGACATTGAAGCCTAGAGAAGTATGTGAAAAAGCGTGGCAAGATATAGCGAGTCATTTTCCAGATTTTAAGGTGACTGGCAAAGGACAGAAGTTAAAGAAAATCTCTAAAAATAAAGATCTTACATTTGAAATCTGTTTTCAGGCTAACAGAAATAATTATGCGTTTAGTGTAGAATTTGTTCCACATATTTTTATTTATTCAAAAGATATGAAGAAGGCTAATTATCATAATGGATTTGTTTATGGCGGAGAGCTTGGAAGCTTATTAAATAGAAAAGCATGGCACTGGTGGCAATTAGCAGGAGCAAGCTATCAGTATACTGTAGATGAAGTTAGTAAATTACTTGAGGAACATATCATCCCGATATTTGATGATTTTGAAGATACAGAAAGTAATATTGAAAAGTTTATAGATGGAGATATAATTAATCATAACTTACTGTATTATATTTATCACTTTGGTGGGAAAGCTAAGGCTCAGCAGTATTTTAATAAAATAATTGAAAAAGATAAGTTAAGAAGTAAATATATTGGCTTTTATAATCATTTGAAAGACTTGCCGAAGGAAAGTATCTTATTAGATGAAGGCGAGTTTTATGGAGCCGATATGATTAAATTTGCTTTTATCAATGGACTTGAAATAGACACATAATAGTTAAGCCTTTCGCATAATAAGCGAAGGGCTTTTACTATACACTCATACTTATAAATGTAATATAATATAATTAATGATAATCATTTTAAATATATAGTTCATGGGAGAGTGACATGATACAGTTAAAAGATTTAGGTACATTTGAATCTGTGCCTCATATCGTAACAGATATTATAACAGGAAATATTAGCACCTTAGAAAATGAATTAGGCAATGGTTGGGATATTAATAAGCCTATAGAAATAGGTGAGTATAGTGAGCATACACCCTTAGAATTAGCTCTTGTTATGTGTTGCTTGCCAAGTATTCAATGGTTAGTGGAGAATGGAGCTGATCTTAATGATGAAGAAAATCCAAGCTTTTTATTAGCTGTACGGTATGGTAATAAAGAGATTATAGACTATGTTGTGGCTCATGGTGCCAATGTTCATGCTTTAAACTGTGTGAAAGTAGATGCTTTTCAAGCTGCTTTATATGGAAAGAAATATGAGAATCTACAAATCATTCATGACTTAGGCCATACAGTACAGAAATATGGTGGTAAAGCTTTCAGAAATATCATTACAGATAGAAATTATGAGGTTCTAGATTTCTTTATTCATAATGGTGTAGATATTAATTACAACAAGCCTGATTCTGTATATCCCTTTAAGCCAACCCCACTATGTGTAGCAGCTCGGTATGTGGATTTACAGATGTGCCAATATTTGGTAGAACATGGTGCTGACGTGACCATCACAGAAAAGGATGGTATGCGTCCCTATAGCATTGCTATTGAAAAAGGCGATATGGAAATGGCAGAGTATTTTAAATCCTTAGAGCCTGCTGAGTTCCATGATATACAGAATAAAATGGATCAGTTAAAGCCCTATAAATTACCAAAAGCATTAGTGAATTTTTTAGAGGGTGAGCATCTTTACTTTGACTTACCAGACTCCGATTTTATATCTATAGAGTTCTTCCCACTTATTGATACGATTCCGTTTAAATTAGGTCGCCGTAATCTATTGCGTTTATCTAAAGAACTAGGCGAATATAATGAGTGGCAAATTGTATGGGACCCTAAAACTAAAAAGATTTCTTGTTATGATATAGAACATCAAGAGTTACGAGAACTTTGTAAATTTGATGAATTTATGGCGGATATGCCAGGTCAATTAGAAACCTTATTTTAATGTATATCGTAAAGGAGAGGCAATACATATGACAGATACATTTGAGAAAACATATACGGATTGGTCCATTGATGTAGGCACCTATAAATATGAAGGTATTACACTGAATGAAGTTGAACAAAATCTGTATGCTATTGAGGACCAAGAGCAAGACTTTGTAGTTATTTCTCCATCAAAGGCAATCTCCATAGATAATAAACTATATAACTTTGTACAGGTTTGTAGTGATCAAGATACCGATTTATTACATATAGAGCTTAGTGTAACTAATGATGGCGACCAGGGCGCTATCCTATATGGTAAGAATGAGCTGGGCCCTCAAGAGGCATTACAGATAATAGCAGATTTAATTGTACATCATAAGGTTCCTGCATTAGATAGTTGGGAAATCGTGTTAGATTTAAGACCGAAGATGGAAAGCTATGTAAAGGGGACAAACGATGACTGATCCTGCAATATATTTTGGGATAATACCCATATCTTTTCTTTTACATTTTGGGATGATGAATTCAAAGATTTACATTACTTTGCCATAGATGGATGATATATTTTCTAAAAATTAAGTTACTACAAATAGTATACGGAGCCCATTATGTTATATTCACCGAATAACCTTTTGTATAAGTATATTCGCTATCGATTTAGACGGATTCAGATAGAATGTAATATGGTATACGATGTAACACCAGAGGAGGAAGACGAGATTTGTCGTAATCTGTTAAAAAAGAGAGCGAAAATATTGATTCCTGTTGGCATATTATATTGTTTAATCTTTGCTGTAAGTTTCGTTTGGCTATTAGGAACAAGTGAGGAATTGAACCCATTAATGCAATGGGAAGTAAGAGTTATTGACTATGTTATACCATTTTTAAATACCATTGATTTTAAGTGGTATGCGTATTCACTGAATTTATTGTGGGCAGCCCTTATATTGGCCCCTGTCGGGATTATTAACGTATCTCCTTATATCATTTTTTCCTATATTATAGATACTATTTTGATACGGCGTGAGGTGAAAGCTTTAATAAAAAAATATTCTATTGATGACATAAAATGTGGTTAGATTATATCTATTTGGCTAGGAGAGAGTATCATGAGTAATCTAAAAGATTTCAATTGGACTGGATTTTGGAAAGACACCGATTATGCATTTGAGTCCTATATAGGTAGAGATGTTACGGATGAGGATATTAAGAATGCTGAAGCTGAACTAGGCTATACATTGCCTACAGCATATATAGAGTTACTTAAAAACCATAATGGTGGTGTAGTAAATAAGAATTGTTTTATTAACGATGATGACGATTGTGTATATATAACAGGAATATATGGCATCGATAGAGATAAAAAATACTCTCTTTTAGGTGAGATGGGTAATGAATTTTGGATTTCAAAAGTAAAATATCCCCCTATCGGTATCGTTGTAGCCGATACAATTTCTGGCGGTCACGACATGATTTTCCTCGATTATCGTGAGTGCGGTCCAACCGGTGAACCTAAGGTAGTTCGTGTAGACCAAGAATGTGATTACTCAATTACTCCGTTAGCAGATAACTTTGGTGACTTTATTAAGAACTTATATTTCAGTATAGAAGAGATTACAGATGAAGAGTTTCAATCTTTAAGTGATGTGGAAAAGGTTAAGCTCCTTAATGAACAAGAGGGTATCGATTTCAAGCGTGCGATGGAGTTATTAACTAACATAGGCATTGATAATTTGTCGCCTATATTGTTAAGCGCCTTAGGACGTATGTATAACAATACTGGCCGCGCAGCAGAGGCTATTGATTTATTTGAACGTATCGATGAGGCACATCGCGATTGGTCTTGGTATTATCGTTGTGGCTATGCTCATGGGATGCTAGGGTATGGTAAAAGCTATGAATCTGAACATGTACAGAAGGCATTACAATTAATAGAAACAGGCATAAAAATGACGAAAGAAGCCCATTTAGATAAACAGCTTGTTTGGTGCTGTGAAGTGGTAAAATATCACCTATTTAAAATTAAGCCAAAAGAGTACAAGGTGGATTATCCTTTGGTATATGAAACTATTAAGAATGTCTTTGATAAGAAAAATAGCAAAGATACTATAGAAGATAAAGTTACTACGGAAGGTAAAGTTACTGGAGATATTAATGAATGCGAAGAAGATAAGTATCCTACATATGATGTAGTACATTGGGTATTTAATAAGCAAACATATAGCAGAGAAGAGTTTTCAAAAGAATACAATAAAGTAGTAGAGAAATATGTAGATGAGGATCAAACTGATAACGGCGATGTATTAGATGAACCTGAAATTCTAGTAACTTATGAAGCTTGGATTGAAAGTGTAGACCAACTCTTTGATAATGAACGTGTAACCGATGAAGAACTACTTGAAGACGATAAAGAAGACGGTATGTGGCAAGTAGAAATCATGGCTCATCTCGTTGCAGATAATGGTACATATTTTACTAGAGAAGAACTGCTCTTTAAATTGCATAATCTAATGGCTAATAAAGAATTGGGCGATCACGTATTTTTTGAAGGTATTGAATACGAAGGCCATGAATGTGAAGGGTATGGTCTCATAGATAACGAAGACGGTATACCTGTATTCTATATATGCTGTGGTAGCTAACTAATAGAGACATCATAGATTAGCCCTTCGCTTATGAGAGGGGCTTTTACTATATACTTAGAAAGTATATACATTTGTGCTTTGGGCTACGTTATTTTATATAACCTTAATGTAAAATATTGAGAAAGTATTTTAGTGATTTTGAAATCAAAGCATTGTAAAGAGAGAGAGAGGATACCTATGATAGAAAATGAACTCATATATGATGAGAAATATTGTGAATATAGACTTCGTTATGAAGGCTTAGAATTCTGTTGGGATGAGAAACCATCGGGTGATTATTTAGATACTGTAAAAGTCCTGGCCAAAAATTATCATAAAAATATTGATAAAATTGCAGCTTTCATGCTTGAAGACATTCAAGAAATGTATGGGGAATCCATTACTATAGATGATGTGAAAGAACGTATAGGTGTCCCTAAGATTGAACCAGAGCTAGGTACTGTAACCTATTGTGAACAAACCTTTGATTATACTCATATATTTTGCTTTGAATTTTGGGACGACGAGTTTGAAGATTTAAATTACTTTGCTATTGATGGCTGATATATTGCCATAAAAATGGCAAAAGAGCTACTTTAGATACATAGATTAGTTTAGTGTTGTGAAGTAGTAGCGTATTTATTAATCTCTATTAGTTCAAAGGATTACAAGGAGGATTATCCTATGATTTTTAATGCCATAAAAAACCTGTTTAACAAGGATGAGAATGCTGAGCAGATTGAATATCTCGGTACTGATAAAGATGGTAATAAAATATATGAAGGTTACTATCATGAATTTAAGGGCATTCCTTGGGTTTTCAATAAAACTACCTATACTAGAGAAGAGTTCGATAAGGAGTTTTATAAATGCTTAGAGGAGCATAATGTTAATCCTGATACATTACCGCCATTAGTAGAGCCTGAAATTCTTGTAAGCTATGAAGCTTGGATTGAAAGTAAAAGTCAGCTTCACCCTAATGAATACTTATACGAAGACGATGAATTAGAAGAATACGATAAAGAAGACGGTATGTGGCAAGTAGAAATCTATGCTCGCTTCAAAGCAGATAATGGCCAGTACTTTACTACTGAAGAGATTCTTTTCAAGATACATAACGCATTGGCCAATAAAGAGCTCGGTGATCATGTATTCTTTGAAAATCTAGCCTATGATGATCACGAATTCGACGCTGACGATGCCGATGATGTCGACGATAATGATGAAGGTACTCCTGTATTTGTTGTATGGCTTGGTAGCTAGTAAATAGCTGTTTTGGTTATAGACTATTTTGTTATAAACTATTATTTTAAAATCTGTAACTTATTGTTTTGTGTTGTTTGTTATTATTATGATAAGATGAGTTCATATACATATTAATGATATGAGGGGACGTGTATTGTATGTCTATGAGTGTTGATCAGTTTTTATCATTGTCTGATGCTGAACAGTTACAAACTATTAAAGACCTTAATGATATCGGTCAAGAGGACATTATTATCGATGTATTGACGGGGGTTGGCATCGATAACTTATCTGCGCCTTTATTAGGTGAGCTTGGTAGAGCGTATAACAATAACGATAAACCGAAAGAAGCTATTAAAGTATTTAAGGCTATAGACAAAAAACATAGAGATGCAGTATGGCATTATCGCTGTGCGTACTCCTATGGATCTATTGTTTCATCTAATTGTGAGGCTTATACATCAGAGAACATGCAGCAGATGTTAGCTCTATTAGATAGCGGTGTACAATTAGCTACCAAGGAAGGTCGGAATGATATAAGGGAATACTGCTTTGAAGTCATGGATATGTGCCGTCTACAAATGGATTTTGAAAAGTGTGAAGTTGACTATCCTGATTTATGCTTAAACTATAGCAAGTATATAGCAGAGAAAAAGAAGAAACGAGAAGGTGTGCCTCGTCAACGAACGATTACCGTAGAAGAAATTTTAGCTACCGATGATATGTGGACTATAAATGAGCCTGCCTATTGGACTATCAATATTTATGGTTCCTATGATGACTATTTAGACTCTGCAAAAGGCTTCACTATTGAGCAGCGATATCTTAACGCTATATGTTGGTATTTTGCTGAGGTTAATAATGGTGGCCATCATCAGTTCTTCTATAACTCTACAGGTATTGTATGGGAGGATGCCCTTGCGGGGTTGCGCCTCTTCAAGATGGATATACTAGCAGATAATTTACAATCTGTAATCGATTACTTTGGCGGTTCTGTTCCATTTGATAGAGAAGAACGATGGACCATTTTAAAAGATTGGGACGATGAAATATTTGATTTCCTCGATAAAAAAGACGATGTAGTCTATGAATATGAAGGCATCTTTGAAGATGTATTTGTCCATGAACATCCCGAGTTATTTGTATTTGATGGAACCTATACTGTCTCAGAATAAGATTGGTGTATAATTAACACATATATAGTTGCTTTCACTATGATGTTTACTTTCACCAAATTTATTAGAGGTATTACATGTTAGATAAACAAGGCGTATATGATTGCCTACGTGACCATCATATCGAGTTTGAAATTACGGATCACGCACCGCTATTTAGTATGGATGACAAGCCCAATGTAGAGTTGCCATATCCTGAGTGGGATGCAAAGAATTTATTCATTCGAGACCATAAGCGGGAACATTATTATTTGATTACTGTTCGTGGTTCTAAGCGTGTAGATCTAAAACAGTTCCGTAAGGATCATAATCTTAAAAAGATTTCCTTTGGTTCCGAAGAAGAGCTATGGGATATTTTGAAGATTAAACCAGGCCACGTTTCTCCATTCTGCTTGCTCCACGATGAAGAGCGTAAGGTACATTATTATATTGATGCGGATTATAAAGATAATCTAATCGGTATACATCCTAATCAAAATGATGCTACCGTATGGCTACAGGGAAAAGACTTAGTTAAATTAATTGAAGAACATGGTACAATAGTAGAATATATTACATTGTAATTTAGTCGAATCGGAGCATGTATGAATAGAAAATTATTAAAACGTATTTTATTAACATCTGCTATAGCGGTATTAGGTGTGAGCACGTCCTTTGCGGCTCTTGTTATGGAACGAGATCAATCTGTAGATACAGCACCTAGTGTCAATATGTATCGATTCGAAGTACCAGCAGATTTACAAGGTGCATATAATAATGTAGGTGTATCTAATCTAACTGCATCTATGGAGAAAGAGCCTAATACATTATCTATGAATGTAGCCCATGTAAAAGGTAATCCATCCGAGTCTTATGTTGTAGAGATATATAAAGATTTAGCTGCCATTGAAACACATCGCAAATCCGATCATTATCAAGCTTTTGTTAATGAAGTAGGTTCTAAATTAATAAATCGCAAAATGTACGACGTACAGTCTGTACTATTGTTTGAGAAAAAAGATGCTTTATCTATTGTCAATGATGGTAAAGCAGTAGTGACATTAACAGAGTTTACTGTTAATAGCAATGATACTGACACAGTACAACGTCAATACCAACTCGATATTGAACGGGCCGTACGGGATGATGCGGGTTATAAGGCTGGCTATGTGCTTCGTGAAAGAAATGCAAAAAATCATTGGTATATCATTCAAATCTATAGCGACCAAGCAGCCCTTACTAAACATTTAAATAGTCCTGGTTATCGATTCATGATGAGCCAAATACAAGGTAGTCTACAAAATGTTACCACAAAGGTACTAGATGGGGATGTCCTCGTCAACCATGGGGGTCAAGCATTTGTAAGACCTTAAAACTGAATATAATATAATATAATTACAGTAAAGTTACTGCTAGCATATACATATGTGCTAGCAGTTTTTTGTTATATATTAGGTGAACGTATAGTCTATAAAAAAAGGAGTTACATATGACACAGCAAGAACGGTTACGCTATTTGGTTGAAGGCTTAGTAGCAGAATACAATGAGAGACATAACGAAGATATAGATATCCCTATAAATGAAGAAGAGCAATTTACTCTCTTTAGATCTTTATGTAATATTCGTCCTGCTGGTGGCATGTCTCTTGAATGGATGAAGATAGAGTCTGAATATTTAAATATATTGGCCCATGAAAAGGGAATCGTAACCATTAATGATATGAAAGAACGAGAGCCTCAGATTTATGTGTGGCAAGGAGATATTACTCGATTATCTGTAGATGCTATTGTAAATGCAGCCAATAATAAATTGCTCGGATGTTTTGCTCCAAATCATAAGTGTATCGATAATGAAATCCATACCTTTGCTGGTATTGAGCTTCGTATGGAATGTGCTAGAATGACTGAGTATATGGACATGCCTGAAAAAACGGGTGCAGCTCGTATGACCTATGGGTATAATTTGCCGGCTAAGCATGTAATTCACACCGTGGGACCTATTATTTATGAGGCGGTAACAGATAAAGAGCGACGTGAACTAGCTTCGTGTTACCGGTCCTGTTTGCAATTAGCCAATGCGTATAACTTACACTCTATTGCATTCTGCTGTATCTCCACTGTTGAATTTAGATTCCCTAATGAAGAGGCAGCCCGAATTGCAGTCGATACAGTGAGAACCTATTTAAAAGAAAGTAATAGTAAAATCAAAGTGGTATTTAATGTATTTAAGGATATAGATTATGACATCTACGACAAATTATTGTCATAATATAGATACTTTATATGTACCAATACATATGGAAGAGAAACATATACCTTTTGAAATTCATAAAAATACTGTATCATTTAATAATGACATAAAAAAGTTATGAATGATTTGTTAGCCTAAGAAGGAGTTAATGTACTATGAATTATAAATACACCTATGAAAGCCAATTAGGAACTATGATTATGCTTGGTACATTATCATACTTAACAGATTTATTTTTTATTGATGAAGCTCATGCACCCAGCTATGATGATGCGGAGTATATTGAGCAACTAACAGGGCCATTTGAAGTGACTAAAATGTGGCTGGATCAATACTTCTCTGGTAAGAAGCCTTTTATTATTCCGCCTATTAAATTAGAAGGCACTGAATTCCGTAAATCTGTATGGGCTGTGTTACAAACAATCCCTTATGGAGCAACTACTACCTATGGTGATATTGGCAAAGAGATTGCAAAGCACCAAGGAAAAGATACGATGTCTGCCCAAGCAGTAGGAGGTGCTGTAGGTCATAATCCTATTTCTATCATCATTCCTTGTCATCGTGTTATCGGTAGTAATGGTAAATTGACAGGCTATGCAGGGGGCATTGAACGAAAGAAATATATGCTAGACTTAGAGGCAAAGCATAAATAAAGTAATAGTAAATACAAAACATAGATAATAAAAAAGAGATTACTCCTATGTATAGTTAGATATACATATAGGTAATCTCTTTTTTGTGTCTATTTTATTTAGTTGTAATGTAACTAGGTATGGTTATGTAAATAGATATCGTAATAATCAGAATACGGACAAATATAATAGGAACAAATATAATACTTTAATAAAGTACCTATTTTAAATAAATTTGTTTTCTAAGGTTCCAATACCGCTTATGGAAACAGTAACTGTATCCCCTGGTTTTAACCAAGAGTATTTGCTTTCATTTTTACCTAATACTACACCACTAGGTGTACCTGTAAATATGATGTCACCTTCCTGGAGTGTCATATAAGACGATAAAAAGGCAATAATGTCATAAGGTTTAAAAATCATTTGTTCTAGTTTTGCTTGTTGGCGTATTTCACCATTGACTGTTGTCGTAATAGTGGCACTTTCAAAGTCAAAATCATTAGGCGCAACAATAGTAGGACCAATAGGGGCAAAGTTGTCTAAGGATTTACCTAGAATCCATTGGGATCCTCTAAACTGCAAGCTACGAGCTGATACATCATTACCTATGGTATATCCTAAGATATGTTCTTTAGCTTGGTCGCAAGATATATTTTTACCCGCCTTACCAATAATAATGACGAGCTCTCCTTCGTAATCATAATGAAGGTTTTCATCTTGAATGGGAACTATATCTTGATGTGACGCCAATGCATTAGATGTTTTCATAAAGATTTCTGGAAAATCATGTGTAGCAAGACTAGTTTCCTCTATATGGTCTGCATAGTTTAAACCGATACAGATAATGTTTTTGGGATTAGTAATTAGGGTACGGTTAGTAGATTCTATCATGAGAGATACCTCCTTAAGAGATGAGATACATATATTGTAAGTTAATTATAATATAAATCGGTATGTAAAGAATATTTTTGCCGAAATAATTATATAGAGGCATTTTTGTCACATCCTGTTTGTTAAACTTAAACAAAGTAATAAAAGGAGGAGTCCCTATGTATATGCATAGAAATGTGACAGATAAATTTATAGGTACCGTAGCATCTTGTGACATTATAAGTACGGGTAGCTGGTATGGTGATTTACCAGATGGCGTTCCAAAGGAAGTGAAATTAAATCGTAAAGATTACTATATTGAAGAGATACAACATATTTCTATTAAGGAAGCCATAAGTGTTACCTATGGCATTAAATGGGAGCATATTTCAAAACCTGTAGAGGGGAAAATAGAATCCTTAACTACTAAGGAGTACTCAATTGACGAATCTAAAAAACAATATCTATTAGAGCTTATGGGGCGTAGAGTTTCCGATGATATTGACCTATATGATGGGGCTGAGTGTGCTGTCCAAGTGCAGCTCATCAATACTGAGGATCAGGAATTTATATATGAATTTCCTTTTGATAATACCCTGAGGGCCATGTCTATACTATTCAGACAAATCCTAGGTATGCCTACATTACTTTTATTTGATGGAAATCGAGAAAAAGATAGAATTCAAGAGATTCATATTGAAGTGCAAAATAATATGTACCAAGAATATGGTGACGTAAATACATTGAATTTTAATTGGAATGAGCCGTCTATTTCCATTGATTGTAATAGTAAGCAATTTGGTCACTCTAGTCATAGTCATAGCGAGTATGTAGATAATCAAATGATTCATCAATTGAAGCAAGATATTGATTTTCATATTGGCGAAACGCTATATAGTCTAGATTCTTTTAGTCTTAGTGAAAGTCATGACCTTGATAGAGACCCTGCTCGTGGTGGTATAGTAACAGTACGTATTAAATGGGCGCATAAAGAGGATACATTGTTTATAGGGAATGTAACTGATCAGTATGTGCCCACTTGGTATAAAAATCTAATTAATTTTATACATGCTCATACAAGAGATAAATCTTTACAAGAGTTTTTACAATCAAATCATACATCTGATAGAAGGATTTATACGTATTGTTCAGTATATATTTTTAAGATAAACCAGGAATTTTATTATCGTACTGATAGAAATGATATATATGAAGGGGATATTGTAAAAGTTCCGTTTGGATCCGATAATGCGGTTCGTACTGGTCGTGTAGAATCTATTTCATATCATACGCATTACGACGTACCTTATGATTTGAAACGAACTAAATTTATTATAGATAAAGACATAGAGATTATTTATGATACCAATTGTTATAGATTTGATGATCTATATGATTTATAAGGCATTAAAATAAATGGTATTCTATATTTTGTACTTAAGTATACTTAACTTATTACATGTCTAATTTTTGTTCTCTATAGAATATGTTGAAATAACTTGCTCATAGTGTTAAGATTATAAGTATATTAATAAGCATGGAGGTTATTGTTATGAGCAAGAATATCGATTGGGATAATCTCGGTTTTGGTTATGTAGAAACCGACTACCGTTATTTAACTACATATAAAGATGGTAAATGGGACGAAGGCGGATTAATTACTGATGCTAACGTTGTTCTTAATGAATGTGCTGGTGTATTCCAATACGCTCAAACTGTCTTTGAAGGTTTGAAAGCATACTACACAAAAGATGGTCACATCGTATGCTTCCGTCCAGATTTGAATGCAGTTCGTTTGAATCAATCTTGTGAACGCCTTGTAATGCCTACATTACCTGAAGGTCGTTTCCTTGAAGCTGTAAAAGAAGTTGTAAAAGCAAATAAAGACTTTGTTCCTCCTTATGGTCATGGTGCAAGCCTTTATATTCGTCCATACATGATGGGTACAAACTCCGTTATCGGTGTAAAACCTGCAGATGAATATCAATTCCGTGTATTTACTACACCAGTAGGCCCTTACTTCAAAGGTGGCGCTAAACCAATCAAAATTCGTATCACTGATTTTGATCGTGCAGCTCCTCATGGTACTGGTCATATTAAAGCTGGTTTGAATTATGCTATGAGTTTGTATGCTATCACTGATGCTCATAACAAAGGTTATGCAGAAAACATGTACCTTGATGCGGCTACTCGTACACATGTAGAAGAAACTGGTGGTGCAAACTTTATCTTCATCACTAAAGATGGTAAATTAGTAACGCCTAAATCCGATAGTATTTTGCCATCCATTACACGTCGTTCTTTGATGTATGTAGCAGAACACTACCTTGGTATGACTGTAGAAAATCGCCCTGTTCATAAAGATGAATTAAAAGACTTTGCTGAAATTGGTCTTTGTGGTACAGCAGCTGTTATTTCTCCAGTAGGTCAAATCGATACTCCAGAAGGCACTATTAATGTACCGGCTGGTATGGATGATATGGGGCCTATCACTAAAAAATTATATGACACATTACTTGGCATTCAACATGGTGAAATCGAAGCTCCTGAAGGTTGGGTAGTTAAAATTTGCTAATCTTTTAATAGATTAATCTAGTAGATTATATAATTTAACATGTAAATAGAAATGGCATCTATCGTTGGATAGATGCCATTTTTGTCTTATTTTATTATGTTAAATTAGGGTATTGTACAATTAGTTATAGACTAATTAGTAAAACTTGTTATTAGTTAGATTTTGCACGACTTGTAACTTTAGCCATGAATTTTTCGTTATTAATAACAAATCGTTCATGTGTGCCGCGACCAATAATACCAACGCCATCGGAGGCTTCAATATCAAAGGTTATTTTACGTCCTTCTACAGCACTAACTGTAGCTTTAGCAGTTACTGTTGCACCAAGTGGAGTAGGGGCCTCATGAGTAATGGATAGAGCAATACCTACAGTGCCTTCACCATCTTCTAAATATGGTTGTACTGCTGCTTGTGCTGCTTCTTCCATTAATGCACACATAGCTGGTGTGGCAAAGACCTCTAAAGAACCGGATTTCATTGTTTTAGCAATATTAGATTCTGTAACTGTTACAGTCGCCGTAGCTGTTTGACCTGCTGATACCATAATATACCTTCTTTCATTAAGAATATTCTCGTTATAATAGTATTATACATCTTTCGATAATTTTTATGCTAATGCTATTATACATATTTTATAGATACTACCAGTTAAAAGTAATTATTTTTAACTGGTAGTATCTATAAAACTAGCCAATATAACTTATAATCCTAATATTTTTAACTGGTAGTAATTAGATAAATAGAATGTTTAGGTTCTTACGTATAACAGTTCTATAGAATCCGTGATATAATGGAACTAGTTTTTTATAAAACGAGGTATATATGAGTACAAAAAAATTAAAGCCTTCTGGTGAAGGTTGGGTACAGTTAATAGCAGGCATTGGTTTTGTCATTCTATTAATTGCCATCAATATAGTAGATCCTACATTCTATCCTACTATGTGGCATTTAGCGACGAGTGGATCTATGGATGAGATAGCAGAGTATATTCAAGGCTTTGGCCCAATGGCCATGGTTGTTAGTATGCTCCTTGATATTTTTGTTAATGCTGTTGGTTTTCTACCATCTATCTTTATATCTACCGCAAACGGTCTCGTATTTGGCATGTGGCCAGGCATAATAATTTCATGGCTTGCAGAAACGATTGGCGTAGTCATTAGCTTTTATATTATGCGTTACTTTTTACGTGATACAGCAGATAAGCTTATTGCTAAGAGTACAGTATTGATGAAAGTAGATGATTTTTCCGGTAAAAATGGTTTTGTGGTCATGTTATTTGCCAGATCCTTACCATATTTTCCATCTGGTGTGATCACAGCACTTGGTGCCATTAGTAAAATCAAACCGAGAGACTATATCTTAGCAAATTTAATCGGGAAATTTCCATCTACAGCTCTTGAAGTAGCTATCGGTACAGATATTGTAAATTTCCAAGAGAATATGGGGCGATTAGGAATCATCGTAGTTGTTGCAGGTATTGTATACTTCATTCTTTGGAAAGTATATAAAAACTATATCAATAAGAAAAATGCTGAACAAGAGCATGATCCTAATGCTTAACAATCTCTAATTAAATGTTATTCAATTTAGTATATATGAAAGAGGCGATAGTATGAGCTTTTCTCTTCCTGAACGGGTGACCCTAAAAGGTCCTAATTTTATTCGTGAAGTATTTGAACGTGGTGTAGGGGTAGAAGGTTTTATTAGCTTTGGTATTGGTAATCCTGCACCAGAAGCAATTCCTGTGGAAATCATCGAAAAGGCTTTCGATGAAGTGGTTCACTCTAATCCTATGGGTCTTTTACAATATGGTCCTATGCAAGGGGATGCAAAACTAGCTGAGCTTACATTGGAACGTTTAGTAAAAACACATAAGATGAACCCAGAAGGTCAAGGCTTAATTATCTCTAATGGGGCTGGTCAATTATTAGGCCTTGTACCGATTACTGTATTAGAGCCAGGCGATGAAGTGTACATGGATGAGTTTACTTTCACCAGTGCTATTAATTCCGTACGAAATATGGGTGGTAAAGCATTAGGTATTAAAACAGATGAGCACGGCATGATTCCTAGTGAATTAGAAAAAGCCGCTCAATCTGGCAAGGGGAAATATATTTATCTCATTCCTAACTTCCAAAATCCAACAGGCATTACGATGCCGTTGGAACGCCGTAAAGAGATTTATGCTATTGCATCTAAATATGATTTGTTTATCTATGAAGATGATCCATACGGTGAGATTCGCTTTGCTGGCGAGTACATTCCAACATTTAAATCCTTTGATACAGAAAATCGTGTTCTTTATGCAGGTTCTTATTCCAAGACATTATCTGCTGGTTTGCGTGTAGGTTTCTTATTTGGCCCAGCTAAAGTTATTGAAGCTATTCAAGCATTAAAAAATAATACAGCAGGGCAAATGCCATTAGTTACGCAAAAAGTGGTAGCTAAAGTGCTCGATACAATCGATTACGACGCACATTTAGAAAATGTACGTAAAGTTTATAAAACAAAATGTGATGCCTTGTTAAATGCTTTTAATAAGTATGCAAGCTCTACGGTTAAGTTAACACAGCCTACTGGTGGTATGTTCGCATGGATGACGATGCCTGAGGATGTAAATTGTGATGAATTCTTCGAAGCATGTATGGACAGAAATATAGGGATTATTAAGTGTGGTGCCTTTGCAGCTGATGGAGCAGGAGAAGGTCATGCATTCCGTTTGAGCTATACAGTACCAACAGTAGAAGAAATTACAAAAGGCATGGAAATTCTTGGATCTTTAACTAAAGAATTCTGTGGTGAGTAATATATTGATAAAGTTTGATATGACATGATACAATGTAACAGTAGATACATTGTATTTACCATATAAACAAAAGGTTTTACATATAGATGTGAGGTAGTTCCTCAAAGAAAGTAGGTGTTTACTATGGGTTGCGGTAGCAGCAGTGATTGTGGCGGATGCCCATCTCAATCTTCTGGTTGCGGTGGCGGCGCTCCTCAACAACCTCAAGATCTTACAGCTCAATTACACGAGCTTAGTTCTGTTAAACATGTAATCGGCGTAGTATCTGGTAAAGGTGGCGTAGGTAAATCCTCCGTTACAAGCTTGATGGCCATTACAATGGCGCGTAAAGGTTACAAAGTAGGTATCCTCGATGCGGATATTACAGGTCCTTCTATTCCTAAAATGTTTGGCATCAAGGAAAAAGCATATGCTGACGAAATTGGTATGTATCCTGTAAAATCTAAAGGCGGTATCGACGTTATGTCTGTTAACCTTCTTTTGGAAAACGATACAGATCCAGTTTTATGGCGTGGTCCTATTTTAGGCAATGTTGTAAAACAATTTTATACAGATGTAATTTGGAAAGACATCGATTATTTATTCGTTGATATGCCACCAGGAACAGGTGACGTAGCGATTACAGTTTACCAATCCTTGAAATTGGATGGTATTATCATCGTTACATCTCCTCAAGACTTGGTATCCATGATTGTTGAAAAAGCAGTAAAAATGGCTGATTTAATGCAAGTGCCTATTATTGGTGTAGTGGAAAACTACTCTTACTTCCATTGCCCAGATAACGGTAAGGATTACCAAATCTTTGGTGAAAGCCACATTGAAGAAATCCTTCAAAAATACGGTCTATTATTGTTAAACCGTTTACCAATTGATCCAACAATTGCAAATCTATGCGACCAAGGTGATATTGAGTCTATCGAAAAAACAAACTTAGAGAACGTATCTCTACCTGAATAGGATTTATATGTTAATGAAAGCTGTGCATACCTAGTGATGCACAGCTTTTTCTCACATCTTTTTATTTTGTAATATATTATATTATGATAAGAGGATGTAAATATATTTTTTGTTTTTTTCCTATGTAGGAGGTATGTGTATGAAAAAACTGTTAAATTGGATTATTCCAGCGGTCTTTGGTATAGGCTTATGGTTTATTCCAACGCCTGAGGGTTTAACACCTCAATCTTGGCATTTATTCGCCATCTTTGTTGCTACTATCGTAGGCTTTATTACTCAGCCATTACCGATTGGTGGCGTATCTATCGTTGTAATTACTGTGGCAGCTTTGACTGGTACTTTGAAAATCGGTGAGGCTATCTCTGGTTTTGCTAACTCTGCTATTTGGTTAATCGTAGGTGCGTTCTTATTCTCTCGTGGCTTTATTAAAACTGGTTTGGGGAAACGTATTGCGTATAATTTGATTGCTGCTTTTGGTAGTAGCTCCTTACGTTTGGCTTATGCATTAGCATTATCTGATTTAATTTTGGCTCCAGCAACTCCATCTAATACAGCTCGTGTAGGTGGTGTTATCATGCCAATTACTACAAGCTTGGCAAAAGCGTTCGGTTCTGAACCTCAAGATGGTCCTCGTAAAATTGGTTCCTTCTTAATGCAATCTATTTACCAAGTCAATACGATTACATCTGCTATGTTCCAAACATCCATGGCTGGTAATACCTTGGTTGCAGCTTTAGCACTTCAATCTTTTGGTATTGGCATTACTTGGGGCGATTGGGCTATGGCAGCTATTGTGCCTGGTATCATTGCATTGATTATCATGCCGTACTTCATTTACAAAGTATATCCACCTGAAATTACAGATGCTCGCGAAGCACAACAAATGATTAAAGAAGAGTTAAAAGGCCTTGGTAAAATGTCCTTCCAAGAATGGGTTATGCTAGGCGTATTTGTTTTGGCTTTAGTTTTATGGGCTACTTCTCAATTTACTAAAATTGATGCTACAACTGTTGCATTCTTAGGTATTTCTATTTTGCTTGCTACAAGTGTTCTAGTTTGGGACGATGTTAAAAGTGAAAAAGGTGCTTGGGATACATTAGTTTGGATGGGTACATTAATGGGCTTTGCCGGTTTCCTTTCCAAATTAGGTTTCATCAAATGGGCAACAGTGCTTGTAGGTGGTTATATCCCAGAAGGATCTTGGATTATTGCTTTTGTTATAGCTGTACTTATTAACACATATTCCCATTATGTATTCGCATCCTTGACAGCACATATTTCTGCAATGTTCGTAGCATTCTCAGCAATTGCTATTTCTGCAGGTGCACCACCAATGTTGACTTTGTTGATGATTGCATTCACATCTAACTTGTGTATGTCTTTGACTCACTATGCAGCAGGTCCATCCCCAGTAATCTTTAATACTGGTTATGTTCCTCAAAATACATGGTGGAAACTTGGTTTCTTCGCATCCGTAATCAACTTAATTATCTTTATGGGCCTTGGTTCCGTATGGATGAAAGCAATCGGTATGTGGTAAGACTAGATACTCAGAATTTTATATACTTGTAATACATTAAAAATTATGTATGTTAGAGTTTGATTGAAGTGTAGTTACAAAATATACGAAAAGCCGTCCCACTTGGGGCGGCTTTTTTGTGATAAAATAAGAGCAGTTAATATATTATTAATGTATATGTTGTAAAATTATACGTAAATGAACTATTCATTGTGAATATACGAATAGCATCATTATTTTACATAGGAGGAATCTATGAAATTTGATAATGAACAGTTATTGAAATATATTGGTGCTTGTACATCTCCGTATCATACAGTAGATACAAGTTTACAAATGTTATTGGACTCAGGTTTTACAGAACTTAATTTAGATGATGAGTGGCAATTAGACTCTGGTTCTTATGTAGTTAATGTGTTTGGTACTACTTTGTTTGCCTTTCATATAGGAAAGAAACCAGAACATACATTACGTATTGCTTCAGCGCATACGGACTTTCCTGCAATTCGGGTTAAACCAAATCCTATTACATCAGTAAAAGGTTATACCAAGTTAAATGTGGAAATGTACGGTGGTCTCATTGAAAATACATGGCTTGATCGTCCTTTAGGGGCTGCGGGTACTGTGGTATTAAAAGGGGAGAATGCCTTTGATGTTGATTCTGTATTAGTTGATACAAAACGTCCTATTGCAATCGTTCCAAACTTAGCTATACATATGAACCGTTCCGTTAATGATGGTGTTAAATTAAATCGCCAAAAGGAAATGCTTCCTATATTGATGATGGATCGTAAAGAAAAGGAGAATTCTCGCAAATCTTTAAATGATAGCAACAATCCAAGCCTATTCCCAGAATCTGATATTCAATACGATGAGTGGACTACGTTCTTGGCTGATGAAGTGAACTGTGATCCATCTGAAATTTTATCTTATGAAATGACATTATACCCAACAGAACAAGGCTGTGTATTAGGGACTGAAGGCGATTTTATAAGTGCGCCTCGTTTAGATAATTTAACATCTTGCTTTGGTGTACTTTCAGGGATTATTCAGGCTCGTAAGGCTAATGCTGATGGTGTACGTTGTGCTATTCTCTTTGATAATGAAGAGGTAGGGAGTCGTACTAAACAGGGCGGAGCAGGGATGCTTTTACCAAACCTTATTAAACGAGTATATGATGCATTAGGATATTCTAATCAAGAGATGGATAGTTTCATTTCAAAAGGATTTATGATTTCCTCCGATGTAGCACATGGTTTGCATCCAAATTATCCTGAAAAAAATGATATTACTAATATTCCTACACTTAATAAAGGGGTGGCTCTTAAAATAGCATGTAGTCAATCCTATGCTGGCGATGCACGGGCCATTGCCATCGTAAAGGGTTTATGTGATGAATCTAATGCAAATTACCAAATTTATGTAAATCGTTCTGATATACCTGGTGGATCTACAGTTGGGTCTATTTCATCTGCTATGTTACCGATGAGAACAATGGATGTGGGCTTACCATTATTAGCGATGCATTCTGCACGAGAATTAATGGGTGCAAATGATCAAGAACAACTCAATCGGTTAATGAATCATTTCTTAGGTGATTAATAACGTAGAATATAGAATTAGTTCGATGTGCATCGATAAAAGACATATGAGTTTTTGTCATGTACAGCAACTAATGTATTTTATGATTTCGTAATTAATATAATCCTTTAAATATGTGGAAAATATTGTATAATAGTTATATGTAATTATGAATATAATGCTCATCATAAAAAATGATGAGATATCCAAATATATTGTTTTGACTATAAGTATAGGAAATATTCATATATTAATAAAATTGAAAGCTGATAGTTCACATTAGTGGAAGCTAGTAGGAGGCAATACATGAGAAAAATTAAATCCGTATTGGTTGCTAACCGTGGTGAGATCGCAATCCGCGTGTTCCGTGCATGTAATGAAATGGGCATTAAAACTGTAGCCATTTACTCCAAAGAGGATACATTATCCTTGCACCGCAACCAAGCTGACGAAGCCTATCTCGTAGGGGAAGGTAAAAAACCAGTTGAAGCATATCTTGATATTGAAGATATTATCCGTATTGCAAAAGAACATGATATTGATGCTATCCACCCAGGTTATGGTTTCTTGTCTGAAAACGAAGAGTTCGCTCGTCGTTGTGCTGAAGAAGGTATCATCTTTATCGGACCTCATGTAGAACATTTAAATATGTTCGGCGATAAGGTTAATGCTCGTGCACAAGCTAAATTGGCAGATATCCCAATGATTCCAGGTTCTGATGGGGCATTGCGTGATTTTGAACAATTAGAAGAATTCGCAAATACTCATGGTTTCCCATTGATGATCAAAGCCGTAAATGGCGGTGGCGGCCGTGGTATGCGTGAGGTTCATCGTAAAGAAGATCTTCGTGATGCATATGATCGGGCTAAATCTGAAGCGAAAGCTGCCTTTGGCGATGATGATGTATATGTAGAAAAACTCATTGTTGAACCTAAACATATTGAAGTACAAATCTTAGGTGATGAACATGGTAATGTAGTTCATTTACATGAACGTGATTGCTCTGTACAACGTCGTCACCAAAAGGTTGTTGAAATGGCTCCAGCTTTTGCATTGCCATTGGAAACTCGTAAAGCCGTATGTGATGCAGCTGTAAAAATCATGAAAAATGTTGGCTACGTTAATGCGGGTACTGTAGAATTCTTGGTAACTGCTGATGGCTCCTTCTATTTCATAGAAGTTAACCCTCGTATCCAAGTAGAACATACTGTAACAGAAATGATTACAGATATTGATATCGTTCATTCTCAAATCCGTATTGCTGAAGGTTATGACTTACATAGCCCAGAAGTAGGTATTCCAGCACAAGATGAAGTTCCTTGTAAAGGTACTGCAATCCAATGTCGTATCACTACAGAAGACCCTAAAAATAACTTCATGCCTGATACAGGTAAAATCTTGGCATATCGTAGCTCCGGTGGCTTTGGTATCCGCTTAGACTCTGGTAATGCTTTCACAGGTGCTGTAGTAACACCTTACTATGATTCCTTGCTTGTAAAAGCGACTGCATTCGGTCCTAACAACGAAGAAACTATTCGTAAAATGCTTCGTTGTTTAAAAGAATTCCGTATTCGTGGCGTTAAAACTAATATTCACTTCTTGATTAACGTTCTTGAAAATCCTGAATTCCAAAGCGGTAACTACACTGTTAACTTCATTGAAGACCATCCAGAATTGTTTGAATTAAAACCAGACCGCGATCGTGGTACTAAATTATTACGTTACATTGCTGACGTAACAATCAATGGCTACTCTGGTGCAGGTCCTCAAGTGGTACCTGATTTTGAACCAATTCAAATGCCATCTGATTTAGATGTATCTCCAGCAGCTGGTACAAAACAAAAATTTGATGAATTAGGACCAGAAGGCTTCAGTAAATGGTTATCTGATCAAAAACAAGTATTCTTTACAGATACAACATGGCGTGATGCTCACCAATCCTTATTTGCTACACGTTTACGTACCATTGATATGGCACGCGTAGCTGGTCGTGCTGCAAAAGGTGTTCCTAACTTATTCTCCTTGGAATGTTGGGGCGGTGCTACATTCGACGTATCCTATCGTTTCTTACATGAAGATCCATGGGAACGCTTACGTATGTTCCGTCGCGAAGTGCCTAATACATTACTTCAAATGCTTATTCGTGGCGCTAATGCTGTAGGTTACACATCTTATCCAGATAATGTAGTTCGTCAATTTATCCAACGTGCTGCTGCTAATGGTATTGATGTATTCCGTGTATTCGATAGCTTAAATAGCCTTGATAATATGCATGTAGCTATTGATGAAGTTCGTGCACAAAACAAAATTGCTGAAGTAGCATTGTGCTATACAGGGGATATTCTTGATAGCAACCGTCCTAAATACAATTTAGACTACTATGTAAATATGGCTAAAGAGCTTGAAAAAGCGGGTGCTAATATTATTGCTATCAAAGATATGGCTGGTTTATTGAAACCTCAAGCTGCTTATAATCTTGTATCTGCTTTAAAAGATGCTGTTACTGTACCGATTCATTTACATACACATGAAGGTTCTGGCAATGCTATCTATTCCTATGGTCGCGCTGTAGATGCTGGTGTAGACGTTATCGACTTAGCATACTCTGCATTTGCTAATGGTACATCTCAACCTAGCATGAACTCCATGTACTATGCATTGAGTGGACATGACCGTCAACCTGAAATGAACATTGATTACATGGAAGAAATGTCGCATTACTTTGGCAGCATTCGTCCTTACTACAAAGGTGTAGATAAAGCAGAAGCATATCCTAACACTGAAGTATATCAACATGAAATGCCAGGTGGTCAATATTCCAACTTGCAACAACAAGCTAAGATGGTAGGCCTTGGTGATCGTTGGGCTGATATTAAGAAAATGTACCACCAAGTAAACATGATGTTTGGTGATATCATTAAAGTAACGCCATCCTCTAAAGTTGTAGGTGATATGACCTTGTACATGGTACAAAATAATTTGACTGAAAAAGATATTTACGAAAAGGGCGATGTATTAGACTTCCCTCAATCCGTAGTTGAATTCTTTGAAGGTCGTCTTGGCACTCCATACCAAGGATTCCCTGAAGAGTTACAAAAAATTATCTTGAAAGGTGCAAAACCAATCACAGTTCGTCCAGGTGCAGTATTGCCTCCAACAGACTTTGAACATGTTCGCAATGAATTGAGTGAAATGGGTGCTCAAACAACTGATGAAGATATCAGTGCATACTGCTTGTACCCTAAGGTTTACCAAGATTACAATAAATTTGTAAAAGACTTTGGTAATGTATCTGTACTTGATACTCCAACATTCTTCTTCGGTATGAAACGGGGCGAAGAAATTCAAGTAACTATCGAAAAAGGTAAAACACTTATCATCAAAATGAATGGCTTATCTGAACCAGATGAAGATGGTAACCGTATCGTATTGTTCGAGTTCAATGGTCAACCTCGTAGTATTAAAGTTCATGATAAACATGCTAAGACTACTGGCGTTGTTCGTCGTAAAGCGGATGAATCTAACCCTGGTGAAATTGGTGCTACATTGTCTGGTTCCGTTGTTAAGATTCTCGTTAAAAATGGTCAATCTGTAGCTAAAGGTGAACCATTGATTGTTACAGAAGCGATGAAGATGGAAACTACAATTACTGCTCCTATCGATGGTATCGTAGAAGAAATCCTAGTTCGTGAAGGTAGCCGCATCGAATCTGGTGACTGCTTGCTTCGCGTTGAAGATGCTCCTAAACGATAGTTAGAATAGTAGATAAAATTAAAAATATTATTTCTAAAGTATTTCATAACATAAAATGCTCTAGAATAATGGAAGAATCCCTAGGAAATCCTAGGGATTCTTTGTATTTTAAAGGCTTTCATGGTACTATATATAGTAGAGAAAATGGGCGTATTATGCACTATTTTAGAGTGATTATTAAAAAAGGAGTAGTAACAGATGAGATGTCCTTATTGCCAACACACAGACACGAAGGTAACAGACTCTAGAACGACTGATGAAGGTAATAGTATTCGCCGTCGCCGCGAATGTATCAATTGTGGCCGTCGCTTTACTACCTATGAAATTATAGAAGAAGTACCACTTATGGTTTTAAAGAAAAACGGACGTCGTGAATTATTTGATCGCGGTAAATTATTAAATGGTCTATTGCGCTCTTGTGATAAACGTACCGTACCAATGTCTGTGATGGAACAAGTAGTGAATGATGTAGAGCGCGATATTCGTAATGAAATCAACCAAGAGGTAACTACTGATCGTATAGGTGAACTTGTATTGCAACAATTAAAAGATATTGACCAAGTTGCATACGTTCGATTTGCCAGCGTATATCGTAAGTTTGATAATATTGACAGCTTTATGGAAGAACTGAAAGCATTAAAAAAATTAGATGCTAAAAAACCAAAACGTGGTTAATTACTAATAGTATATGTGAGGCTTTATGATAGATTTACACTGCGATACGATTATGAAGTTAATAGATTATCCTAGTAATGGAGATTTGTATCGTAATACTTGGAAAATCGATATAGAAAAATTACAAAAGGCTCACAGCAAGGTGCAGGATTTTGCATTATTTATCAATCTTGGTGATACAAATGACCCTTATGGTCGTTATGAAGCGATGCGTAATTTATGTACATCACAAATTCATCACTATGGAGAGCACATTCAGCATGTGCTCTCTTATCAAGATGTAGAGTCTGTATATGAAACTGGTAAGATTGGAGCTCTCATGTCTATTGAAGAGGGCGGCGTACTAGGTGGTGACTTAGATAAACTTAATCAAGCTTATCAAGATGGGGTTCGACTTATTACGCTTACCTGGAATTATCCAAATGGACTGGGTGAGCCACATTGTGGTGAGCAGCATAAAAAATTAACACCGAAAGGCGTTGAATTTGTAGAGGCTATGCAAGATTTAGGGATAATCGTCGATTGTTCTCATCTAAATGATGCTGGTACTGAGCAATTAGGAGATATTTTAGATGTACCATTTGTAGCATCACACTCCAATGCACGTGAAGTTACAGCCCATACTAGAAATCTACCAGATAATTTGATTAAGCTTATTGCTAATAAGGGTGGTGTTATAGGCCTTAACTTTGCCCAAGCTTTTTTAGGCACATCACCGATAAGTCGAATTGAAGATATCGTAAAGCATGGCTTATATCTCATCAATAAAGGCGGGGAGGATGTAGTTGCATTAGGAACCGATTTTGATGGTATTAAGCCGGATACAGAAATTAAAGACACTTCTGAAATGTATCGATTATACGATGCATTTAAAGAAGCTGGTTTATCTGTAGAACAATGTGAAAAATTATTCTGGAAAAATGCAGATAGACTGTTAAAGGAGATTTTATAATGACTGATTTAAATCCAATCATTGCAGATCGTTTTACCGAGCATTTGGAAGTCTTTGGTAAGACAATGGAGCATATGGATACCATTCAAGAGATTGCATATCGCTGTAAGGCGGCTTTAGAGAATGGCAATAAAATTTTGTTCTGTGGGAATGGTGGTTCTGCTGCTGATTCTCAACATTTAGCAGCTGAATTGATTTGTCGCTTTAAAAAGGAACGACGCTCTCTTGCAGGTATTGCATTGACTACTGATACATCTGCATTAACAGCTATTGCAAATGACTATGATTTTGAATCTGTATTTGCACGTCAAGTAGAGGGCTTAGGCCGTACAGGTGATGTTCTCATTGGAATTTCTACATCTGGGAACTCCAAGAATGTTGTAAAAGCTGCAGAAATGGCCCGTTCTATCGGCATGCACACCATAGCTTTCACAGGTGAAGGCGGTGGAAGACTAGCTGAATTATGTGATATTACATTAGCTATTCCAAGCAATGTGACAGCTCGTATTCAAGAAATGCACATTCTAGCAGGTCATATAATGTGCGAAATCATTGAAGAAGATTATTAACCATTACGGTCATATTTATAAATAGATACATGTTTGAAACCCTGTTTTTTAGATAACTCGTTATACATGTATATTGTGGTAAGGAATAGGTGGATTATGATAAATGCTACCATTAATCAATTTTTGACAAAACAACTACCCAATCTAAAGATTGCCGTTATAGGTGATGTGATGGTAGATCGTTATGTTTTTGGTGATGTAAGTCGTATTTCTCCGGAAGCACCGGTTCCTGTAAACCGCGTGGCAAAGATGAAAGAAGTGCTTGGTGGCGCCGGTAATGTTGCGTCAAACTTATCAAATTTAGATTGCACAGTATATCTTGGTGCTATTGCTGGTAATGATGACCATGGTCGTTTATTACAACAATTGCTAAAGGCTGATAGGATTGATACAACAGGTTTATTAACGAGTGATGATCGTTCTACTATTACTAAAATGCGTATTCTAGGCGATCGCCAACAGATGATGCGCCTTGATTTTGAAACGATTACAGATTTAACAATGGAGGAAGAGAAACGACTGTCTGCTTGGCTAGAAAATCTATGTAAGGCTGGTATCGATGGTATTGTTGTATCTGACTATGGAAAAGGCGTTTGTACACCAACATTGCTTAAAAAAATCTTTAGCTTAGCTAAGGAGTATGGTGTACAAACCATTGTTGATCCTAAAGGTTCAGACTGGTCTAAATATAATGGTGCAACCTGCATTACACCGAATGTAAAAGAACTAGGTGAATGTGTAGGTCATAAGTTAGCTAACGATGATGCCACCATCGTAGAGGCAGCTAAGTCAGTACTGGCTAATGTTGATTTAGAATATATTGTAGCTACACGGTCAGCAAAAGGGATTACTGTTATTGCAAAGGATGGACGCACATGGCATAATCCGGCTACACAACAAGAGGTATTCGATGTAAGTGGTGCAGGCGATACGGTTGTATCTATGATGATGACATGCCTTGCTAGCGGTCTATCTATGCGTTTGGCATTACATATCGCAAATGGTGCTGCTGGCATTGTCGTATCTAAGGTGGGCACATATCCAATCCACCGATCTGAACTATTGGATTTATGGCATTCTTATAAGCATAGTGTTCAATCTAAACCTTTATACACAAAAGAAGAGATGAAGCAGCTTATTGCACAATGGCAAAACAAAGGTGAAACCGTTGTGTTTACTAATGGTTGTTTTGATATTCTTCATCGCGGACATATTACGTATTTACAAGAGGCGGCTCAGTTAGGTGATCATTTAATTATTGGATTAAATTCCGATGCTTCGGTTAGACGCCTAAAAGGGGAAACGCGTCCCATCGTACGTGAAGAGGATAGAGCAGCATTATTAAGTGCATTGCGTTGTATCGATGGTGTGGTGTTATTCGAAGAGGATACACCAGCTGAAATATTAGCTTATTTACGTCCTAATACGCTTGTTAAGGGCGGCGATTATAAGATAGAAGACATTATTGGGCGTGAGTCCGTAGATCATGTAGAGGTGCTTTCATTTAAAGAAGGTTATTCTACATCAGATATTGTAGGGAAAATAGCTACTATGGCTAAGGAGGGTAAATTATGATTATCGTAACAGGCGGTGCTGGTTTTATTGGCAGTAATATTGTGAAAGCGTTAAATGACCGCGGTCGTACAGATATTCTTATTGTTGATGACCTTACAGATGGTCGTAAAATCCGAAATATTCAAAATCTAGAATTCTTAGATTATATCGATTGTGAAGATTTTGATTGTGCTATTGCTGACGGTACATTTGATGTAGGTCCTATTGAAGTAGTGTTCCATGAAGGTGCTTGTGCGGACACAATGGAATATAACGGCAAATATATGATGAAGAACAACTATGAAGGTTCTAAAAATCTATTCCACTATTGCCAAGACCGTCGTATTCCATTCATCTATGCATCCTCTGCATCTACTTATGGCAATGGTACTAATGGTTTCGTAGAAAAACCAGAAGCCGAAGAAGCCCTCAATCCATATGCGTACTCTAAATTGTTATTCGACCGTTATGTGCGTAAATATGAAGGTGAGTATACAGCGCAAGTTGTAGGCTTACGTTACTTTAATGTATATGGTCCTAATGAAGCTCATAAAGATAAAATGGCTTCCTTAGTTCGCCAAATGTTCTATAAAAATAAAGAAACTGGTATTATCAATTTATTTGAAGGTACAGATGACTACGAAGATGGTGGTCAAACACGTGACTTTATCTATGTTAAAGACGTAGTTAATGTAAACTTCTATTTCTGGGAACACCCTGAAATTTCTGGTACTTTTAACTGTGGTACAGGTAATGCTCATAGCTTTAACCAATTTATGCAAGCTGTTATCGACTATAATGGCAAAGGCAAAATTGAATACATTCCGTTCCCAGAGGTATTAAAAGGCAAATATCAAAGCTTTACAGAGGCTGATACTACTAAATTATTGGCTGCTGGTTATGATAAAGGGTTCCATAAAATGGAAGATGCTGTTAAAGAATATTGTGAACTACTCGATAATAACGAAGGGTATTTACGTTAATGCGCAAGGTATTATTTTTAGATCGCGATGGTGTTATCAATAAAGATGTTAGCTATTTATATAAAATCAGCGAATTAGAATGGGTAGATGGAGCTAAAGAAGCACTAGCTTATGCGTATAGCCAGGGCTATGACCTCATTGTAGTGACAAATCAAAGTGGTGTAGCTAGAGGTTATTATAAGGAATCTGATGTTCAGATTTTACATGATCACATGGCTCATGAACTAGATCGCAGTGGGGCACCAATTTTACATTTTTATTATTGCCCTCACCATAAAGAAGGATCTGTGCAACTTTATGCTGTCGATTGTGAATGTAGAAAGCCAAAGCCTGGCATGATTAATCAAGCTATTAAGGATTATGATGTAGACCCTAAAAGTAGTTTCCTTATTGGCGATAGTCAGCGCGATGTTGATGCAGCAGAAGCGGCTGGTGTAAAAGGCTATCTATTTACAGGTACAAATTTGTTAGATTTTATTAAGACTATTATTTAGTCCATTATTTATTTTATGTTTACTTTAGAGTAAATCAGATTCAACGGTGTTATGAGGCTTTTTAGTTGTGGTGTTGTATTTTGGGAGGCTATATGAAAGATTACAAGAATATACTCATCATTAAGATGAGTTCTTTAGGTGATGTAATTCATGCATTGCCTACCTTGTATGCAGTGCGTAAAAATTGGCCTAATGCGCATATTACATGGGCTATTCATGAACAATTTGAGAGCCTCCTGCCAGGTAAACCATGGGTAGATGATGTAATCATTATCGACAAGAAACAACTTAAAAAGCCTGCTTATCTATGGCAGTTACGTAAGGATTTACATAGCCGTCATTTTGATATGACTTTAGACCTTCAATGTATTGCAAAGAGCGCCATTGTATCCTTATTATCTGGTGCGCCTGAAAAATATGGCTACTGGGAGCTTCGTGAAGGCAGTAATTTAGTTAATAAAGCACTTGTTGGTGAACATAAATACGATCATGTTATCGAACGATACCTCGATACCGTACGTGCTCTTGGAGGCGATGTAGAAGGCGTAGAGTTTCCTATGCCTGCTTATGTGGAGGCGGAGAAGTCCGTTAAGCATAAGTTACAATCTCATGGTGTAGAAGATGAATATGTAGTAGTTGTACCAGGTGCTCGCTGGATTGTTAAGGAGTGGCCACTTCTTAATTTTGGCGAGCTATGTATCCGCTTATGTGAATCTGGTAAAAAAGTAGTTATTGCTGGTGCTCCAGATGATGCAGAAAAAGGAGCTTTCATAGAAAACTATGTAAAAAATAAGAATCTCATCAATTTGGTAGGTTCTACGTCCATGCCAGAGCTAATTGAGTTGATTCGACATTGCGAAATATTCATCAGTGCTGATACGGGCCCTTTGCATATTGCTAATGCTCTGAAGCGTCCTTTGATTGCATTATTTGGAACGACATCTCCAAAACGAACTGGGCCGTATGGCGGTAGCCACGTACATCTTATTATTTCACCGACTTCAAAGGCTACGCCTGAGCAACCTCTGGTAGATGATCCGGATTGTATGGCTCAAATCCCTGTAGATGCAGTATGGTCTGTATATGAACAAGTACTTGGAAAGGAACTATAATGGAACTAGATTATAAGCGCATTGTGGTCACCTTTCTTATGCACTTAGGTGATGTTATTTTAACGACTCCATTCCTAGAGGTGCTACGTAAAGCTGCTCCACATAGCCATATTACATATGTAATAGATGAAAAACTGCAACAAGTGATGCAATATAATCCAAATATTGATGAACTTATCGTTGTAGATAAAAAGGGGCGTCATAATAGTATTTCTGGCCTCAATGAGATTGCTCGTGAGATTAATGCAAAGGGTAAACCTGATATCGTTATCAATTTACATCCTAATGAACGTACTTCCTATTTAGCCTGGAAGATTCATGCGCCCATTACAACTGGTATGAGTCATTTTTTGTTTAGACCATTTATGACAAAGTATACCCGTCTAGACCGTAAAACTCGTCATGCTGCCGATATGTACATCAATGTACTAGAGCAATTAGGCGTAACCGATACTTCTAACTCTGGCTTACATATTGAAACTTGTGAAGCATGGCGTCGTGAGGCTCAAGATTTCTATGCTAGTCATGGATTAACAGATAGTGATACACTCATCGGTTTTAATATTGGTAGTGCTGTTCCTGAGAAGCGCTGGCCTGCTGAACGATTTGCCCATGTAGCTGATTATTTCGGTCATTTAGGGTATAAGACGGTATTATTTGGGGGCCCTATGGATCTTGAAATGGTGCAACCTGTAGTAGAGCAAATGGAAACGAAACCGATTGTGGCTACTGGAAAATTCCAGTTAGGACCATTGGCGGCGGCTATGAGCCGCTGTAATCTATTGATTACAAATGACTCTGGTCCAATGCATGTGGCCATCAGTCAAAAGGTGCCAATTGTGGCACTCTATGGGCCATCAAACCCATTCTTTTATGGTCCGTACCAAGCTCATGCTATCGTTCTGGAAACGATGGACTCTTATGAGGTTGGTAAAAGCATGAAAAAGATTATTAAAGAAGGAAATTACAAAGGTTTGTCCGTAATTTCTGAAGAACAGGTTATTAAAGCAGCGGAAACGTTGCTTTCAGAATCGAAATAAAAGCCTATGAATTATATAGTATTTGATTTGGAGTGGAATCAACCCTATAGCAACGACATTAGCTTTATGAAGCGTACTAAAATGCCGTTGACTGGTGAAATCATTCAAATCGGAGCGGTAAAACTGAATGACAAGATGGACATCGTAGATCATTTTACGATGTTCATCAAACCTCATTACCTGACACGGATGCATAAGCATGTACGAGAGCTGACGGGAATAACCTCTAGAGAACTAAATCATGGTGTGCCCTTTAAGACGGCTATGCAGCACTTTCAAAACTGGTGTGGTGATGAATATATGTTAATGTCTTGGGGTTCTGATGATATTCTTATCTTAAGAGAAAATCTTATGCTCCATAAGATGAAAGCCTTATCGTATGATCAATGGGTAGATGCACAAATGATCTATTCCTATCAGCGATATGGTACAAATCAGCAGTATTCTGTGGCACATGCTATGGAAGACCTCAATATATCGACGGAGCATTTGTCTGCTCACAACGCTTTGCATGATGCCGTATTCACGGCTCATATATGTCAGAAGCTAGATATTCCACAAGGAATTTTGCATTACGACCAAATTCGCAAGGAAGGTAGTAATCCTTTCTTATATCCACCGATTTTGACATTTTTTATGTATGAAAATTTCCCTGAGAAGAAGCGTATCGTTCACGATAGACGTGTACGTTTATCCTTCTGTCCCTATTGTCAGACTCGTTTAGAAATGACTAGGCCAGAACGACTACAAGGGGACAAGCATCTCGCTATTGGGGGTTGCCCGAAACATGGCGATTTTGCAGTACAACTTAAAGTTGGAAAATATACGATTAAGTCCGGTAGTACTAAATTCTACGTTACAAAGGTATTAACCCATTGTACGGACGAAATTCGTTCTTTATATACTCAGAAGTCCGAAATTAATCGAGAGAAAGAGCGAAAGTATTTGGAATTTCGCAGGGCGGAATTTGAAAAGGACCGCCAAAAATAATTTTATTAATTCCTGTTCACATCTATAGTTTCTTAATTATTAGCTTGTGAGCATTTAGAAAGGATAGATTATGGAACGCAAATATGCATGGCATAATTATGACGATGCCACTATGGAAAAGGTATATGCCTTAAGTGATACGTATCGTCAATTTTTAGATAATGGTAAAACAGAACGGGAATGCGTAGTGCAGGCCGTTGAATTTGCAGAAGCAAAAGGATATGTAAATTTAAAAGATATTATTAAATCCAATACACCCATCAAAGCAGGGGACAAGATTTATTACACACATATGGATAAATCCATTGCTTTATTTAATATTGGTACTGATGATATCGAATTAGGTATGAACATTTTAGGTGCTCATATCGATTCTCCACGCATCGATGTAAAGCAGAATCCACAATATGAAGATAGCAATCTCGTATTTTGGGATACTCATTATTATGGGGGTATTAAAAAATATCATTGGGTGGCTATGCCTCTTGCTATTCATGGTGTTGTGGTAAAAACAGATGGAACTCGTATCAACATCAATATTGGGGATAACGAAAATGATCCTGTATTCTGTATTACAGACTTGTTACCGCATTTGGGACAAGAGCAAATGCAAAAGAATGCAGCTAAGGTAATTGAAGGGGAATCCCTTGATTTACTCATAGGCAGTCGTCCAGTAAAAGATGAGGAAAAAGAAGGAGTTTCTAAATTTATTAATAATCTTCTTGAAAAAGAGTATGGTTTTGTAGAACGTGATTTATTATCTGCAGAGCTCGAAATTGTACCAGCAGGTAAGGCACGTGATATGGGCTTTGATCGCTCTATGGTTATGGCCTATGGTCAAGATGATCGTGTATGTGCATACACATCCTTAGTAGCTATGCTTGAAGTAGACAATGTTAAACGTACTACTTGTTGTCTGCTTGTAGATAAAGAGGAAATTGGTTCTGTTGGTGCTACAGGTATGCAATCTCGCTTCTTTGAAAATGCAGTAGCTGAAATTCTAACACTCATGGGTAAACCAAATTCTGTTAGTGTTCGTCGTACATTAGAAAAATCTCGTATGCTATCCTCTGATGTTAGTGCTGGCTACGATCCACTTTATGCATCTGCGTATGAAAAGAAAAATGCTTCTTACCTTGGTATGGGGGTAGTATTCAATAAATTTACTGGCTCTCGTGGTAAAGCTGGTTCTAATGATGCCAATGCTGAGTACATGGGCTTCATTCGTCGTGTTATGGAATCTAACAATGTAACATACCAAACAGCTGAACTTGGTAAAGTCGACCTTGGCGGTGGTGGTACCATTGCGTATATCATGGCCTTATATGGTATGAATGTTATCGACTGTGGCGTGGCTGTGCTTAGCATGCATGCTCCTTGGGAGATTACATCTAAGGCGGATATTTATGAAGCAAAACAATGCTATGTAGCATTTTTAAATGCAGCTGATGAATCAATCTAAATTAATGGGGCTTTCACCAATGGTGAAAGTCCATTCTATGTGAGGTATATATGAATCAAACGGAATTAGGCGCAGCCATAGAGGCAGCGAAGGGAGAGGCAACAGAGGTTAAGACTGTAAAGGTTGATATCTTTGATATTCCTGAAACAAAGGCTGAAGAATATGTTGCTAATCGTGAAGAAGTAGCAGAAGCTGCAGCACAGGTCATGAAACCATACTGTGTAACGGTAAAGCGTGAAACTTTAGATCCTGATGAAGGGGAAGCTGTAGTTGGTTATTATGTAACGGGTGAAATTTTAATGTGTGTCATTCTCGATCCATTTGAAGTACCTGTTATGAAGGTAGCACTTGATAAGGGGACCCTTAAAGACTACATTCTAGCAGCTAATGATTTAACAGAAGACATGTTAGCATCTCTCAAAAAATAAGAGGATTTCATATTTTAATGTGTTCTATAAATGGACAAATGTAAAATACTTTAATCTGCTACATTGATGTAGTAAAGAAATTTGTTTATAATAGATGTATTATAGTCATTGCAGATAGGAAGGAAATCCCCATGAATTTAAAAAAAGGTATTGCCCTAGCGCTCACGGCGGCAGCATTGATGGCATTCACAGGCTGTGGATCAAATGGAACAACATCTAATGGTGAATATAAGGTTGGCGTAGTACAACTGGTTGAACATCCTGCTCTTGATGCAGCAAACAAAGGTTTTGTTGATGCTTTAAAAGAAAAAGGCTTGGCAGATAAAATTACCTTTGACCAACAAAATGCACAAGCTGATCAATCTAATTTGAACAGTATTGCACAGCGTTTTGTATCTGATCGTAAAAACTTAATCTTAGCGATTGCAACACCTGCAGCTCAATCTATGGCGAATGCAACTCATGATATCCCAATCTTGGGTACTGCTATTACTGATTACGAAGCAGCAAAACTTGTTAAATCTAATGAAAAACCAGGTGGTAATGTATCTGGTACATCTGATATGAACCCAGTAGAACAACAAGTTGATTTAATTTTACAAGTATTGCCGAACGCAAAAACTATCGGTACTATTTATAGCTCTAGTGAAGTAAATTCTCAAATTCAAGTTGAAAAAATGAAAGCTTATGCAGCTACAAAAGGTGTTAAGGTTGAAGAGGTTACAGTTTCTAATGTAAACGATATTCAACAAGCAGCACAAAATCTTGTTTCTCAACATGTAGATGCAATTTATGTGCCAACAGATAATGTAGTAGCTTCTGCTATGAGTAATCTCGTAGCGATTACCGATCCAGCAAAAATTCCTGTATTTGGCGGTGAAGACAACCACGTAAAAGGTGGTGCTGTTATGTCCTTGTCCGTAGATTACTACAAACTTGGATACCAAACAGGTTTAATGGCAGCTAAAATTTTAACTGGTGAAGCTAAAGTTGAAGATATGCCTATTGAAATGCAAAAAGAATTTAAATTAGTTGTAAGTAAAGATAAATTACAAAAATTGGGCATCACATTACCAGAAGAATTGATGAACAAAGCAACTATGATTTAATAAACAATTGGTAAGGAGTTACATATGAACTGGAAAAAAGGTATTGCAGTAGTACTTAGTGCTATTTCTATTATGGCAATTGTGGCAGGTTGCGGTTCAAATACAGCAACTAATGAGCAAAAGAAAATTGGTGTTATTCAATTGGTAGAACATCCATCTCTTGATGCTGCGAATAAAGGTTTTGTTGATGGTCTTGCATCTAAAGGCTATAAAGATGGGGAAAACATCAAATTAGATCAACAAAATGCACAAGCTGATCAATCTAATTTGAATAGTATTGCTCAACGTTTTGTATCTGATAAAAAGGATTTAGTATTAGCGATTGCCACACCAGCAGCACAAACAATGGCAAATGCATCTCATGATATTCCAATCATGGGTACTGCTATTACAGATTACGTAACAGCAAAACTTGTTCAATCTAATGAACATCCAGGTGGTAATGTATCTGGTACATCTGATATGACACCTGTAGAAAAAGAGGTTGATCTTATTATTGCGTTAGTACCAAATGTAAAACGTATTGGTGCTATTTACACATCTTCTGAAATCAACTCTCAACTTCAAGTTGAAAAAATGAAAGCTTATGCTGCCACAAAAGGTATTACCGTTGTAGAAGCTACTGTATCCAATGTAAACGATATCCAACAAGCGGCTACAAATCTTGTAAATCAAGATGTACAAGCTATTTATACACCAACTGATAATGTGTTGGCATCTGCTATGGCTAACTTAGCACAAATTACAGATGCAGCTAAAATTCCTGTATTTGCTGCCGATGAAGGTATGACAATGACTGGTGGTGTAGCAACATATTCTGTTGACTACTACAAACTAGGTTATCAAACTGGTTTAATGGCGGCAAAAGTACTTTCTGGTGAAGCTAAAATCTCTGATTTAGCCATTGAAACACAAAAAGATATTAAGTTAACTGTGAATGAAGAACGTGCTAAAAAATTAGGTATTACAATTCCTGAAGCACTTCGTAAAGATATGAAATAATAGAGGAGATTTTGATGTTAGATTTAGTGGTAGGCACCATAACAACTGGCCTTTTATGGTCTTTGTTAGCGGTTGGTGTATTTATCACCTTCCGTGTATTAGATGTAGCTGACTTAACTGTAGAAGGTACGTTTCCAATGGGGGCGGCCATTTCTGCAATTTTAATTACTAGTGGTATGAACCCAATCTTATCTATCTTGATTGCCGGCATTGGCGGTATGGCCGCAGGTGCCGTAACAGGTTGGATTCATACAAAATTAAAGATTCCTGCGTTACTCGCTGGTATCTTAACAATGATTGCTTTATACTCCATTAATCTTCATATTATGGGGAAAGCTAACGTATCCTTGCTTCGTATGGATACAATTTATACGATTATCGGTAGTGTACTCCACACACCAAATATGTGGTCTGCTGCTATCGTAGGTATTATCGTAGCTGTTGTAGTATGCTTATTGTTATTCTGGTTCTTCGGTACAGAAATTGGTACAGCATTACGTGCAACAGGTGTTAATCCTCAAATGATTCGCGCCCAAGGCGTAAATACTGACAATATGATCGTTCTTGGTCTTTTGATTTCCAATGGTTTTGTTGGTATGTCTGGAGCTTTAATAGGTCAATTCCAAGGCTTTGCTGATGTAGGCATGGGTATTGGTACCATCGTTATTGGTTTGGCTTCTGTAATCATTGGTGAAGTAGTATTTGGTACGAAATCCTTCGTACGCAGTCTTATCGCCGTAGTACTTGGTTCCATCGTATATCGTATCGTTATCGCTGCCGTACTCTACATGGGTATGCCGCCAAACGATTTGAAATTATTCACTGCAATTCTAGTTGCCATCGCGCTTTCCTTGCCTACATTGAAAGCAAAATGGTTGGCTCGCTAAGGAGGACGCTATGTTAGAAGTAAAAAATATGGTAAAAACCTTCTTTAAGGGTACAATCAATGAAAAGACTGCTTTGCAAGGTATTGATCTTCGCTTAGAAGAAGGGGACTTTTGTACTGTAATCGGTGGTAATGGTGCTGGTAAAAGTACATTATTAAACTCCATAGCTGGTGTATTCCCAGTAGATGAAGGGTCCATTACAATCAATGATATTGATGTAACAAAAATGCCTGAATATAAACGTGCTAAATACATTGGCCGTGTATTCCAAGATCCTATGGTAGGTACTGCAGGCAATATGCAAATTGAGGAAAATTTGATCCTTGCTATGCGCCGTGGTAAAAACTTAGGTTTAAAATGGGCTTTCAAAGATAGCGAACAAGCATTCTTCAAAGAACGCCTTGCACTATTAGGTTTAGGCCTTGAAGACCGCTTATCTGCTCGTATGGGCTTGTTATCTGGTGGTCAACGCCAATCCATTACATTGTTGATGGCTACTATGCTTCGTCCTGAACTTTTATTACTTGACGAACATACAGCGGCTCTTGACCCTAAGACGGCAGAAAATGTTTTGCAATTGACTGATAAACTTGTGGCAGAACATAACTTAACGACTCTCATGATTACCCACAACATGCGTGATGCATTGCGCTTTGGTAATCGCCTCATCATGATGGATGCTGGCCGCATTATCTATGATGTAAAAGGGGAAGAAAAGAAAAAATTAACGGTTGCTGATTTATTACAAAAATTTGAAGTAGCTGGGGAAAATGCGTTGAGCGACCGTATGGTGCTTGGTGCAAAATAATAGAAGAGGGCATAAGCCCTCT
>OGJN01000271.1_pt1 | contig 46360 bp, 55 predicted proteins | sample 1572221 | NCBI WGS metagenome assembly OGJN01 (sample SAMEA2582148, study PRJEB24529) | metagenome | biome: Human gut stool | place: China | collected 2011 | reverse complement strand
TGTGGCCGGCGGCACGTGAATGCCTTCTGATGAAAGTGGGGTGAGGGAGCCGGGGGGAACGCAAAAGCCTCTCGTCTGCAGATGCCCCGGCTTTGGGATCTGGGCTAGCCGCCCAGACCAGCGCATATCTGCGTCACGCCGTTTGCCCTCGAAGTCGTTACGGAAGCGCCTCTATGAAGCGCTCGATGTTCTTCGCGACCGCTTCGTATTTCTCAGGCGTTCGCAGTTTCGACAGCACGTAGGGGTCTGTGAACATGTAGAAGCTGAGCGCAGCGGCGAACGCTCTGCACTCAACGCTGAGCCGGCAGATGTCCTCTGCCGCAGGTTTCTTGATGCCGAGGCCGATTAAGTACCCGGCGGCGAAGGTCTCGAAGTCTTTGATCTTTTGCATGTCTTGAAGTAAAAAAAAAGCCCCCGGCGCGTGCCGAGGGCTACTGTTTGGTTCTAGCAGAGGTTAAGACTGTTTCTTTTGCGTTTGTTCGCGGATTTGCTTGTCGAAGTCTGTTATGTACTTCTGTGTCGGATTGAAAATTTTGTACTCGTCACTGGCCTTTCGCACGGCTTGTTTCATACTGACTTTTCCATTGTCCTTGAGTATTTCGTAGTCGTTGAACTCAAGGAAGCGTATGACAGCCGTGGCAAGGGATTCCATGGTGAACGTTTTGTGGCGCTCGATCTGATTTTCGATGTAGTCGAAGAAAGAGCCAACAGAGCGTTCAAGGGCCTTGATTTGATCTTCCGTTAGGTAGTTCTTGGCTACCTTTACGTCGGACTTGTAGATTCTCCCGTCCGGAGCTGACTCCCAAGTGGTGAGCCCCATGTGTGGTTTGGAATGATCAGCGCGTGCCCAGACTATTTCGGCTGCGGTTTGCCCAGTGATGGCGTAATGAAACAGGTTCTGAACTCTGGCAAAAAAATTCCGTGTTGTCGGTGATCCCTTGTCGTAGTCAATGCTGCAGGTTATGAAGATGTCCGTAACTTGACGCCAAATCTGTGCTTCGCTAGCTCGAATCGAGCGAACGCGCTGGAGGAGTTCACGGAAGTAGTCTTGGCCGAATGTCTGTTTGCCTTGCTTTAGTCGCTTGTCATCGAGAGCGAATCCTTTGACGATATATTCCTTGAGAATCTTGGTTGCCCAGATTCGAAAACGGGTTGCTTCTGCGCTGTTGACGCGGTAGCCGACAGATATGATGGCGTCAAGGCTGTAGTGCTTTGTGTTGTACTTCTTCCCGTCGGCGGCAGTTATTAGAAAATTTCTAATAACTGAAGTCTCGTCAAGTTCCCTTGACTCAAAGACGTTTTTGAGATGGGCGTTGATCGTCGGGACTGACACATTGAACAGTGTCGACATTTGCCGTTGCGTTAGCCACATCGTTTCGTCGAGAATGACAACTTGCGTTTGGGGGCCGTCTCCCAGTTCTCCATAAATAACGACTGTGTGCGTCTGTTCGTTGCCGTCACTTGCCTGTTCGTTCTGATTTTGGGTATTATCCATACATACCTCTTCGTAAAGGTTAATCAAGCCCCCGGAGCACTGCACAGCACGGGGGTTTTTCTATTTTACGATGTGCGCATTGCGAAAAAGCCCCGACGGTTAGGGCGGGGCCGAAGTTCAATTACCAGAGACAGCTGCTGATAAATCGTAGTTGATTCTTGACCTTCTCAACAGACTTGTTGACTTCCACCTTGGTTCGATGGATGGTCATTGTTTCGCCAGCGTGCAGTAGTTCGATGGGTTCCGAGCGCGCTGACGAAATTCGACCGCTTCCTAGGAAGTCGTCCAACAAAACGATGTGGTTGGTCGGATCATTCGTCGTAAAGCTCTGGATGTTACGTGAAACAATGTCCAAAACCTGTTGTATGTACATTCGTGTTTGTTGGTTCGGTTCGTTTCTTGCGCCCGCACGGGTAGACCAGCCGCAATGTGTAAGTACGACCATCTGAATCTTTGGCATGTGTCCGTCGGATGGCATGCAACGGCGGAACTCACTTGCGGGACTGGAAAAGAGTTTCAACAAAAGATTCAAGGAGTTAATGGATTGCTGGTCTGTGCGGACGGGAACGATCAGAGCATCGGTTGAATGCCACACAAGATGAGTGCCGCCAGAGAAAAATGGCGAGGTATCAATCAAGCAGCGAGAGCAGTCCGTTTCGGCTTTTTCACGAAGAATTTCTGACTTCAACGAGTACAGAATTGCATCTTGCATCTTGGTCCGCACATCGGCTTGCGGGATAGACTGTGCCTGGGACAAAGCCACCGCAACCTGATTGGGCAGTAAATACATCATTTCACTGGACGGGATAAAGAATGAATTCTTGTCCTTGAAGTGCTCATTGGTTGCGGAGATGCTTTGCGCCACCCGAGCCGCTGTTCCGAGTCCTGGCATGATGTGAGGTAGGATCAGGTCGTAGACCGTAGAGGTATTTCTAGAAAAATACTGGTTGTCATAGAAATACGAAAGATTCCCTTGCGGGCAGGTGTCGACCATCAACACGTTGTCAGTCAAATAAGAAAGGTTGAAACACAACGAGGACTTTCCGATGCCTCCGCGAAGATTGCAAATGGCATATGTGTCGTAGTCGGGCAATGGAAGAGGTTCAGCGTTTCCTTCCGAGATGGCGAATTGGCGAGAGATAATTTGCTCCATGATTAGTTCCTTCAAAAATTGGCTTACTGGTGGAACAAGTGTACCACGTGGCGCAGGAAAGATGCGCCTATCCCATCGAAATAATGATCTTCTCTGAGCGTAGAAAGCTGGTCAAAGCACCCTCGCCAAGGAGCAGAGACAAACTCGATAGGAAAACGGCAAGGGCGCTTGAATCGGCTCCCTCCTTTTGGGCGTAAGCTAAAGACGTCGGGATCTAGCAGTTTCGACGTCGTTTAACCAACTCCCAAAGGAGGGAAGATGCAGCCAATAACAAAGCTAATATTTACTGGAGTGGATGGCTCGAAGTACAAGTTTGATGTGTACCCCAGAGGAATTCGTGTTAACAAAGGTCCTGCCGTTTATTCCTTTTTGTCGAAAGTAAATGGCAATTACCGCGTCCTCTACATTGGCCAGACTATTGATTTGTCTGAGCGCCTTGCCAACCATCACAAGTGGGATGAGGCTATTCGACATGGCTTTGAATATTTGGCCATTTGTCGTTCCGTCACTTCTCGTGATCTTGACCGCGTTGAGGCAACTCTGATTCAGCGGTACCGTCCTCGTTGCAACGAAGTGGTTCCCCGCTAACGGGACAAATAACCGCGTCGAACGCCGTCCACGCTGCGGCGATTGCGTAAATCAAACGCACGTCGTCGTGCGTGGTTGGCGTTACCACCAGGCGCTTGTCGATTATTTCTACATCCATTGTTATCTCCTTTAGAAAGCCCACCTAAGCCCTCTCGGTGGAAAGGGCTTAGATCGGCTTTCGATCAGGTCGCGGCTGCGCTCGTTCAGCGCTCAGGCCGCTCGGGGCTAACATGCCCTCTGTCCGAAGACTGATCCTGATCTAGCTCGTGGGGCGTGTGGCGATCGTCCGTCGCCATCGAGCATCCGTCGCTTTCAGGTGGTCCCCAACCCAACCGCACTGGAAGATACCCTCCAGCCGTCCTGCGTACTTTTCATACACGACCTTTGCGACTACGGCTTGACGCTCCTTCCTGCGGCGGCAAATTTCACTTCTCGCAGTGGCTGTTCTCAAGCCGTCCCCGACACAGCTAAGCACCGGGATTTTCATTCTTCCGAGCCTTTCGGCTTGGGTACCAAGCGGAACGGGCGTCGTTCCGTATTTGGTACGGTGATGGTACCACAGTGGTACCTAGAATGGTAGTCAGAGGTTACCAAAAACTCGGGTCGAGTTGATCTAGATCAACGAGCGTTTTTGAGGGCAAAAAAAATCCCGCACGAGGCGGGATTGAGGGTGGGAGAGGGTGGCCGGGCGCTAGAGTTCGCGCACGTTAAAGCAGAGGACGGCTCTGCCAATCACTTCGACGGATTCGCAGGTATCCAGTTGGATCGGCCTGTATTTCGGATTGTCTGAGATCAGCTCGACCTTGCCCCCAGGATGGATCTGCACGCGCTTGATGAATACGGCGTTTGAGTACTGAACGGCGTAGAGGCCATCGGCCACGAAGCGGCTCTGGGACGTGTCCACGATGACGAAGTCGCCGCGCTTGATGCCCGGTTCCATGCTGTCGCCGTCGGCAGTGATGATGTGGAGGGTCTGGAAGTTCAGGGAGGAGGTCGACTTTGAAAGCAGCCACTGCTTCGTGACGCGGAGCATCTGAACCAACTGGATGGTCTGGGCAAGCTCCCCGCCGTAGCCGCACGACCCCTTTACATCGAGCACGGGGATCGAAACGACATCCTCATTAGGTTCAAGGGTCTGCGGGCGAGACAGGGACGTATCGCCGAACCTCAGGAAGGCGGGCGTGACATGGAAGTACTCGGCCAATGCCTCGAGGTTCTCGTCGGACGGCATCTGGATGCCAGACAGCCATTTTCCTACGGTGACGTGACTCGTGCCGATACGGCGGCCAAGCTCACGCATCGAAATTTTGCGCTCTTCTAACAGGGCTTTTAGGCGGGCAGGGAAAGACATAGCGGGACTCCTTTGGTACTTAGATAGTACCAACCAAAAGACGCGACTAGGGTACCACAGGGGTACCGATTATGGTACTATAGCCGTACCATTAATTTGAATTTGGGGTTCCACATGAAAAAAGTTTCCGTTCGAGATGCCATTGCCCGCTACGGCACTCAGCAAAAGCTCGCCGACGATCTTGGCATTTCCCGCCAGACGGTCAAGCGGTGGGTATCCAACAACTCCGTCACGCGCAACTACCTTGCGCCGTTCTGCCGCCTTACTGGTTGCAAGCCCGAAGAGGTCAGCCAGTTCGCTGCCGACGTCGTTCGGATGATTCGCACCAACCGTTGAGGCAACTATGAGCTACGACGCGGAAAGGTGGGCTCGTAGCCAGAAGGTTGGCAATGCTTCTGCGAAGTTTGTGCTGATTGAGTTGGCGAGCGCGCTCAACCGAGAAACCGGCAAGTGCTACCCCAGTATCGAAGCACTTCAGGAGGCTACGGAACTGAACCGCAAGACGGTGATTGCCGCCACGAAGCACCTCGAGGAAAAGGGCTTCATCACGAAGCGCCGTTCGTTCGTGAACGGTAAGCAAATCGTCTACTACGGCTTTCCTTCGTTCAAGCCCGCCGACTGGGAGTCCAAGAACAAAAGTACCAAAACCGGGACTTTGGAAAGTACCGAAAACGGGACTTTACCTCCCCAAAGTACCGAAATTGGGACTTTAGAAAGTACCGAAAACGGTACTACCGAAAGTACCGAAAACGGGACTGACGATAGTACCGAAATTGGGACTTATGAAAGTACCGTTTTTGGGACAGTAACAAGGAATAAGAACAAGGAAAAGAACAAGGAAATAGAACAAGGAAGTAGTTTCCCCGCGCAAGCGCTCCTGCTCACGATTCCGACCGACCCGAAACCGAAGCGGTCGAGGGCGAAGCCGAAGACGAGCTGCCCGTTCTCCTCTGGGGACGTTATCCCGCCCACCTACCTCGAGTACGCGAAGCAGAAGCACCCGAGCATAGACGCGCAGGCCGAGTTCACGAAGTTCGTGGACTTCCACCTTTCCAAGGACAACCGCTACTGCGACTGGTACGCCGCTTGGAGAACGTGGGCAACCAACGCCGAAGAGTATGCGAGGAAACGCGCACCGTCCTACCGACCCGCCCATGGCGGTTTCCGCGAGAAGCGCCAGTGCGACCGCGTGTACGACCCTGATGATCCCGTTTGAGAGATAAACCATGACTGCTACTGAAGCCCGCCAGATCGCCGCTCGATCGGCACAGACACAACAGCTCGACGCTGTGTTGGCAAGTGCCGCAGCTTCGATGCTTCCGGCAAGCCGTGACGTTGAATTTGACTGCCCTGTTCACGGAAAGATGACCTACACGACCTATCAACTCAAGGATGGGACGTGGAAAGCTCCCTACTGCCCTAAGTGCCGCAAGCTCGAGCTCGAGAAGCAGGCACGCATCGAGGAGGCATCCACCCGCGAACGCGAACGCTGTTCTGAACTGCGAAAGATGCTCGGCCTCGGCAGGCCCTCCGACTTCGAGGGAAAGACGCTCGAGACCTATCACCCCGAAAACCCCGAGGAGGAAAAGAACCTGATGGTCGCGACCCGCTTCGCCAAGCGCTTCAGCATCCGCGAGGCCGAACGCGAGACCGCCCACGACGCGCAACAGGAAGGGTGGCGGGAAATCAACGCCAAGGGCCTCATCTTCATCGGCAATCCTGGGACCGGCAAGAGCCATCTCGCCTACGCGATCCTGCACGAACTGGATGCGCAGGGCATCCCCGGGTTCTACGTAACCGTCCCTTCCCTGATCGAGGTCATGACGAACCGCTACGCGCAGGTCGACCGTATTGCCGCAATGTCGAAGCTCTGCATGGTCTCCTGCCTTGTCCTCGACGAGGTCGGCGTGCTGAAGGGCAACCACGACGAACTCAAGGTGCTGTACCAGATCATCGACGGCAGGATCAAGAACGGTCGCCCGACCATCTTCATCACCAACCTTGACAAGGCCGAACTCGAGGAACTGCTCACCGAGCGAATCATGAGCCGCGTCCGCAATGCCGGCTACGCACTCACCTTCAAGACGGGACGCGACCGCCGCGTCTCCGCCAACCGAACCAACGACCCGACCAAACTTTTCTGAGGAGGAAAGCAATGAGTGAACCCGACACCAAAGCCCGCGTCGTCTCCAAGTCGCATCACACGATGTCGCTCACGACCACGCTGCACACGTTCCTCGGACGCAAGGTGATCCGCATCACCACGATGCCCCTCTTCGGCTCGACCGCCTACCTCACGACCTACGCCGAGGGCCGTCTGGGCTACGACCCGACCGACCTCACGCAGGCAACGTTCGAGTACTGCCGCGCCTACAAGTTCGCGGAGCGCTCCCTTGCCTTCACCCACCATGAGTCACTCGTCGAGCAGGCCGTGCAGAGAGGTGCGCCCCATGTCCGATGAAACCACGGGAGCGGAGATCGTGCGCGAGATCAAGGAACGCCGAGGCAAGACGACCTGGCTCCTCAGTCTCGACCGCCGTCGCGAATTCTGCGTGCATTCCCGCCCCGACTTCTCGGGTCGACGCGGCCAGTACGTCACCAAAGTCACCTACCGCCTGCTCCCGAAGCCCTGTCCAGACGATGACCGCGAGGGCCTGCGTTGGTACACCGCCGAGTTCGAGCGCGAGCGCACCATAGCAGTCCGCTACAGCAGGGATGCAGCTCACGGCATGGCCGTCCATGACGCCGCCGTAGGTTCCATCCAACGAGGAGCATTCAACCCATGAGCACAGCTTTCATCGTCAGCACCACGGACGCCGCCGACGAACTCAAGACCGCCATCGTGGTCGAGGGAGGGGACTTCTGGGAGGTTCACAGCACCGACTTCGAGGGCGAAGTCACCACGTCGATCAAGCCCGGGCGGTGGTTCGCCCCCGTCTCCTGCGTGCGCTTCGGTCGACCCGTCGCCTCTTGGAAGCTCCCGTCCTTTGCCGACGCACGCCTCCTCCACCGTGACGCCGTGGCGCACATCCTGCAAAACGGCGGCTACAACCCCCAGTAACCCACAACTACGAACCATGAAAGACCTGTTCTCCGCACTCCTCGCTCCGTTCTTCGTCATCGTGAACGTCGTGGCGCTGTTCTTCCTCCTCGCTGCCTGCCCAGTGGTGATCGCCGTCGCCGCCATCGCTGCCATCGTCGCACTGCCCTTCGTCCTCCTCCTCAACTTCTTCGAGGCGGACCGATGAGGTGGAAACGACCGAAAGAGGAAGAGCCGACCGGCCCGAAGGAACCGCATCCGCTCTTCGGCGACCGATTCATCAACACCATCCGATGCATCGACTGCGCCTACCTCGCGGGATCCGACCGCACGCCCCAGTGGCTCTTCGCAGAGGAAAAAGGCTACTGCGACGCGGTCGGGCACAAGGGAGGGCGGTGGAACGTCCTTCAGGCCATTACCGAACTACGCCCCCCGTGCGCGTTCTACGAACGAGCGCCACAGGAGCGAATAGACCTCCGCATCAAGGCGGTGGGGATTCTCAAAGCAAGAAAAGACCAACAGGAGCAAAACCGATGATTCCGACGACCAGGATTGCCGACGCTTGGCATACCGTCATCAACCCGAAGAAGTCCCGCCCGAACCTCCCCGAGGTCGGTCGCCGCTGCCGACTCCACTTCCGCGAGTGCGAGGCCCTCACCGACACGGGCCGCATGAAGATCCGCCACGGCATCGACTTCTACGGCTACCTCGCCAACGAGTCCTTTTGCTACATCCCGCTCTACAAGGTCGCCATCCCGTCCTCGAACCTCGAGGCGTGGACATACGACGAAACCAACCCGCGCAACGGGAAGAAGTTCCCGCTGTTCTTCAACGGCTTCGGGCGTGACAGCTACGAGGCCTTCCGCATCTTCAGCAAGCGAGGCATCAGGGGATGAGAGCGAACACATTGCTCGCACTGGGTCGACTCAAGCCCGGGCAGATGAACAAGACCGAGACCGCGTACCGCGACCACCTCCGCGCACTCAAGGCCGCAGGCGAAGTCCTTGACTTCCGCTTCGAAGCGATTACCCTCAAGCTCGCGCAAGACCTCCGATACACGCCCGACTTCTTCGTGCTCAAGCCAGACGGCACGATCGAATTCCATGAGGTCAAGGGAAGCCGCGCCATCTTCCGAGACGACGCCAAGGCGAAGTGCAAGATGTGCGCACAGCTCAACCAGTGGGCGACCCTGATCGTGGTCTACCCGCGCCGCAAGAAAGACGGCGGCGGGTGGGAGTATGAAACCTTTGAGCCGAGCAACCTATGGTAATCATCGAAAAAGAATTCTTCCGTCTGCTGCGCCTCTGGGCGAGTCTGCGCCGCAAGGGCCGCATCCCTACGGTCAAGTCCCCGACGTTCGTCATCATGCAGATGATGCGCCTCGCGCAGGGATCCCCGGACGCGGAAGAGGAGGCTAACCCCTTCGCCGAGAAGCGCCAACCGCGCATCACCCCGAGCGCCGAGGAACTTCGAGCCAATGAACAGGTCGCCGACGACCTCGATGCCGCCTTCGCGTCCTCCGAGCTCCCGATGATCGCCAAGGCCGTCATCCGCGCACGCTACTTCGAGCATCTCGAACCCGAGGACATCGAACAGCGCTTGCACCTCGGGCGCAATACCTTCCGCTTCCACCACTACGCCGCAGTTTGCGAACTAAAACGAATCTTCGATTGCATCCGCGAGAAAAGAGTCGTATAATGTGTAATGAAGTATTTTTGGCCTCAGTCGGAGGCGAGTCGTGTGCGGCTTTAATCCCTGTCGGGAGACAGAGTCGTATCTAGCGAAAATAAAGCTCGGATCGAAAGGTTCGAGCTTTTTTATACCCCTTTTGCGGGTGGAGCGGTCTCGACATGACGTGATCGTTTCGCATGTTTCCGATCGCGTGACCCCTTTACCCGCCACATTCTTTGCTTTCGACAGGGATTGCCGCCTCAATCACGTTGAACGCATGAAAAAGATTCTCTTGGCGGCTGTTGTGGCTGCATTCTTCATCTCTACCGCCGCAGATGCTCGTGGTGGTCGCGGTTTCGGCGGACGCTCTTTCTCGCGCCCGTCTGCTGCCAGATCAGTCCCGAATCGCACGACTGTCGTGAAGAAGAACACGACCGTCATCAACCAGACGGTTAACAGCTCCGCCACGTCAAGCGGCGGCGGGTTCTGGTCTAGCGTCATGGGTTCGGCTGTCGGCTCGACGGCGGGTTCTATGGCGGGCAATGCCATTTACGACTCCATGACGAAGGACGACGAACCGAAGCAACCGGCACAGCCTCAGCAGCCACAGGTCATTTACGTTCCCGTCGGTTCCGACGGCAAGCCCGTTCAGCAGAACCGGTAACACAAGCAACTCGTCAATTGGTGGAAACGCCAATGCGAGAAACGGGCGCGAGGTGCGATCCTTGAAGGACTCAAAAACATTCGTTATGAGTCTTTCATAGGATTAAACCAAAATGAGAAAAACCGTTACGGCTTTTGTGGCCAGTTTGTTTTGCGCCTCGGCATTCGCGGGATTGACGCAAACCGAAAAGGACGTTTTTAACACCATTGTGCGAGACGACATCAATGGCGCGTACAACGTGGACCAGGCGGCAACGTTTGCAATAGCCGCCGGAGGTACAAACCCAATCTACCAAGACGTCGACGTAATTGAGCGCGAGTTTCAGAGTAACGAACTTCGTGCAAACAAAAAGTACAAGGGCAAACAGGTTTTGATTGAGGGGCGAATTGACGAGGTTCGCGTTAACAGCTTCAATACCGCAATGGTTGTTTTCTCAAGTCCGCAAAGGGTTGTGACGCCTACCGCGACATTCGCAAAACAGGAAGAGCAATCCGATTACATTGCCGATTTCGACAGGGGGCAGAGAATTGCGCTTCTGTGCAATGTAGACGGTCTTTCGGTCGGAAACGTTCGATTTAGCGAGTGCCAGACCGTCCCTTACATGGTGAAAAAATTCCAAGACGGCGCAACAGCGTGTCTGGAAGAGCTTGAAAAAGGTCGCGCACCAAAAGAGGAATGGTTAAGCAAACTGATAGCTGTTTCTGTCGGGGTCGCTGGTGCGCTGACGCCCGAGGAGGCCGCCGCCGTCGCCAAGCCTGATGCAACGAGTGATTGTTTAAAGCGAGTTATGCCAAATCTCAAGGATTTGACAACAAGCCCCAAAACGCAAGAACGACTGAAAGCCTTGGGCTTGACGTTTCCCAAGTAAACGCCAAAAACAAAGAACACACGAACTCTCGTAGGAAACTACGGGAGTTTTTTTCGTCCAGCAAACGACTTGAGGAGGTCGAGATGGGCAACGAAATTACGCCGTCCACGCGGCTCAAGGTGGAATACCGAAAGGTCGCAGACCTCATACCCTACGCCCGAAACGCTCGAACGCATAGCGATGAGCAAGTTTCTCGCATTGCGGGATCGATCCAAGAATTTGGCTGGACTAACCCAATTCTTGTTGACGGCACAAACGGCATTCTCGCGGGACATGGCCGCCTAGCGGCAGCACGAAAGCTCGGCATGAGCGAAGTCCCCGTGATCGAATTGGCGGGACTGAGCAAAACACAGAAACGCGCCTACATTCTCGCTGACAACAAGCTCGCATTGGACGCGGGCTGGGACGACGAACTGCTAAAGGTCGAACTCGAAGAGCTGAAACTGGAAGGCGTGGAACTTGATGACATAGGCTTTTCTTCGGAAGAGCTTGACGACTTATTGACCGTTGACGATTCTGACGATTCCGACGAGCCTGATATTCCTGAGCCTAAGCCAGACCCTGTATCGAAACGCGGCGACGTTTGGACGCTTGGTGTTCACCGAGTAATGTGCGGTGATTCATGCTCTGCCACAGATATTTCTAAGCTTGTGGGGGGGGTAGGGTAAACCTCTACCTGACGGACCCTCCCTACAACGTAGCCTACGAAGGCAAGACGAAAGACGCTCTTACGATTGAAAACGATTCGATGGAGGATGGGGCCTTTAGGCAGTTCCTCGTTGATGCGTTTTCAATGGCGGACACCGTCCTTGAGCCGGGCGGCGTTTTCTACATCTGGCACGCCGACTCGGAGGGATACAACTTCCGTGGCGCTTGCCGAGACGTTGGCTGGAAGGTGCGCGAGTGCCTGATCTGGAACAAGAACGCCTTTGTTCTTGGTCGCCAGGACTACCAGTGGAAACACGAACCCTGCCTTTATGGGTGGAAAGACGGCGCGAGTCATGAGTGGTACTCAGACAGAAGCCAGACGACGGTTATCGACTGTGATCGCCCGATGAGAAACGGCGAGCATCCGACGATGAAGCCTGTCGAGCTGTTCCGGTATCTCATGGAAAACTCGTCCAAGAAAGGAGACGTGGTTTTCGATAGCTTCGGCGGCTCTGGTACAACGTTAGTTGCGGCAGAGCAGACGGGGCGCGTTGCCTACCTGATGGAACTCGACCCCGTTTACGTTGATGTGATCATCAAGCGGTGGCAGGAAATGACGGGGCTTGAAGCCGTTCGCGATGACGGCAAAACCTACAACTCGCTGATTTGAAAACTCTCGGAGGGGTGACCCAGTAACCGAGAGTTTTACAACCATGTTTGAAGGATTGTCTTAACTCGGCGAACATCGGAACTGCCCCGTACCTTCCGAGAGTATTCATATGGAAACGAAACCACGAATTCAGATCGATCTGCGTAAGGTTGAAGAATACGCGCAGGTCTGCAACAACGAAGAGGAGATTGCCAACGCACTCGGAATCTCCTACACGACGCTGAAGGCTCGAAAGAGAGAAAGCGACCAATTCGCCAGTGCCATAAAAAGGGGCAAGGCGAAGGCAAACGTTTTTGTCGGCGGCAAGCTCATGGAAAAGATCAAGAGCGGGGATACCGCCTCGATCATCTTCTACATGAAGTCCCGATGCGGATGGAAGGAAACCTCCCGATCCGAGATTACCGGGGCGGACGGCGGCGCAGTCAAGGTTGATGCAGCTCCCGACCTTTCCGGGGTTTCTACCGAAAACCTGCGCAAGATTAGGGAGCTTATGAATGAACAGACTCCCAACTCTGATTGAGCTTGACCGAGAACTTGCACGGCGTTCACTGGGCGAGTTTTGCAAGATGGCGTGGAACGTTCTCGAACCCGCCACACCGATCAAGTGGGGATGGGCGCTCGACGCGATGTGCGAGCACCTAGAAGCTGTCCACAGCGGACAGATCAAGCGCCTGCTGATGAACGTCCCGCCGGGCATGATGAAGTCGCTCCTTACGGGCGTTTTCTTCCCCGCATGGGAATGGGGCGCGGGCGGCTCGCCGTCCCTGCGCTACCTCACGACGGCGCATAAGGAAGACCTCGCAATCCGAGACAACCTCAAGTGCCGCCGCTTGATCTCCTCGGACTGGTATCAGGAGCGATGGGGCGTCGAACTCTGCGGCGACCAGAACGCGAAGACGAAGTTCGAGAACACCGCCACGGGCTTTCGCGAGTCCATGGCCTTCCGAAGCCTGACGGGTAGCCGAGGCGACCGCATCATCATCGACGACCCTTTGAGCGTCGCTGATGCGTTTTCCGAGGCCGCGCTGCACTCGGTCGAGACGACCTTCCTAGAAGCCGTCCCGTCCCGTGTGAACAACTCAGACAGCGCGATCATCGTGATCATGCAGCGCTTGCATGAACGCGACACCTCGGGCGTCATCCTTGCCCGCGAACTCGGGTACGAACACCTGATGTTGCCGATGCGCTTTGAGGAAAGCCGCAGGTGCAAGACTTGCATCGGCTTTGCCGACCCGCGCAAGAAAGAGGGCGAGCTGCTCTTCCCCGAGCGCTTCTCCGAGGCGCAGGTGACCGAGATGGAAAAGACCATGGGCGGCTACGCTACGGCGGGTCAGTTCCAACAGCGTCCCGTCCCGCGTGGCGGCGGCCTGTTCAAGGCCGAGTGGATCCAACGTTGGACGCCCGAGATGCTCCCGACGCACTTTGACCGCGTGCTCTGCTCTTGGGACATGACCTTCAAGGGCACGGACCGAAGCGACTACGTCGTTGGACAGGTCTGGGGTGCGCGTGACGGAAACTTCTACCTGCTCGACCAGGTTCGCGGGCAATGGGACTTCGTGAAGACGGTCGAGATGTTCGAGCGGCTTTCCGAGAAGCACCCAGAGGCCACGCGCAAGCTAGTCGAAGACAAGGCGAACGGCTCTGCCGTGATTGCCACGCTGAAGAAGCACGTGACGGGCATCGTCCCGATCACGCCGAAGGAATCCAAGGAAGCACGCGCTTACGCCGTGTCGACCCTCTGGGAGGCGAAGAACGTCTTCCTCCCGCCGGCCACGGCCACGTGGGTCGACCTTGAGTTCATCCCCGAGCTTTTGGCGTTCCCGGCAAGCGCTCACGACGATATGGTCGACTCAATGACTCAAGCGCTTTCTGACCTGACGAAGAACGCGCGCCCGAAGATTCACGCATCGAACCTCGCGTACTTGCGCAGGGGTTGATTTGAACAATGGCCGTTACGGCCTTTTTGAGGTTTGTTATGGCTAAAAAGATCAAGGCCGAGCCGCCGAAGGCTGCGCCGCGGCGGATTCTGGTCGAGGACGCGCTCGCCCATGCGATGAAGCGCCCCCTCACCACTGCGGACATCAAGCGCACCTACGCGCTCCCGCAGACTCTCGGATGCAAGCAGTCCGAACGAGTTGCGCTCGACCGGCAGCTGACCCGTACCGTGGGATTCGATTCCATGTGCGGCTCGCTCGCCGATCACGCGGCGGCTATGGGGCAGTTCCCGATGACGGGCTTTGTCGGATACGGGGCGCTTCAACAGATCGCCCAGAACGGCATGGTGCGAAACTGCATCAAGACCGTGGCGGACGACGTAACCCGCGAATGGATCAAGATCACGGGTGGAGAGGACACGCCTGCCGAGAAGCTCGAACAGCTTGAGACCGAGCAGCGACGCTACCGACTGCAGGAGCTGTTCAATCAAGCCGTTGCCAAAGTCGGCTTCATGGGCGGCGCGTTCATCTTCATCGACACGGGCGCGCAGACCTCGGAAGGCGAGGACGTGGACTTGGAGCTTCCGCTCCTCTTCAACGCCGAGTCTGCCGAGGTCGGCAAGGATTGCGATCTGCGATTCGTCGTGGTCGACCCCGTGAACGTCTCCCCGGGCGAGTACAACAGCGTCGACCCGCTCCGCGCCGACTACATGACGCCGCGCAAGTGGTTCGTCCTCGGGCGCACGGTTCACGCCTCGCGCCTGCTGCCGCTGTACGCGAACGAGCCTCCCGTGCTCTTCAAGCCCGCGTACAACTTCCTCGGCATCCCGCAAGCCCAGATCCTCTGGGACTACATCTTGCATTGGAACGAATGCCGCGTGTATGCGCAGGATCTCATCAAGAAGATGAGCCTCCTCGTGTACTACACGAACTCGCAGGAACGTATGTCGACGATGGGTGGCATTCAGGAACTCGACGCGGTCATGGAGGTGCTACAGCACTACCGTGACAACAACTCAGTGTTCCTCGCGAACACGGACACGGACAAGGTTGAGAACATCACGACCGCCATCGCCGGCGTCTCCGACATCGTGAAGCAGGCGCAGGAGATGATCGCGGCAGTCAACCGTACGCCCGCCGTGAAGCTCTTCGGCATCTCGCCCGCAGGCTTCAACGCTACGGGCGAGTCCGACCTGCGCAACTACAACGACCACATCCGCAGTCAGCAGGAACTCTACCGACGCGCCATTCAGACGTGCCTTGACGCGCTTCAGCTGAAGCTCTGGGGCGAGATCGACCCCTCGATCTCGTTCGAGTGGAACGAGGTCGACATGGACAACGAGTCGGCACAGTCCGCGAACTTCAACGCCCGCGTGACGGCCCTTGCCGCGCTCAAGGACCGCAACGCCATCTCCGCCGATGAAATGCGTCAGGCGATGCGCCTTGAAAAGTGCTCGCACCTCGCATTCCTTGGCGACGATATGCCCGCAGGCGAGGAAGGGGAGCTGATGACCGATGATGGGTCTAGCGACCTGCTCGCGGCCCTCATGGGAGGCAAGCATGAAGACAGCGAGGGCGATTGAGCCGAACGCAGGCACGAGGCGAGAGTACGCCAAGAGGGTCAACCGACTGGTAAACAAGTTCCTCGACCTGATGACCGACGAGATCCTCCTGCACGTTGCAGACGCGGGTGACCTGGTCGCGCAAGATTGGTCGCTCTCCAAGCCGACGCGCAAGGCTGACCGTGAAAAGCTCAGGCGCATTCGTGCGCGGGTACTGGCAGCGTGGAAGCGGGATCCCGCCGCGTTCGCTGCGGACATCGACGACTACGTGAGTCGCAACATCGTCAGGTGGACAGGGTATCTCGACCGCTCTGCCGAGAAGCTCGCGCAGTGGGTCGCGCGTTCCATTGCCGCTGACGTGACGAACGCACAGAAGCAGGCGTACCTCTCTGCGGGAATCTCGCCCGAAGTCTTCAAGGACAAGTGGACGATCCCCGTTGTGCGACAGCACATCAGTCCGACTGCCGCAAGGCTAATTCCTTCGATCGTGGAGGAGTCGGTCGGGAACATCGAGCGTCTGGCACTGTCCAAGGCCTCGCGCCTGCAACAGGTCATCACCGAAGGCCTCGCGCAAGGGCATACGGTTTCCAAGGTCAAGCAAACGCTCAGGTCTTTCGGCGGATTCGACGAGAGCACCGCGACGAGCTGGGCGATTGACCAGACATGCCGCATCACCCAGAGCATCCTCCGCGCGAACGATACGGAGCTGGGGGTGACTAAGGGCGTGTGGATCCACGTGCCAGGTCAGTACACCTCCCGAGAGACGCACCGCGCGCTGCACGGAAAGACGTTCGATCTTGATGTCGGCCTCTACGACAAGGACGTGGGCGCGAACGTCGTCCCCGGAGAACTCAGGTTCTGCAGGTGCATCTACCGCCCTGTTTTGCCCTTCAACGTTTAACGATCATGACTACTTTGGCTTTTGATTCCGCCGTCACTTTTCGTTGGCACGACGAGGACGGCAGGATGCACGTGGACAGGTCGAACCTCACCAGAGTTCAGGTCGCGCCGTACTACGGACGCGAAATCCCCGACTCTGAAAGGCTCGGACTTGATCCCGAAAAAATCTACTACGGGTACCGACCTGCCGAGGAGCTGTCCGATCCCGAGACGGTGCGCTCCGTGATCGGCATTCCGATTCAGCTCAATCACCACCTCGACTACCCCGCCGCGCCCGCCAAGGACACGCGCGTGGGTTCGACTGGGGATTCGGCGAAGTTCGACGGCACGTACCTGAGCAACTCGCTCCACATTCAGGATGCGGACGCGTGCGCCCGCATCCGAGACGGGAGCATGAGACAGCTTTCACTGGCGTACCACTACGAGCCTGAGATGCGCTCGGGCGAGTGGAACGGCCAGACGTATGACTTCATCATGCGCAGGATTCGCGGACAGCACCTTGCGCTTGTGGAGGAGGGACGAGCAGGGTCTTCCTGCATCGTCGAGGATCACGCTTTGGAACTGGGAGAAAAAGCGATGAATGAAGAAACGCCGATCAAGGCGGGCGATGCTCCCGAGGTCGAAGAGACCGAAGTGCGGATCGCCGACGAAATCGGAAGGCTCGCGGATGACCTCCGTGACCTCCATGAAACCACCGAAACGGGGGAAATTGTGGACAACGAAACCACTGTGACCGAAGACAACGACAAGGGCGCGAAGATCGAGGCCATCGTCGAAGCCTTCAAGCAACGCGGCGCTAATGACGAGGAAGCCGCCGCCCTTCTGCAGGCACTGAACGAGCTCGCCACCGCCGAGCCGCAGGCCGCTGATGAGGAGGTCGACCCGACCGCCGCCACGGACGAAGAAGCCGAGGCCGAAAAAGCCGAGGAAGTCAACCCCGTGGTCGAGGCCGCCAAGGCCGCAGGCGTCGATGCCGACAACCCCGAAGTGCTCAAGGCCTTCGAGGCCGGAATGAACTTCAAGGGCGAGGCCGAGGACGAAGAGCCTGAAGCAGAGGATGAGGAATGCGCCGCCGACCAGGATGAACCTGCGTGCGACGAAGAACCTGAAGCCGCTGCCGACGAAGAGGAGCAGCCCGCCACTGCGCAGGATGCCGCCATTCGCAAGCTCGAGCAGAAGTTCGATGCCATCGACGAATGCCGAAAGGTTCTCGGTCGCGTTCGCGCGTCCGCGTTTGACTCCGCAGGTGCGGTCTATCTCGCCGCACTCAAGCAGATGGGCGCTCCCATGCGCGGCGTCACGAAGATGAATGCTCAAGCCGTTTACCTCGGCTTCATCAGCGGTCAGAAGTCCGCCGCGAAGGGCGTTGCTCAGGACTCCAAGCTCGATGAGTCGGCCACGGTCGACCTCGCAACGGGCATCAATGTTCGTCTCTAAGGAAAACAGATTATGCAGAAGACTGTGAATCTTTATCCGAGCGTTGGTCTTCCGGGTCAGGAAGTCGCCGCTCACACTGCGGTCTACACGCCGCTTAACTACCTTTCCGACGGCACTGCCGCCGCCGGCAAGTTCGTCTTCGAAGGCACGTCCGATAAGAAGGGCGTCGCCTTCCCCGTCGCCTCCGCCAAGGGTACGACCCTCGTCGGTCTCGTCGAACGCACCTTCACCGCCGCCGTCCCGTGCGGCGTCGACGGCTCCGAAGCCTACCCGAACGGTGCTGAACTCACGATCGCCGTGCGCGGTGACTTCTACGTTGAAGCCGCTGGCGAGGCTACGGTCGGTCAGGCCGTCCTTTGCAATCCCGCTGATGGCGCTGTGTCTTACGGCACTGTCGGCAGCGAAAACGACACCGGCTGGGTCGTCGTCACGGCCGCGAAGGCTCAGGGCGACATCATCATCATCTCCCGCCGATAAAAGGAGACTGAACAATGGACACGAAACTCGAATATCTTAAGAGCCTCGGCATCAGCTCCCCGTATGCCGTTGGCGTCATGCCGTACCACCGCGACGCCTCTGGTCGCATCGTCACGGACTACGCCAAGGTCACGCAGGGCAAGATTGCTCAGGACGCCGCCCTCTCCACCGCCAAGAACGTCGGCGTTCCCGCCGCCCTCGTCACGTACATCGATCCGCAGGTCACGACGATCCTGTTCGGTGCGATGAACGCCACGAAGCTCTTCAACGAAACGAAGAAGGGCGACTGGGCCGACAGCTTCATGCAGTTCCCGGTTGAGGAGGTCGTGGGCGACGTTACGCCGTACTCTGACTTCACGAACAACGTCACGTCCGAAGTGAACTACGAGTTCCCGACCCGTGAAAACTTCATCTTCCAGACGACGCTGAAGTACGGCGAACGCGAACTTGCCACGGGCGCTAAGGCTCGCCTCGAGTTTGCGGGTGCCAAGCAGCGCGGCGCGGCCAATATCCTCGCCCGTGCGCACAACCGCTTCTACCTCTACGGCGTTGCCGACAAGCAGAACTACGGCGCTCTCAACGACCCGAACCTGCCTGAGTCCGTCACCCCCGTGTCGGTCGGCGGCAAGTCCACGTGGGCTGACAAGACCGCCGCCAACACCGACCAGATGGCGAACATTGTCTTCAACGACATCGCCAAGCTCATCAACGAGCTGATCAAGAACAACGCCGGCAACGTTGACGCCTCCTGCAAGTTCCGTCTTGCCGTCGCTTCCGACCGCGCCACGTATCTTCAGATGCCGAACGCCTTCGGTCTGACGGCTCTTGATCTGCTCAAGAGCAACTACCCGAACCTCGAGGTGCTCTACCTTCCCGAGCTCACGACGGAAGCGGGTTCCATGCTCTACTTGACGGTTCCCGAGCTGTTCGGCGAAGTCACTGCCGAATGCGCTTACTCTGAAAAGATGCGCTTTGGCGGCGTCGAAGCCTACTCCACCTCCTGGGTGCAGAAGGCCGTCGGCGGTACGTGGGGTTGCGTGATCCGCCGCCCGCACCTGATCGCCACGATGCTCGGCATCTAACCACCATGCCCGAATCTGTTCGGGCTTCCTAGGGGGCGGGCTTCGGCCTTGCCCCCGCCATCGAACGAGGAGAAAAATTCAATGGCTACCACTACGAGAAAGAAGGCACAGGCGACTGCCGCCGAGGGCGTCGAGGTTCTGACTTCCACCCTTGAAGAAGAAAAGAAGGCCGTCACCGTTGCGGGCGAAACGATTGCTATCGCCTGCTGTCTGCCTTTTGCCCTGCGCTTTGACGACATCCCCGACGGCAAGGGTGGCACGAAGTCCATCCGCTTCCCCGGCATCAACGACAATCTGCGCGGCATGAAGTCGGGCGTCCTCGCTATGCCCGGCAACGCTCTGTGCGTGCAGCTACCGAAGTCCGACTGGGAAAACCTGATCGCCGCTCACGGCAAGGAAATCGCCTTCACGGGTCGCAACGGCTCCATGCCCTGCATCTATCCCGTGAATGACGTGAAGGGCTTCAAGGCCGCCGCGTCCGAGATTGCCGAGATGCGAACGGGCCTCGAGGCCGCCGATCCGACGAAGATGGGCGTCGAAGTCACCGCCAAGTAAGGAAACAAAATGGCCTTCTATGAACTTGATGCCGCCGCCTTCCGCGCGGCGTACCCCGCCTTCACCGAGGAGGCGGTCAGCGCAGAACAGCTCGCGGCATCTTGGGAGGCCGTGAAGGTTCTCCTCGGGGACGGTGAAGGAAACTTCCCGTACCCCGAGGCCAAGATGCAACCGATCCTGTGGGCGGCTCTCTGTCACCTCCTCTCGCTTGACGGGAACGGGTTGGATCAACCCTCCCGCATCGCCTCTGCGACCGAGGGCAGTGTCTCCACGTCGTTCGAGAACCTGCAGAGCAAGACCGAGGCGGGATCCTGGTGGAACCTGACGAAGTGCGGCGCGCTCTTCTGGGTACTCACGATGCCGTACCGCACGGGCGCGAAGCTCTACTACGCCAAGCCCTATCACCCGTGGGGGTAACCATGGGGATCAAGGTCAATCGCACCACGGGCGTGCGCAAGCTCGCTGCCGAAGTCGGCAAGGTGGGCGCACCCTACGCGGAGATCGGCATCACAGACCCAGAGGTTGCGACCTACGCAACGTACAACGAGTACGGATGGGTGCAACGCACGACGAAGAAACAGACGGGGTATTTCCTGCGTAACTTCGGGATCATGCTCAAGCCAGGGACGCCTCTCAGCTCCCCGCCGCGTCCGTTCATGCGTGCAACCTTCGCCGATGAGGTCGGCAACTGGAAGAAGATCCTTGCCGCCGGACTCAAGGCCAAGGGCGTCAAGGACGCCAGAGCCGCGTTAGAGATCATGGCGCGTCAGGCGCAGGTCGACATTCAGGAGACGATCCGAAACAACGGCTCGCGCAGTACGAAGTTCCCGGACCGCTCGCTCCTCACGACGTTGCTCTACGACGTGAAGGACGAACGCAAGGGACGCAACCGCACTGCCGACTCTGGCTCTGGGCGCGACAAGGCGCTTGTCAAGGTCGGAACGATGCTCCACTCTGTCGGCTACGAAATCAAGGGGTGATGGATGTCAGTCAATCTTCACAAAATCGTGCGAAAGGCGATTCACCACCTGCACTCCGATCAGGCCGCCACGCTCTACCGCTCCACGGGTCGCTACGTCGACGGTGAGCGAGGGGACGCCGTTCAGCTCTTCGAGGAATGCGGGGAGCTGACGATGCAGATCCAGTCGCTCGGCCCCGACGTGGTACAGCAGGTCGACGCAATCACGCAGGCTGCAACGCTTCGCAAGATCTGGGTTTTCGCAGACACGGGAGCCTGGTCGGTCAACCGTCCGCTCGGTCGCACTGGCGACTACCTGAGAGGTGATGACGGGCGTGTATGGCTTGTCAACGCCGTCATCGAGGACTTCACCCGTAGCGGGTGGGTCAGCCTGCAGTGCCAGCAACAGACGACCCCTGTGGACATCTACTACGAGACTGAGGAGGGGCTATGCCGCTTGCCGCTGTAAAGCAGGAGCAGATCACCGAAGCCTTCCGAAGCTACCTCAGGAAGTTCGCCGTCCCGCCGTATGCGAACGACGATGCGCGGCATCTCATCAACGGCTTCGCCAACGACCTCGGCCTGCCCGAGGACAACGATTTCACCGTATTCACGCCGATCAGCATGACGCGGCGCGGATCGACGATCGAAACTCATGACGCAGTCTCTGAGACCTCTCTACTTCATGAGTATGTCGACCTGGTGGTTCAAGTGGACTGCTACAGCGCAGACCGCTTCGCTGCCCGCGATCGAGCGCAGGCATACGAGCTTGCGGGTCGGTCAACTTACGGTGCGGATCACTTCCGCGCCTACGGCCTCGACCTCCAGTACGTCGACGGCCTTCAGAATCTCACTGCTCCGACGGACTCGGGGCGGTACGTCCCGAGATGGGCGGTCACGTTCCACCTCGGATTCAAGCGCACATTGAAGATAGACCAAGACGGGTTCCGCTTCGTCGAGGTAGACCTTGCCAATGTTGACGTGAAATTCAAACCGAAGGAAAAGCAATGATTCCTGCATCTCACATTGTGAAGGTCACGCCGCGCGTCATCTCTGGCGGTAGCTCCGACCTCGAAACCAACGGCCTGCTCCTCACGAAGTCGGCCCTTATCCCCTCCGACGTTCCCGCCGTCGAGTTCTCCTCCGCCGCCGCCGTTGCCGACTTCTTCGGCAGCGAGGCCGAGGAAACCGTCTTTGCTCAGCAGTACTTCACGGGCGTCACCAATCAGCAGAAGGCCGTCAACGCCATCGTGATCGGTCGCTTCATCTCCGAAGCCGCTCCCGCTTGGGTGCGCGGCGGCACGGTCACGACGAAGCTCGCCACCTTCAAGGCCATCACGGACGGCACGCTTACGCTCGAGGTCAACGGCGAGGAAGTCACCGCCGAGAACATCGACCTTTCCGCTTGCACCTCTCTTTCCGAGGTTGCCGCCAAGGTTGCCGAAGGCATTGCCGGTGTGACGGGCGCTTATGACGCCAACTCCCAGAAGTTCACCTTCACGACCGAGAAGACGGGCGCGGATGCCTCCCTGAACCTGGTCGGCGTTGCCGCCGTGGGCACGGCCATCGTCGGCGAATCCCTCGTCGCCTCCGGAGTCAAGGGCACGGGGCTGAGCGATGCGCTCGGCCTCACGGTTTCCCTCGGTGCTGTGGTTTCCCCGGGCGCGGACATTCAGACTCCCGCCGCCGCGCTTGAGAACGTCTGCTCCGTCACGCGCAACTGGGTCGGCTTCACCACGCTTTGGGAAGCTACGCTCGAACAGGCCGAAGGCTTTGCCGCATGGGCGGACATTGATGACGACTACGTGTACGTCGATTGGACGACGGACGTCCGCTGCATCGACACGCTCACGCAGGCCGAGACGAAGCCCGCCAAGATGAAGGATCGATTCAACTGCGCGATTTGCCTCTACGGTACGTCCGCCTTTGCCGCCTTCGTCCTCGCTGTCGGCGCTTCGATCGACTGGCAGAGAAATCAGGGCATGAAGGTCTGGTTCGCCAAGTCCGCCACGGGTCTCTCCCCGACGATTCAGAACGAAGCCGCCGCCGATGCGCTTGAGGCAATCCGTTGCTCCTACTTCGGCAACTTCGCCACGCGTAACGACGCCTTCCAGTTCATGAATACGGGCGCGCTCTGCTCTGACTACTACGGCTTCATCGACGTGCTCTACGGCTCGATCTACCTGCGCAACGCCATTCAGCGTTCGTGCATGGACGGCTTCAAGGCGATCAACCGCGCTCCGTATACCGACATGGGGCGCGCATACATCTCCGCCTGGCTTCAGGATCCGATCAGCCTCTGCCTGCGTAATGGCGTCATCGACCCGGGTCTCGATCTCTCCGAGTCTCAGCGCGTGCAGATCATGCAGGAAGTCGGTCAGGACATCTCTACGACGCTCTTTACGAAGGGCTATTGGTACGGCATCGAGATGCCGAGCGCCAACGTCCGCGCCGAACGCGGCTCGCCGATTGTTACCCTGTTCTATTGCTACGCGGGCTCTGTCCAGAGAGCCGATATCGAAACCGTAGCCGTCATCTAACCCATCCTGTAACGAAAGGGCTTCCCACGTGGAAGCCCTTTTTCTTGGAGCCGAAAAATGGCCGATTACTTTGACGTAACCAGTGCGAACGTCCAGATCATTCTCGCCTGTGAAGATCTCTACCCGTCCGGTGTGAGGCTCGTGGGCTTCTCCGCCGACAGCGTGATGACTGCCGACGGCGTGGACCAGTCCGAAAACCGTCGCGGCGTTGATGGCCGCATGGTCTCCGGCGTGGTCAAGAACATTCAGCCCGTCAGCATCGTGCTTGAAGCCAACTCCCCGAGCCTCGAGGTCTTCGAGACTATCCGCGACGCTATGAGCGCCAACTGCAAACCGTATGAGCTTACCCTCACGGTCTTCGTGCCCGCCCTTGAAAAGACCATCGTCTTCCGCCGTGGTGCCCTCAAGAACGGCCCGAACCTCCCGAGCGTTCAGAAGACCCTTCAGCCCACGACGTGGACCATGGAATTTCAGGAAGTCGCCTGATTGACGCACTGAGGAGAAGTCGGAAATGGATGACATTACCCTGAAGATCAATGACGCAGGCCACGACATGACCTTCGTCATCGAGAAGATGAGTGCCTTCAAGGCGGAAGGTTGGCTGATCCGCGCAGGTCTCCTGCTCGGACGCGAGGCCATCACCGCCGAAGGCGTCAAGGACTATCGAGGTCTGGTTGCCGCGTTGTGCAAGGTCGAGTACGAGAAGGCCGCTCCCCTGCTCGACGAACTGCTCGCCTGCTGCAAGGTGCGCGTCGGGAAACTGAAGAAGAGCGTGACCGACGACGGCATGATTCAGTCGCCGTTGACGCTCCTGACCCTTCGCGTGGAGGCGCTCAAGGCGAACTTCGGTTTTTTGCAGAGCGCAAACCTGTCCAACTTCCTCGGTGGGCAGGCTTCCGAGCCGACTGTGAAGGCGTAAGAGGGGTCGCCTCCTACGCCAACATTCCGCCGCTCGCAGGGCGTCTCATCTCCGCTCGCCTCGCGTCACTGGCGGAGCTAAAAACCGTTCTTACCTACGAGGATGCCGTTAACCTCGATGAGGTTCTTCTGTTGGACAACTACCACAAGTGGTTGGCGGCAAAACAAGCTGAGGAGAAAATCTAAATGGCCGACAACATCATCGACAGTCTGTTAGTGAAGATCGGCCTCGACTCCGAACAGCTAAAGGACGGTTTGGATCAAGCCGCACAGGGCATAGACAACTTCGCCAAGGGCGCAGAACGCTCGGGTGAGGCGGTCGACCGACTGGCAGCGCACGCCACGAAATCTGGACTCGTGCTCGGCAACGTCTCGGACGATGTCGCAGAACGCATTCTCGAAATTGGGTCAAGCGGCCAGAAGGCGGCACTTGTCGCAGGGCGCGCAATGGATACCCTCGGCAAGCAGGTCGGGGCGATCGGCGAGAAGATCATGGCGCTTGGTGCGCCACTCCTCGCGGCGTTCGGCGGGACTGCCCTCTTTCAATCCTTCGTTCAAGACGGGAACGCGTTGGCAATCCTGTCCGACCGGCTGGGCGTGTCTGCCCAGAAGATCGACGCATGGGCGAAGGCAAATGAGGATGCAGGCGGCAGTCAGGAAGCCTTCAAGGGTGCCCTTGAAAACTTCATCCTGACCACGGGCAGAGGCGAGAAGGCTTTCTTTGAGATGGGCGACCATATAAAGGGCTTGAGCCAAAGGCAGGCGGAGTACTTCCTGCAGTCGCAGGGGCTGTCTGCCGATGCCGCCGCCGTGTTTCTGAAGTACCGCGACAATGCGGAGGAGGCCGCCAAGGCCTTCGAAGGTGTCGCCTTCACTGATGAGCAGGTCAAGCTAGCCCGTGAATTCAATCGCCAATGGCGCAACTTCACGAACCAGGCTTCCTCGCTCGGCGGCGTTCTCCTCACGGCAGTGATGCCGCCACTTACCGCCGTCATAAAGGCGATCAGCTCGGGCGTGGGCTACCTTGCGGAGCATTCCCGCTTCGTGAAGATAGCCGCCGGGGCGATTGCCGCCATCTTCGGCGGGGCGTACCTGCGCAACATCGTCGCGGCGGTCAAGGCGTCTAGCCTCTTCGTTAACGTCTTCGTGAAGGGGATGCCCGTCATCAAGGCGTTCAACGCCGCGCTGTTAGCTAACCCTCTTGGCGTTCTGATTGCCGCTGCCGTAGCGGCCTGCGCGATCATCGACGACTTCGCGGGCTTCCTCGAAGGCGACGTATCGGCGCTCGAGACGTTCATGCAGTGGTGCGGCCTCACCAGTGAAGAGGTCGACAACATCAGGCAGAACATCCTGAGCTTCTGCCGTGCCGTGTGGGACATCCCGAACAACATCAAGCTCGCGCTCGGTGAGGCTTGGGATGTGATTAAGGAGATGGGCGTATGGTTCGCCGACCTGTTCCATCTCCCCGACGCGAAGGCGTTTACGGACTTCTTCGCCAAAGTAGGCGACGTTGCGGGATCCATCGGGTCGACCCTCTGGGGCGGCATCGTTGAGGGCTTCCGCTTCATCGACTACATCGCCGACGCGCTCGGCGGTTTGCCCGATGCGTTCGTCAAAGGCTTTGACAACGGGATCAGCTACATCTACGAGAAGTTCCTCGCGTGGCTGGTCGAACCGTTGCGCAGTCTCTTGCCTGAATCGCTTGACGGTCTGAGGCCTGCTGCCGATAAGGCGGCGTCCGCCGTCTACGACGCGTTGATGTTCCCGATCCGTCAGATCAAGAAGGCCTTCGAGGGGCTTTTCGGGAGCTTCGACGCCTTTGCCGACAAGGCAAAGGGGATCCTCGGAAAGGTCGGCAGTTTCTTCGGCTTCGGCGACGAGGCGAAGGAACCCGCGCCCGCTCCGCAAAAGGGCGAGGTGACGATCAAGGCCGATCCCACGGACAGGCAGACGGGCGGATTCCTCGACGGCCTCACCGACAAGGTGGGCGGGTGGATGTCTTCCCTGCTTGCGTCACCGACCCCCGCTGTGGCCGGTGCGCCGGCAGGGATTGCGGCATCGAACGCGGGCGCATCGAACGCGGTCAACACCGACATGAAGGTGACGGTGCAGACCACGGTCAACGCCTCGGGCGACGGCGAGGCAATCGGCGAAGCCGTTGCAGGCAGTGTCCAGAAGGCAATGGGCAAGGCACGAGACTACATCCAGAATTCGGTCTCGGGCGTTGTCCAAAAGGGGTAACTCATGTCAGTTGAAATTCTCTCGTGGGCTATCCTCGATGCGAAGGGCAACCCTATCTGCGACTACGACTCTATCGACGATCTGGGCGAGGACGCCTCTGCCGTCGTCCCCGTGGAGCCGCAGGAAAACGGCGCGCTCTACGCCTATGACAAGGTCGCCCAGCCACAGCAGATCACCGTGACGCTCCTCTTCTCGGGCGACTATGCCGCTCAGGAAGCAGCGATCGCGAAGATCGATGCCGCTCTGCAGGGCTTGGAGGCGTTCACGGTGGTCACGCCGACCACGGTACGCTCGAACATGACGCTGATCGGCGCAAGCTCGACCCGCTCATCTTCGGGCGGTGCGAACCTGCTCTCGGTTGACCTCACCTTTCAGGAAGTCCGCTCCGCTAACGTCGGCGGCGGCTCCGTGGCGTGGTCGCCGAAGAAGGCGACGGGTGCTAGCAAGGTTGACGGCGGCAAGCGGCAGACTACGCTTCTCGGAGGGCTGTTCTCATGATGCGCATTCCGCTTTCCAACATTCCGAATCAACGGTTCTCCGTTGTTCTCGATGGACAGAACTGCACCATCAGCCTTAAGCAAAACGGCGGGGCGCTCTATCTGAGTCTCGCAGTCGACCAGGTCGACGTGGTTACCGGGCATATCTGCAACAACGGAAGCCCTGTACCGATCTTCAAGACAACCGCCTTTTCGGGGCGTCTGGTTTTTCATGACGTGCTAGGGGACTCCCACCCGGACTACTCAGGACTGTCTGATCGGTACTACCTCGTTTACTTGGCAGAGGGCGAAAAATGGCAGGCGTGACTTTTTCCGAAAAGGCGCTGCGCCTGACGGTCACGCTCGACAAGGCGGGTGCGAACAACGTCTACACGCTCACGGGCTTCGCTACTCATGTGGCGATCTCGAAACAGGGCGGCGTGGACTTCGCGAAGGCGTCGGTCGAGGTCTATGGGCTGTCACTTGACACGATGGCTCAGCTCACGATGCTCTCCTTCCGCCCGCTCGGTCGCCGATGGAACCTGCTCCAAGTCGAAGCAGGCGAGGGCGGGAACTACTCCGTGGTCTTTCAGGGCGAGGTGACGAACGCCTACGCCGATCTGAACGGGGCTTGCCCCGTGATGAAGATGGAAGCCCAGACGGGTAGCTACCCTGTCTTGCAACCTGAGGGGCAACTGGCCATCTCGGGTCAGCAGTCGGCGGCGGAAACCGTCGGGATGCTCGCGCAGAAGACGGGCAAGACGTTCCGCAATGATGGGGTCGAGGCGACGCTCTCCGACTGCATCATCACGGGCGACCCGATCACGAAGATGCGACAGGTCGCCAACAGCGTCGGCGCAGACCTCCTCATCGACGACGATGAGATCGTCCTCCTGCCGCGCGGCAAGGTGAGAGAGACGGGCGGGATCCCGCTTGTCTCCGCAGACACTGGGATGGTCGGGTACCCGACTTTCACGCAGAACGGCATTCAAGTCGTTTCGTACTTCCGCCCCGATCTCCGCATCGGTGCGGCGGTGCGCGTCGAATCCATCGTCCCGTCCGCTTCGGGCACTTGGAAGATCGTCAACCTTTCCCACGACCTAACGGCACACAAGCCCGGCGGCGGTTCGTGGCGCACAACGTTCGAGGGGATGTGGCTCGATGAGTGACGAACTGAAGCTCAATACCTCTGAGTTCACGGCTAGCTCCGAACTCAACGCCCTGCACTTCATGATTCAGTCAATCGTGAAGGGGATGGTCAATACGGCCATCCCCGTCCGCGTGGACTCGGTCAACCGCACGGGCGAGGGCAACGGCGCGGAGTACCTCTCTGCGACGCCCCTAGTCGAGATGCGCACCGCCTCGGGCGAGGCAATCCCGAACGTTTCGATCCCGAAGCTCAGGTGGTTCAGGCTTCAGCATGGGACGGCGGCAATCATCGTCGACCCGAAGCCCGGTGACATCGGCCTTGCGATCTTCGCTCAGCAGGATGTGTCCGCACTGAACGGCGAGGCTACGCCCGTGCAGCCGGGTAGCTTCCGTTGCTTCGATATGTCCGACGGGTTCTACATCGGCGGGTTCTGGGGGAAGAAGCCCACCACCTTCATCCACTTGGAGGAAGAGGGCACGATTCACGTCGTAGCTCCCCAGAGCATCAACGAGGAGACGCCCGCGCTCACGATCAAGTGCGATACGGCGCGGGTCGAGGCTTCGTCCTCGGTCACGCTCGACACGCCTGCGACATCTTGCACGGGGACGCTGACCGTTACGGGTCTCATCACCGGCAAGGGCGGGCTTGCCATCTCCGGCGGCTCTGGCGCATCGGTCGACGGCTCCCTCACCACGACGGGAGACGTTGTGGCGGCGGGCGTCTCGCTTGACACTCACACCCACCCGGGCGACTCGGGCGGGACAACAGGGACACCACAGTAATGGCTCACACGAACTACACGCCTCAGCTCACCGCGTCCGCCTGTTTCACGTTCGACGGCAACGGGAACCTGAAGATGCTCGAGGGCACGGCGGCGACACTGCAGAACGTCTCGAACGAATGCAGGTGCTTTGCCGATGACCTGTACTTCTACGCGGAGCATGGCATCGACTGGTTCTCCGATCAGTTGGGCAAGCCCGTGCAGAAGGCAGTGACCGCCGCCCGCCTGAGGGATGCGGCCTTGTCGGTCGAGGGCGTGGAGGCCGTGGAGGCCGTGGAGATTGACGACGTGGACAGTCGCGCCCGCACACTGACGGGGCGCATCACCATCCGAACAACTGAGGGCGATCATGGCCGTAGTGAAATTTGATGAACTGACGGGCGTGGTTGTGCCCGACTCCTCCGAGATCCGCGAGGACTTCGCCAAGGGCATCGTGAAGGCGTTCCGCTCCGATCCCGACCGTCCCGATGTGAACGTTGAACCGACCTCCCCGATGGGGCAAGTGGTCGACCTGGTCGCTGCGGAGATCGAGGCGAAGAATGCCGAGATCGCATACCTTGCCAATCAGCTCAACCCCCAGACTGCTCGTGGTGTCTTCCTCGACGCCATTGGCGGCCTCTACGGCATCGACCGCAAGCTCTCAGAGCCTTCCGTGGTTACCTGCACTCTGACAGGCCTGAAGGGCACTGTGATCCCTTATGGCGCGATTGTGCAGGACACCAACGGGAACAACTTCCGGCACTCTGCTGTCGGCGGTGCTGTGATCGGGGACGATGGGACGGTCACCACGACTTTCGATTCGGTCGAGCACGGCTCGGTCGAGGTCGCACCTGAGACGGTGACGAAGATCGTCACGATCGTCGCAGGGTGGGATGCCGTCACGAATCCCGACTCGGGCGCTCTCGGACGCAGCAGGGAACCTGACAGCGAGTACCTCGCGCGCATCACGGAGAGCTACGCGATCAATGCTCTGGGTAGCTTGGAGGCCATTCAGGCGAATCTGGCAGAGCTTGACGGCGTGCTTGACTGCGTGGTGCTAGAGAACTTCACGAACGAGTACAAGACGGAATTCGGCCTGCGCATCGAGCCGCACAGCATCGCGGTCTGCATCGTGGGCGGGGATGATGAGGCAATCGCCGAGACCATCTACCGACGAAAGGACATGGGGTGCGGCACGACGGGCAGTTACTCGGTCACGTACATCGCAAAGGATCACTTCAACGCGACGTACACGTACCGCATCACCCGCCCGAGCGCGCAGGACTTCAAGGTGCGCGTGACGTTCAACGCCGAGTCCGTGAACCCGTATGAGGAAGCGGACGTAAAGGCTGCCTTGATTGCGGACTTCTCGGGCGAAGGCTCGAACCCGCGCATCAAGCTGGCTACGAAGGTCTACGCGTCCCGCTTCTACGGCGTGGCGATCCCCGAGACTACGGCTCCCGTGCGCAAGATCGAGATTCAGCTCGGCGATGCGGGGTGGGTCGATTCCGTGGAGATCCCCGCCAACGTGGAGCCTTCGATTTCCTCGGAAAACATCGTCTTCTTGTACGAGGGGTAAAGAATGGCGGACACACAGACATGGTTCAACTTCGCATCCGTTGCGGACGTGCGGAGCATCCCCGATGTCGCCTCCACGCAGTCTGAAGCTATTCAGACGCAGTACGCCTTCAGTGCGGACTTTCAGAATCTGGGAAGCCTGATGCAGGATGTGATCGACGCCACGCCCGACCTCGAGCGCCTGCGCGCGGCGGCGATGGATCCCCAGACCGCCTACGGCGTTTACCTCGACTGGTGGGGTCAGAAAGTCGGCGTAGACCGCTTCATCAAGGTGCGCGGCGAGTACGTGCGCTTTGATGATGACTACTTCCGCTTCCTGATCCTCTACCGCGCCGCTTGCAATATCTCGAACGGCTCGGCGGACGCCGCGAACAAGCTGCTACAGCGCCTGACGGACACCACGGTTTTCGTCGTGGACTATCTCGACATGAGCGTGAACAGCATTGTCATCATCGGGAACATTTCCGACCTGCAGGCAATGATTTTGCAGACCTACGGCCTATTGAATCGACCTGCGGGCGTTCTGACCAATCTTCTCGTCATCTATCCCGACGAGCAGATTTTCGGCTTTGAGGGATCGACCCTCATGCCTTTCGACGTCGGCGTTTTCAATCCCGGCAGAACAATTGAGATTGACTGATGAGCAACTATCCCGAACACCTGTTGACCTCGGCACTGGCCGCCGAGGGCGACAAAACGATTCCGCCCGCAACCTCGCAGGAGGCGGGCACTGGCCGCTTTTCGCAGAACAAGGGGTGGACGGAAGTCAACTCCATGCCGCTTGCAGAGGGCGGCATCCCGCCGAAGCGTCAAGACTTCAACGGTGCGTTCTACCTGCTATCCCAGCTTCTGCTTTGGTATCAGCAGGGCGGCGTGATGAACTATTCCGTCGACCTCGACTATGAGGTCGGTAATGAGGTCATGCTCAACGGAACTAAGTATCGCTGTCTTCGCGAGAATGGCCCGGGCACGTCGCTTGTCACGCCTGGGTCGAACAAGGCCGTTTGGAAAAATTTGGACGCACCAAGCGTTATAGCAGGTCAGATCACGCCTTTTGCGAATTGCCGTCTTGGTGGCAGCGACGGACGTCGCTTGATTCCGTGGGGCGAAACAGCGGCCGACGAGCGATATGTGTTGTGTGACGGTGGCTCCGACGGCCTCGGAGGTACTGTTCCAGACTTGATTGGGAAGTTTATTCTCCCGAGCACCGTAGGCGAGTCTGGACAGGCTGGTGGCAAGCTGACCGCAGGGACGGATGACAAAAAGATTGCGGGGACGGTTGGCGAAACGATTCTGACCGTTGACCAGATCCCCAGTCACTCGCACACCGGCAAGGCTGCGGCGGTGTCCGGGCATACGCACTCGCGCGGCACGATGAACATCACGGGCTCCTTCCCCGTCGATGATCACAAGCAGCGTTATGTGACCGGCAGCTTCTACGCGGGCGAATGGGACTGTTGGGATAGCGACAACCGAGACTCTGAAAACACGTCGGTGCGGTGTCAGTTCGACGCCGCGCGCACTTGGACGGGGCGCACGTCTACGGATGGCGCTCACTCACACGACGTCACCCTCGAGTCCGTCGGCGGCAATCAGGGACACACGCACACGCTTGACGGCGCGTCACATTCGCACACGGTCAAACTTCCGCTGCCGCCGTTCTTCAAACTGGCTTTCTTTGTAAAGCTACCTGAATAAGAGGGCGAAATGGCAGAAAAATTTTTATTCCATTACGTCTATACGGCGGTCGGGACGCTTTCGGGGCAGAGCTTCATCACGCAGACGGAAGATGCGATTAACGATCTCGCTCGTTATGCGTCCGAAGGCAACGCAGATGCTACCGAGGCTCTTCGTCTGGCGAAGATCGCGAACGACAACTCAGAGACCGCTCTGAACAACTCGTCTCAAGCGGTCTCAACGGCGAACTCAGCGCTCTCTCAAGTCAAGACGCTGACGACAACGGTTGAGTCGTGGAACAAGCGCATCCAGACGGCCGAGTCCAATGCGGCGACCGCCGTCTCGACAGCCAACGCAGCGAAGTCGAGTGCGGAGTCGGCGGTGACGACCGCAAACTCTGCTCTTGCCATTGCAGGTGAGGCGAAACAAAAATCGAGCGACGCGCTTGCCATTGCACAGCAGGCGGACAAGAACTCTACGTTCGCTGTGAGCAAGGCAACCGATGCTGCTGCGACCGCTGACGAAGCGAAGAAGCTGGCTCAGCAGGCGGTCATCGATGCAGAGTCTACTCTCGTCGAAATGGAGGGACTCCTCGCCACCACGACGGCCAAGGCCACGGAGGCCGCCTCGTCCGCGCAAGACGCCTCCTCGAGCGCGCTGCAGGCTCAAAACTCCTCGTTGCTCGCCGAAAAGTGGGCGAGCTGGATGAGCAATTCTGCGGCCGAGGGACAGCCCGAGGACTTTACGGTCGACGGCACTGAATACTCGTCGAAGTGGTATGCGACCAAGGCCTCCGAAAGCGCAAGCGTGGCTTCTGATGCCTCAACGTCTGCTACGGCTGCCGCTGACTCTGCGGGCGCAAGCGCAACGGGTGCGCAGCAGTCGATGCAGACCGCTCAGCAGGCGGCGGCAGGGGCGAGTGCGTCCGCACAGGCGGCAGAAGGATCAGCTGTTCGCGCAGAAGATGCCGCGAAGCGAGCTGAAGATGCGGCCTCAAGAAACGTCAATGTACTGACCTATGACGCGCAGACACCGACCCCTGAGCAGCAGGCACGGGCGAGAGCAAACATCGGCATCTTGAGCGACGCCGAAATTGATGGGCTTTTTGCTGATCAGGGTTAACAAGGAGGCATTCATGTGAGTGTGATTCGACCCGCGCTTTCTTCCTGTGAGCGCGCTACCGAGAGAAGGGCTGTGACGGTTATCCGACGCAGCCCTTCTTTTTTACGGCCGCAGGCGATCGACGAGGGGCTCCCGCAGGAGACCCCGACCGATCCGTATCTGCCGGTCGACTGGAAAACAGGAGATGTGATTACGGCTGCAAGGCTGAACGCCACCGATGAAGGCGTCGACAAAAACGCTGACGCCATCGAGCGGCTTAAGGCTCAGCAGCCCACGAAAATCCCCACAACTTTTATTGACAACCTCTTTTAAATAAGGAATTTTTTATCATGGCTACTCAGTTTCTCGACCTCACTGGCTTGACCTACTATGACGGCAAGCTGAAGGAAAAGGCCGCTGGCTCCATCAAAATCGAAGGTCTGAACGTCTCGCTTACGTCGATCTCTGGTGCGGTACTCGGCACGATCGCGATCCCGCAGCAAAAAATCGAACTCGCCTCTGCTTCGAAGAACGGCCTTATGAGCAAGGAACACTTCACCAAGCTCGAAGGTATCGCTGCCGGTGCAACGCTGGTCGAAGAAAGCGAAACTAACGGCAATGTCAAGATCAATGGCAAGGAAACGACGGTTTACACGCCTGAGGTCTACACCCCCTCACGAAAATGGCCTCTACAAGGTGACGGTCACCGACAAGGGTGCTGTGAGCGTCGCCACGCCGGTCACGAAGGGTGACATCACCAGTCTCGGCATTCCGGCTCAGGACACGACCTATGCGCCTGCATCTGGCGAAAAGGATGGCCTGATGTCGGCCGCTCACTTCACCAAGCTTGAAGGCGTTGAAGCCAAGGCTCAGGTGAACGTGATCGAGAAGGTGTCTGTCAACGGCTCTGCGCTCCCGATCAACAGCAAGGGTGTGAACATTGACCTCACGCCGTATGCCCTCAGGACCGACATCACGAATGTCTACAAGTTCAAGGGCTCTGTCGAGAACTTCGAGGCTCTGCCGAAGAGCGACGTGACGGCTGGTGACGTGTATGACGTTAAGGCCGCTCATGGCGACAATCCCGCCGGCACGAACTTTGCCTGGACGGGCACGGAATGGGATCCGCTCGGCGGTGCTTTCCACGTCGACGCTATCGCTACCAGCGCTATCGACGCTCTCTTCGCTTAATCGATGACCAACTGAGGTGAAAAATGGCCGGTTTTCTTGATCTAACCGGCCTCTCGCGCTTCAAATCGAAGTTGCTTGAGGCCATTGCAAACGTTTATGTCACCAAGACAGCACATTCGAAGGCGCTTAACCTCAAGGTCAACAAGGCCGACCTTGAATCTGAAATCAAGCGAGTCCTTGGAACTCTAGACACGGGCATCCCGGTTGGCGCGATCATGGCCTTCCACGATGTGCCTGCGGGATGGCTTCAGTGCAACGGGGCGGCGGTGAGTCGAACGACTTACGCCGCTCTTTTTGCAAAGATCGGCACAAAGTACGGCTCGGGTAACGGCTCGACGACGTTCAACCTCCCGAACCTTCACCATAAGTTCATCGAGGGCACGACCACTTCTTCAGAGGTTGGTAAGTCTGTGTCGGCTGGGTTACCGAACATAACGGGTACAGTCACTGCGTCATGGGTAGGAGGCACTGGAGCCTTCAAGGATGCCGGAAATGGTAATTGCTCCGACGGAGAACTCAATGGACCCGCCAAAATAGACTTTTCGGCATCTCGCGCAAGCAACTTGTATGGCTCGTCTTCAACTGTGCAGCCCGCCGCCGTCCTGTCGCTCTTGTGCATCAAGATTTAATGCAGAAAAGCGAGCGAACGGATGCTGGTTGGACAGTCGTACTAGATCCGTAAGTAGATGATGACCAGGAAGCCCGGAACAATCCAGTCTGCCCGGTAGAGGTATCTGCGTCTGAATAGCCAGAAAGCCGTACAGATCCGATAGAAAAGGCACCTGAATAATACTTTTCATATTCGTTGTCATTGTTTGGGAATTCACCCGTGATGTTCGGCCTCCGAACATCACCGGAAAGGTCATGGTTGGTGGCTATCAACTGATGACATCTAAGCATACGGGCGCTTTCTTTGGGTCTGACTATGGTACTGCCGACTACCACGGACAAGATGGCAGACAAAATGTTCCAACGACTTTTGGCATTGATGCTTCAAGGTCTAGCGCCGTTTACGGAAGGTCGTCGACCGTCCAGCCGGCTTCAACCCGTATGCTCTTATGCATCAAAATTTGATGCATTGGACCAGTCGAATCGACGGAGGCTGTACTGTTTGCGTCGCACCATACGTGCTATCTGAGTCTGATGCGTCGAAATAGAACAAGTGTCCGCCGTTGTTATCTTTGTTTGGGCAGTCTTTAATTGGCCCAACTCGAAAGGCACCATTTTGTGTGCCGACGGGAACGTAAGCAGACGCCACAAATTCTCCTGTTATGTTCGGACCTACCGAACATCACAGGGTCTCTTTGTAAGTCAGACTTTAGCAACGACACAAGCTATACAGGCGTTTTTTCACAGACTGAGCGTGGCAGTGCCTGGAGCGGGGGTTCCTCTGGATATGAGAACACTTGGGATAGGCCATATTTTTCCGCTAGAGCTGCTAACAGCACCTATGGTTCGTCATCTGTCGTTCAACCAGCCTCGATTCGCTTGATGCTGTGCATCAAGATTTGATGCAGTACAACAGGCGGGTTGATGCGGGCTGGACGGTCGACGCCGCTCCGTACACAGATGACGAGAGCGAAGAGTTCATCGTCACGCGACCTCCGTCCGAAGCGCCACCTTGATTAGAATTCAAGCCGATGCGTGCTTCCCCAGTAAATGCTCCAGTGCATTTCAGCCCTGAGGTATTCCCGTGCTCAGTAAATGTACCCGTGATGTTCGGGACTCGGATTTGCATGTCATAGAGCGCTCTCTATGGCGTGCCGGGCACATGAGCGGGCTTCATCTGCAACTCGACGAAACCCGCGTAAGTAGCTACTTCCAGTCGATCATGCCGGCACTTTCAGCACAAGCGCGGACGTGTTCGCTCCAGCGCTCCATGACGGCGCGTCTGGCGTCGAAAAAGTGTTTCAGAGCAGATGCTGGCTTGAGTTAAGATGTAACCCCGCCCGCAGTACCCTGCGGCGCAGAGGAAAAGGAGCCAAGCAGTGGAGCATTTTTTCGAAAATGCCCCGCCTGTCGAAAAAACAGCATTTTTTGCGAAATTTTGCAAAGCATGGTCTGGGTAAAAAGGAGTTGAGCTCGCGCTCAACTCCTTTTTTATACGAAGTACATCACGATCATCAGCCCGAGCATGGTGAATGCCAGAGCGATTTTGACGGCAGTTCCGACGACAATGCCGATCCAGGTCGCAACACCTACGCGCCCCGCGTGAAGATAATCTCGTTTGGCCCAGAACTCGCCGATGAATGCACCGACGAGCGGCATGATGAAGATGCCTACAAGACCGCCCATGAAGACACCGACGAAGGTACCAATGACCGAACCCCAGATGCCGTAGGAGCTGGCACCGGCCTTCTGTGCCCCGGCGGTCTGCGCCACAGTGTCGACGATGACGCCGATGATGGCAAGAACGGCGAGCGTCGCGATCGTGCCCCAGCCGATCAGTTCGAAACCGCCTGCCCATCCGATCAGGGCGCCTCCTGCGGCGATCAGCGGAAGTCCGGGAATGGCTGGGATGACGGTGCCGGCGAGGCCGGCGATGATCAGCGAAACGGCACTCAGCCAGCAGATGACGGCAAACCAGTCTATTTGTGCAAACCAGTCGAGCATTCGAAATTCCTCTTTAGGTTACTGTGCGCCTTCCCAATAGCCGACATCGCCTGCCCAGGGCTCGAAGCGGGTGTTGCCGCCGCGGAAGACCATGCGGAGCGTACCGATTGGACCGTTACGCTGCTTGGCGATGATGATCTCGGCAAGATTCTTGTCAGGAGTGTCCTTGTTGTAGACGACCTCGCGATAAATGAACATGATGACGTCGGCGTCCTGTTCGATTGCGCCGGATTCGCGAAGGTCGGACATGATCGGGCGCTTGTCGGCTCGCTGTTCAAGAGAGCGGTTGAGCTGCGAGAGCACGATGACCGGGCAGTGCAGCTCCTTTGCCAGCGCCTTGAGGCCGCGTGAAATTTCAGACAGTTCGGTCGAGCGGTTGTCGACGCCGGCACGGCCCGTCATCAGCTGAATGTAGTCGACGACGATGAGGCCGAGCGGGCCCGTCTGGTTGACCAGACGTCGAGCACGGCTCGAAAGCTCTGAGATCATCAGGGCGGGCGTGTCGTCGATGTAGATGGGCTTGTTTTCCAGACGATGGACGGCCTTCGAGAAGGCGTTCCATTCCTCGTCCTCGAGCTGCGCCTTCCTGAGCTTCTGGGCGTCGATGTTGGCGACGGAGCTGATCAGACGCTGGGCGAGCTGGTCGCCACCCATTTCGAGAGAGAAGACGGCGACGGGCAGTTCCTGACGCACGCCGACGTTTTCTGCAATGTTGATGGCGAACGAGGTCTTGCCCATCGACGGACGGCCCGCGATGATGATCAGGTCGCCGCGCTGCAGACCCGCAAGCTCTCTGTCGAGATTGGGATAGCCCGTCGGCACGCCTGTGACTTCCGAGCCCTGTTGGTTCTGGTAAAGATCGATGATCTTCTCGGAAACTTCTCGAACGAGCGTGGCCATGGGCTGGAAGCCGCGCTGGCCGCGAGAATTGCGTTCGTTGATCGCGAGCACGATGCGCTCGGCCTCATCGAGGATCTGCGCTGTTTCGCGTCCTTCGGGCTGCAGCGCGCACGTGACCATGTGGTCGCCCGCACTGATCAGTTGGCGCAGAACTGATTTGTCGTGAACGATTTCGGCATAGCGGCGGATGTTGGCGGCGGAGGGCGTGTTGTTGACGAGTTCCGCAAGATACGCAAAACCGCCGGTGTCGGTGTCGAGGCCGGCATCGCGGAGCGACTCGGCGACGGTCAGTGAGTCAGCAGGGCGGCCGCGTTGGATCATCGCCGCGATGTGCTCATAGATGATCTTGTGATCGCGGCGGTAGAAGTCATCGGGTTGAATGATGTCGACGATGCTGTCAAGAGCATTGTTGTCGATCATCAGGCCGCCCAGAATGGACTGCTCGCTGTTGATGCTCTGCGGAGGCCTGCGCACGGCCTGCGCGGCGGGATCGTCAATCAAGTCCGTCATGTGTTCGCTTCATCCTCATGTGTGAGCCCACTATCTTAGCGTCAAATTCCTCAAGAGGGGTGCTTGAATAGGTTCAAAACTTACAGCCTGTCCGCGCAAAAATTCATGAATTCACACTGCGTGCATTGAGCGTCCGAGGCCGAAGTCTGCGGTACAAGTGCTTTGGCTGCGTCACGCTGGATTGCTTCAACGCAGAAGTCGAGTTTTCGCCGAACGGCATCGGTGAAGAGAATTTCCTTGTGCTTGGATTTGGTCTCGTAAAGAATGAAGCCGATATCGATCCTGCCGCCATGCAGTTGTTCAAGCAAAACGGCGTATGCACAAAGCTGAATGATCTCGCCCGTGTGCGGGGAAGCGTTTCCGGACTTGATCTCCAGCGGAATGTACGTACCGTCTTCAAGTTCCAGTACAGCGTCGCAGATGCCATGAAAGGGCGCATCCGGAGAATAGAGGGGGACTTCCGTTTTCAGTCTGTAAGACCGCCCCGATGTGAGCTTGGTGAGATCCCTTCGCTTGAGCAGTTGTTCGATCCTCAGATGCATTGCAACTCCCGCTTCTACCCAGGGTGCGCGGGGCGGATGTAGTTGCCTTACATACGTGAAAAATGGAATGCGTGGGCAGAAGCAGTACTGTCGCAGTAGGGATGCGGGAATGCTAGATGACTCTGTTTTCATGCGGCTCAATGTATGTGAAGTGCTTAAGGCCAAAGCATTTTCTGATGTCCTCAACTTTCAAATGGCAGGGGAAGTACAGGCAGGAGTCGCAGGAGGCGTCGAGCCATTTTTCAGCTGCCGCTTTCAACGAGCGTACCTCCGGAGTCTTGAGATCGCCGAAGAAAACGGATTTTTGAATCGGCGTCAGTCCGAGGTCTTTGAGAAAATCGAAAAACTTCGAGCGGGTTCTGGTATTGGAGATGTCGTAGCAGACAAGATATTTGACGTAAAGACTCATGACTTCACCACTTGAACCTGATCGACTTGTAGCGCTTGCCGTCCGTCATCGCGCCGGCCAGACGATATGCTTGACGTTGCATGATGTTCTCGAGCCGGACCTTTTTGCCGCGATGAGTAATGAAAGCACTCATGGTTGCATCGATGCCGTTGATGATTTCGGTTTTGAGATCGGGAGTCAGACTGGTTTCCTTTCCCAGACGCGCTCTGAGCTTGATGATGTTTCGGTCCACGACCCAGGCTCGGTACTCTTCCATGAAGTCCAGCACAAGGGAGGGTTTGCCGGGGCGGTCGACGTGCAGCAGTCCTGCATAGAGTTCCAACCCTGCATTTTCCAAAGCGGACCAGCAGAACTTTTCAAGAATGCTGTAGCCGTAGTTGAGAGCAGCATTTGTCACTTCAAGGGAGCCTCTGCCCTCACGTTTTTGAAACGATGAAGGGAGAAGGCCGCTTGTTCTCAGAGTGCGCCAGTAAACTTCTGCGGCCTGTCCTTCGTATCCGAGAAGAACCGTTCGCCATTCATCGGTCTGCATGAGGTGGTCAAGCGTCTTCAAATGGTCGTGAAGGTGTTCAATGCGATCCATGGCGAGGTGGAACAATGCAGCTTTCTCAGGAAACGCCTTTGCCTGATATTTTTGGAAGTAGAGCAGTACGGCACGTTGATTTCTCAATTTTGCAAGAATGATCTCTCTGCTCAGAAAGTGAGAAAGAACTGACTCGATTGCTCGGAACTGAGCCTTGCGAACCTGCACAACTGCATGCTGGTGTTCGCCCGAGATGCAGGCTGTGGATTTTCCTGTCCAGTCCAGAAAGTACAGGCGGATTCCTCTTGCGGCACACGCCTGAACAAGGTTGGATGAAATGGAAATGCCATTTTTAGCGATGCAAATGGAACGGAGGTGAGTCAGGCAGTATTCCTGAAGCTCTCCCTCTTTGGAACGCACGGTCAGGCGATTGCCTGAGACTCCCAGGCAATCGCCAAAATTGCAGATGCTCAAGTGTTTCATGACTGGGCCCTGTTGAACGCACGTGACATGTCGGAGTTGCTCGATTCGACGATGTACCAAAGCCTCACGCGCGAACCGAGCTGTTCGACGAAGAGATGCGAACGCGGTGTGCCAAGAAGTTTGGCAACTTTCGCAGGCTCTGTCGGTGCGAACGCCTTGCTTTTCTTGAGAATGATCTCTGACGGCAGTCCCAGAGGGGAGTCCGGAATAGCGACTGCTTCAGCATTTGTGAGCCAGTTTCTCAATGTCGGGAACGGCAGCTCTAGTCGTACATACCGTCGATCTGCAGTGCCGGGCGCAATGTAAACGGTGATGTCGTTTTCTTCGGCAACCAATCTGAAGTCGAGCAGGCCGACGGATTCGTCGGCGGCGTATTCGGCCACGTCGAGCGGCGTCAGATTGTCATGAACGAGTTCTTTCTTGAGAAGCGGGCGTTTCCAGTCTGAGACTTCACCGTTTCTCGATGCGAAGCCTGCGCATTTGGCGCCTGCGATGTTGTACAGCTGATAGACCTCCTGAGCTGTTGCTGTCGTGCGTCGGATTCTGAATCCGCCTGAGGCCTTGCTGACAACGGGAAGACTTGCAATGCGCTTTACGGAAACGTGCCTGCACTTGCTGCCTGCATTGAGGTGCGTAACGGAGCGAATCCAGACGTTGAGGTCAAAAGTCTTGGTGGATTCGCCGAGATGCGGAACGAGGGACGGATCACTTGCGAGCCTGGCCCATTCGACCTGCGCCGGGAGCGCAAGCGTGCCGGTTACCGAGAACTGGCTTTTCTTTGACTTGATTGTGCAGGAAAGCGTCTGCGCATCAATTTTTTTCTTGAGCTTGGCGGCGTCCAGAAGCTTGTTGCCGGTATCGTTCAGTAGCATCTTCGAGAGAGGAATTCTTTCGGTGATGTAATGCAGGTGCTTGAGAAGTGCAGCGGCTTCTGTTTCTTCTCTGGTCAGTGAGTCAGGATCCTGAGCCTGCTTGTTGAAGAGCGCAAAAGCCTTCTGCTTGACGATGTTGCAGCACTGAGTTTGCGATGAGTTCGAGGCGGGCGTCTTGTCGAGATACGGTCCGGCGACCTCCAGCAGATGCAGAGGGTTTTTGCCAGTGACGGGCAGAGCGTTGCCGCCGGCACCTGACGCGGACGGAAGCGTGAAGCCGACGTAGACCTTGTCCTGCTTGACAAGAATAGGCAGGAAATTCTCGGCCAAAATGCCTTCTTTGAAAATGGCTTTGGCGGAGATGTCCTTTTGCGAGGAGCTCTTGACCCACCTGACGTCGCATGCGTCAGGATAGAGGGCAGCCAGATTGCTTTGATTGTCGTTCGTGAAGCTTTCAGGGTCCGAATGGCTTGGATTGCCGCCTACGAACGAACAGAAGTCCACGGACGCGCAGGCGGCCGCGTATGCGCACATCGCGTCGATCGAATGGGAGGCAACCGGTTGGATGTCAGGCTTGGCGAGGTCCGGGGCAAGCTTGCCCAGCGCCATACGAATGCTGCTGGCGGCTTGAGCGTTGACTCGGCACGATCTGATGTTGAGCGTATGGTTGTGCTTGTTTCGCCAGTCTGCTGTTATGCGGGTCAGCTTCGAGACAAGGGATCGAACGAACCAGGCCTGCGTTCCATTGACCTTGCTGCGGTTGGTGGCGGACAGTTCACGCAGGACGGCCTGACGGGCCTCCGACGCGTCGTTAAGAAACAGAGCGTGGCGGACGCAGTCCTGCTGCTTCTGATTCAGAAGCTCAAAATGACGAATTCGTCCGCTCTGCACGAGTTCGTCTACCGTCTTCTCGATCTCCTCGGAGATTTGCTTTCTGTCCGAGGTGCCGAAGATTCTGTTCAGATAGTTGTCTTTCAGATCCGTCAGGAAATAGCGCCCGTCCTTCTTCTGCTGGTTGCCTTTTTGCGAAACGAAGAGCAAGTTCGCTTCGGAATTGAAGGCGGTTCCCATCGCTGCGGTTGTTTGGGAACGAGGAATGATGTGATCGAATTCGCCTGCATCGCTGAGCGCTTCGCCCGTGTAGGCACACAGGCCGCGCGCAGCAATTTTGATGCGTTCGCTTTTGGAGAGCCAGCGTTTCTCCTGACGCGCCAGAGCGTCTTTGGCCTTGTCGGCGGCGGCACGGTTCTTCTTCAGGTCGGCCAGAGAGGCGCTGAATGCAAACTTGTTTTCCTCAATGACGATGGCTAGATCGATTTGTGCGGATTCGCCGGAGATGCGCTCGAAGAAGTCGGAAGCGATCTGCCGGGACAATTCACTCGTCTGGCGATCGAGCACGCGGCGCAAAACGCCGTCGAACGGCCGCACGGCATCTGCAGGCAGACGCGAGCATCTGCTGCACGTCTCGTCCTTCCAGGTCTTCATGCGCCATTCGTTTTCGAAATGCGCAGCTGCCGAGACTGAGGAAAAGCCGCCTCTGTCTACTTCCAGAAGCGTGTAGAGCTGAACCAGTGAATAGGGATTGGCAACTCGATTGATCGTGCATTCGTCAAGCTCTGGAATCGTCGAGAAGAATTCACGCAGCTTGCCGACTGCCGCTACAGTTTTGGCAATGTCTTCAGCGACGCCTTCTGCGCCTGCCGTCGCCTGCTTGAAGAGCAGATTGAATTCGCCGCCGTGCGCCTTGCGGGTCTGTTCAATGTTTTGGCACATCGAACGTACGGTACTGCGGCCGCTGACGGTACGGTTCCAGATCTTGTTTTTGAAAAGACGTCCAAAGTCGGCATCGAGGCCGAAGACGGCGCCGAGCAGCTGATTAATGATTTTGGATTTCATGGGCGGATGAATGTCCGCCCGCTCGAGCACGCAGGCGTGCTCCTGCAGCCAGAGTCCGTTTTTGGCTTCACCGGTTTCGCGGTAGTAGAGTTTCGCAAGTCTGAGGAAGTCGTTCACGTGCTGCGTTCCAAGCACACGTTGGAGTTCATTGCGTGCGACGGTCAGACGCGAGCCTTCAGCGCCTGCGGCCAGAGCACGAAGACAGAATGAGTCGCAGGCCTTGCTGCGGTCGAGAACTCGCTGAAGGACGTAGGAGAATTTGTAGTCCAGAGCATCCCTGCAGTTTTTGTTTAAGGCCTTCACGCGGGAGCGCCTGTCAGTCTGCGCCAGAATAACCTCAAGTCCGTCTTCGAGGAGGGGCTCTTCTTTTGCAAAAGCGACTGCCCAGGATTTCCAGGCGTGTCCGAACTGCCTGTCGAGCAGATCGGGAGACAGGTACAGCGTCTGATCGAAGGGCGGCCGTCTGTTTTGCTGATTTTCGTAGGGCGGAATCGTGCGGACGGGATCGATGGTGCACAGTGCGTCAATGATGTCGTCCGCTTCTTCGAGCTCCTTCACGAGTTCGGCCTGTGCACGGGATTCGACGCCTTGCGGGCAATGAAGATACTTGAATGCGCGTACCAGCGTCTTCTGCAGCCTGGCCGGTTCAAGTGCCTGATCGTCAAAGAGGTGGGGAGCGTTGAAATACCAGCGATGGGCGCGAAGCTGAAGATTCGAGAGGTTGCCCAGAAGCCGCCACAGGCGGTCCACGCCGCCGAAAGCCTCAGCAGCCTTTGACAGACGGGTGTCCCGATGCATGTCGGCATGAATGTCGGAAAGGTACTGAGTGCGGTGCTTGTGTCCGAGAACGCACTGCATGTTGATCGATTCCGCTTCGTCGATCAGCATTTTGAACACACTGATGATGTGCTTGATCTTGTTCTTGTCGTCGGGAATCAAGCCTGTCAGATACTTCTTGAAGTCTTTCTCGGAAAGGCGTTCGGCAAGGAGCGAGGAGATTTTGCTCAGATCCTGCGATAGTGTTTCCCATTGGATGGCGAGATCGGTTCCTGCATAAAAATACTTTCCAAGAATCTCGTGCTCGGAAAACACTTCAGGCTCGATGTTTTCAAGGACGGTCAGGTCGTTGTCGGTTTCGGTTTCGAGACGATTGTAGCCACGACGGCGCAGGAGACTGCTGACCGCTTCAGCAAGACGGCGGGTTTCCGAAGAAGTGAGCGTGACGCTCTTTGCGGCCAGCTTCTCGCGGATGATGAGCATGGCCATGCGACGCGCGAGTGCAAAACGCTTCTTTCCGCGAATTCGATGTCGGACAGCAGTGCGGTTTCGTTGAGAATAGGTCATCTTGCCGCCGTCCTCCGGCAGCACGTAGGTTGCGGCGCGACAGTCGTCTTTGGAAGGCAGACGACTCGACTTATGCAGGATGGAGAAGGTGCCTGTGTAACGCGCGCCAAGGTCAATCGCAACGCAAGCTTGAAGGTGGTTGGTTTTTTCCTCTAAGTCGCATGCCTTCATGATGATTCCTCATGTATGGAACTTGTATAGGGTAGTGATTGTTTTATAGCATGATAGGCTAGGCTTTGGACTGCTGTCAATTTTTCAGGGATTTCCCTTGTGAGCATGGAAAAAGGCAACAAAAAAGGCGCCTTTCGACGCCTTTTTCTTCCCGGATGTCGGATCTTGCATCAGACAGTGGCCGGAATCAAGCTTAACTTTTGGTGATTTCAGTACGTCCGGAGACGTTTTCCTGATGTTGGCTTGAGTTAAGATGTACTTGAATGATAACTCCTAATTCACAGCCTTGCAAGTTTTTTATAGGGCTTCAGTCGCGAAGTCCGCCAGACGCGAGCGTTCGCCGCGCGTGAGCGTGATCGTGGCTGCGTGCGGCCAGCCCTGGAAGCGTTCGACGACGTAGGTGAGGCCGGAGCTGCCTTCCGTCAGGTAGGGCGTATCGATCTGGGCGATGTTGCCCAGACAGACGATCTTCGTGCCGGGGCCCGCGCGCGTGATGAGGGTCTTCATCTGCTTCGGGCTCAGGTTCTGCGCCTCGTCGATGATGACGAACTTCTTGAGGAAGGTGCGTCCGCGCATGAAACTCATCGACTTGATGCGGATGCGGGCCTTGATGAGGTCGAGCGTCGCCTGCCGACCCCAGTCGCCGCCCGTGCTGTTTTCCGAGCGGTGAAGCACCTCGAGGTTGTCCTCGAGCGCGCCCATCCACGGCGCCATCTTCTCCTCCTCGGTGCCGGGCAGGAAGCCGATGTCCTCGCCGACGCTGACGGTCGCGCGCGTCACGATGATTTCGGAGAATCGGCGCTCGTCGATCGTCTGGGTGAGGGCGGCGGCAAGGGTCATCAGGGTCTTGCCCGTGCCCGCCTGACCGAGCAGCGTGACGAAGTCGATCTCGGGATCGGTGAGCAGGTTGAGCGCCATGTTCTGTTCGGCGTTGCGCGCATGAATGCCCCAGACCTTGAGGCGAGTGCGGTAGTCGCGCAGCAGGCGGATCGTGACCGCGTCGGGCTCGACGCTCGTGACGATGGCCATGAAGTCGGGGTCGCCCTCGATCGTCAGACACATGTTGACGACGTAGCGGCCGGCCTCCTTCGTCTCGAAGCGGTAGTGCGTCGTGCCGTCGTCCTGCCAGGACTTGAGGGAATTGCCGACGGTCGTCCAGAAGTCGGAGGGCAGCGCCATGCGGCCCGAGTAGAGCATGTCGGTGTCGTCGAGCACCTTGTCGGAGAGATAGTCCTCCGCGGGAATGCCCAACGTCGTCGCCTTGATGCGCATGTTGATGTCCTTGCTCACCAGCACGACGGCCAGATCGGGGAAGGCGCCTTCAACGCCTTTGACGACCGCGAGGATGCGGTTGTCGCCCTTGAAGGTCGGCAGTGCGGCGGGAATCGGCACGTCGACGGCGTGGGTTTCAA
>OGJN01000242.1_pt1 | contig 49914 bp, 37 predicted proteins | sample 1572221 | NCBI WGS metagenome assembly OGJN01 (sample SAMEA2582148, study PRJEB24529) | metagenome | biome: Human gut stool | place: China | collected 2011 | reverse complement strand
CAGCTGTTACTGCTTTTTTTTGAATTATGCAAGGTATAAACGCGGAGACGCTTACCCGTAAAAGGTGAAGAGTGGTGAAGAGTGCCAAAAATCTCTTCACCTATGTAATGTGTTGTGCTTCAGCTCTTTATGCTGGAAAGGTGAAGAGTGAAGAGCTGATTGCGATATTCCTGCCAACCATGCTTCTCTTGAAATAAGAGAAAGGATGTTTGGCAAACTGTTATACAGGAACAGCCGACTAGCCTCTGTTGCGCTAGTCGGCTGTTTGCCTTCTGCCAGCTTTCTGTTTGCCTTCTACTAGCCAGCTGTTCTTCCTAGGCAGTTGTTCTATCTCCGATAGTTATGTATTTATTTATGCCTGCTGTTAGAATCATATAGCCAGGAAAAAGGGTAGATTATAGCCGAGAGCATCCTGTTTTCGGTGCATCCCAACATAAAATATCAGATATTCTGAGAAATATTTTGTAATCTCATCAGAATATCGTAAATTTGCGGTTATTAAGAATAAGTAATGTAATGACGAATCACTCAACAGAAATAATGAACCAAGCAACGTTCGATTTTATCCGCCAGCATCAGGACGATGATGTTCGCCAGTTGGCTTTCCTCGGTAGCAAGTATCCCGAGGTAGATATGCCTTTCGCTCTCGACCAGATTCGCGGGCGAAAGATGGCTCGTACGAAACTGCCCCGTTGGGCAAACATCGATGGCATTATCTATCCCCCTCATATTTCGATGGAGCAATGTTCGTCAGAACAAACGGCACTTTATAAGGCTGAACTCGCTGCCCGACTGCTCGGTTTGTCTTCTTCATCATCCGAAAACGGAGAAGAAAAGGAGAAGGAGAGCGAAAACGCCTCAAATCTTCATCTTTCTGAAATTTGCGAATTTGCGGGCAAAGGGGCAGTTGATTCAGAATTCGCCAAAAATGAAGCTACTTGCAAAAAGCAACAGATATTAACAGAATCAAAAGAGAATGTTAATGAAATAAAAGAAGAACCTCATGAAGGAGATTTTTCTGAAGAAACCGGGTTTGTTGACCTGACCGGCGGTTTCGGAGTAGACTTCTCTTACATCGCTTCCCGATTGGGCGTGAAGTCGATGTATGTGGAGCGTCAGGCTCATCTCTGTGAAGCAGCGAAGGAAAACTTTGGGCGGTTGGGTTTGAAGAACGCCATCGTGAAGAATGGAGACGGAATAGAGGTGCTGCATTCTTTTGCTTCAAAGAAAGAGGCTGCTGCATCAGATTCTTTAGGCATAACTGAAGACCAGTCACAGTCATTACTTAAGACCAAGCTTGGTCTTAAGCTGATCTTCATCGATCCTGCCCGTAGAGACGATGCGGGCAACAAGGTAGTATCCTTGAAAGATTGCACGCCCGATGTAACCCTTTTGCAGGAAGAAATGCTTTCGAAGGCAGATTACGTCATCATCAAACTCTCTCCGATGCTTGACTGGCATCGTGCGGTAAGCGAATTAAACTGCGTAAAAGAGGTTCATATCATCTCTGTGAACAATGAGTGCAAGGAACTCCTTTTAGTGCTCTCAGCTCGAAATATGGGCGAAATGGAGGCTTCATCGGCAGATAGAGAAGTAAAACATGCCGGGAGTCTCCGCATTTATTGTGTCAATGATGCACAATCCTTCGTCTGCGACGAGTTGGATATGGAGTCTTCTTCTGTCAGAATAGCTCCGCCAGTTCTTGAAGAGATGCAGTATCTTTATGAGCCGAATGCCTCGCTGATGAAAGCCGGCTGTTTCGGTGTTCTTTCCGGGCGCTATGATGCAAGGATGCTTTCCAAGAACAGCCATCTCTTCGTGAGTCGTGATCTTATCGCCGCTTTCCCAGGTAGGAGTTTCCGCATCATCGCCATCTCTTCTTTCAATAAGAAGGAGTTGAAGCGCCATCTCTCAGGCATCACCAAGGCGAACATCGCCACCCGCAACTTCCCCCTTTCCGTAGCAGAATTGCGCAAGCGATTGAAGCTGAAGGATGGTGGTGAAACCTATATCTTCGCCACCACACTGAGCGACGAAAGTCATGTGCTGATGATAACGGAGAAAGCATAGGATTAAGGAGATTTCCAAGCTCTTTTTGGATGTTTTAAAAAGGTGTATGGGCGCAATAAAGCTTCTTAATGCGCTCAAACATCAGTTTTTATCCTAACTATGAAAAATAATCAACTAAAAATACGTGAGTAATCATTTTTTTCATTACCTTTGCAACCGATACCACACTCGCTCACGCCGTGTCGAGGCATTTGAAGTCGCTTTAAGCGACTTTCTTGTGCTAAGATGGGAGAAAAGGTAAGTGGGATAAAGGTATCACGACATAATATAAAGGCGTTTACTTGACGCTTTGTTCTTGACGAATCGGAACTTCGCAACTTTCAGGTGTTGTCATGGACTTAGCAACGGTAGATGCCCTCGGGATGTGATATATTTCGCATCCCTTTACTGGTATGGCTTATTGCGTCTTGCGATGAGTCTTATATCCGTATAGGGAGAAGTGTATACATATCGGCGTGGGCTTCGACGTTGCTCGTTCAACAACACTGGGCAATGCGAAGGCCTCGATTCGTGGGACGGGTAACAGGTAGAATCCCACGTTTTTTTATTTTGCCGTCTGCTAAGAGTATATTAATCGCCAGTTGGGGATTCGGTGGCAAAAGAGTTGTAGACCATGAATAAGCGAGTTGGTGTTAGTAACGTATATTTTGCTATATCAAGTGTTTTAGGTGCATTGTTAGGATGCGCCTTGGGGATAATTCTATGCTTTTTGTGGGGCGATAATAGTGTTGAAATCCCTTCTCTGTGTAGTTTCGTTATAGCTGTGGCTAGTTTTTTGTTTTCAATTTTCTCTCTTTGGTTTAATCATTGTTCTTCTAAACAGAAACGGTATGAAGAAACCTTTTTTAATATGCTTGAACAAAAGCGTAAAATAGTGGAAAACTTAAAGATGCGCAGTGAAGAGTGGGATGAAATCGATTCAGTCTATCATGACTATAATGCTAATGATTGCTTCATAATGATATACAGCGAGGTAAACAACATCTATATGTCTTTGTTCGAACATGGAAAATATGAAAATCAAGCAACGCAGAATACATCTAATGAGGCAACCGAAGAAATAAGGAAAAATATAGATTTGCATAATGATGATGAATCTATACGTAAGGAGATTTATGAGCGGTATCAATGTAGATTGACAAATCTTATCTATGATATAGATAGGACTAAATATAATAATGCTCAAACAGTAACATCGTTGGAAGAAAAATGGAAGGGATGTTTTGGCTTATTCCTCAAAAAATATGGTTGGAACTTGGAATTCTATTTTCGTCAAATTTATCTGTCTCTCTTGTTTGCTGATAAACACCTATCTAATTTTAACTATTATGCAGATATACTTAAAAGCCAAATGACAGCGTATGAAGTCAATGTAGCTAATTATTATGTCCTTACTCATATGAAATTGTTTGATAAGCTTAAACATAAAGGCGATGTGAAGAAACTCTTTGGCAGTTTATATAAAAGTGAAGATTTTTAGTAATAATTTAAAAACTTAAAAGTATGAAACAGTTTACAATTTCAAAGTTTTTGGTAGCTTTTTTTATGCAACTTTGCTATGGAACAATGTTGGCATCTAATATTGTTACAGTTGAAGGTTTTAGATTTCTCATCGATACAGATGAAAATGAGGCAACATTATTGTCTAATGATTATTCTGGTGAGATTGTTATACCAGAAAAGGTAACTTTTGAGGGTATTGATTATCCTATAACAGTATTAAGCTCTAATTGTTTTGGAACAAAAGTAACAAGTGTAAAAATTCCTAATACTGTTAGGAGTTTGGCATCGAAATGTTTTTATCAGGCAGGAATAAAATCTATTGAAATTCCTAATTCTGTTGCTTGGTTAGGGGCAAGTTGTTTTGAATATTCAGACTTGACTACTATCCAGATTCCTGAGTCTGTCTTGGGTATAGGAGAGTCATGCTTTGAATCAAGTGATTTGGAGAATGTTACTTTGCCTAAAAGTTTAACTTATATTGCTAAATCGTGTTTTGGATATTGCCGTAAGCTAAAAGAAATAAGTATTCCGTCTTCTGTGACAAGTTTTGGTGATTATGTTTTTTATCAATGCTCTAGTTTGGCTAGGGTCGATTTGCCAGAAAGTTTGGAGAGTATAGGTGATAGGTGCTTCTTTATTTGTTCAAGTTTGGAACAGATAATTATACCATCTAGTATGAAATATATGGGAAGTGAAACTTTTGACCAATGTAATAATTTGAGAATGATAGTTTGTAAAGCATTGACTCCTCCTGTGCATATTCGATATGGAATGTCGTATGGTGATATATTTGAAGACTTTGATAAGCGGCAATGTACATTAATTGTGCCACGAGTAAGTTTAGATGCGTATAATAGTTCTTATTGGAAAGGTTTTGGGGAGATAAAAGCAATTGAGGGAGAAGTTGAAGAGGCAAAGTCTTGTTCAACTCCAACTATCGCTTACATCTCTGGTAATCTTTCTTTCGAAAGCTCAACCGCAGGTGCAGAATATCACTATACCATCAAGGATGCAGACGTAGCAACAGATAAGTATAATACCGATGGGCAGGTGCAGTTGAATGGCAAGCTGGACATTTCTGTCTATGCGACAGCAGATGGCTATAAGGCATCGGATAAGGCGACGGCTACGCTCTATTGGCTCAATGCCGAGGGCGGCGACGATACCAATAACATCAATCTTGTGAAAACAAGAGGGGTAATGGTAACGACGGATAGCGACATTACCATTTCTGGTCTGAATGATGGTGAGGTGGTAACCTTCTATTCTGTAAATGGCGTGAATCTCGGAAGTGCCAAGGCGGTGCAAGGTGTTCTTCACTTTGCTAAGCCGAATGAAAGCATCGTCATCGCTAAAATAAAGGGCAATGATTTAAAGATTGCAATTAAGTGATATTTGTGTTTGGAAGTCGCAATTTGCGACTTCCAAACTTCTACAAGGTCACAATTTGAGACTTTAAATTCATCCTTTTGTATCGTTTAAGGTTCCAATTTGGCACCTCAAACAAAAACATTCTAGAAAATCCTTGCTTGTTTCCAATAATAGTTGTATCTTTGCCAAAATATTCAAAACCAAAGGAAATGGCAAAGGAAAAGGAATTGGAACAGGTGGAAGGACAGCAACTGTCTGTAGAAAATAATGTGGAGTCTCTGATACGAGTTATCAGAGGACAACAAGTGATGCTTGACCGAGACTTGGCTGAGCTGTATGGAGTAGAAACAAGAAGGTTGAATGAGCAGGTAAAACGTAATATAGAACGTTTCCCTGAAGACTTTATGTTTCAATTGCCCCCAAATGAATTTGATAACTTGAAGTCGCAATTTGCGACTTCAAGTTGGGGCGGTGTAAGAAAACTGCCTTATGCTTTCACAGAGCAAGGGGTAGCTATGCTTAGTGGAGTTTTGGAGTCTCCGACTGCTGTTGAAGCAAACATCCGCATCATGCGAGCATTCGTATCTATGCGCCATTTTATGGTGAACAATGTGGCGTTTTATCTCTTTAATGAAAAAGTTCCAAGTGGGAGAAATGCCACTTGGAACTTGACGTATTATTTTCTTTTTTCCTTGAAGAACTTCTCGAAGAAGTCCATTTGCTTTTGATTTTGAACAGGACCCAAATGCAGTCCTTCCTTCATAATCATCACCGTTGGTTTACCTTCCTGGTAGGTAGTCCAGAAAGGAAGGCTATCCCCATTTGGATTGCCAGTCTTGGTAAAGTTAATCCAGTAGCGTGACATGATTTGTTCCATGTGCTGCTCCGTCTCGGTCATCTTTCCAGAGCCAAACTTATAGCCGTAGATGAATGGCATCTCTGCCACATGGCTGGCTCCTCCCTTGCGGCTTTTCACGATGGTGTTCTCTGAGTCTTGGTCAAAGTAATACATATACACCTTGCCCTTGCCGGTCTTGCTCTGCAGGTTAGCCCAGGCATACGTTCCCCATGCAAAGGAGCCATCACGGAAAATGTCGGATTGGGCGAAGTAGGTTTCTTCCTCTGTCTTGGCAGGATAGAGACTGAGAACCTGGTCTGCCCAACTTCCATATATCTCATGGATTCTTTTCTCATAGTCACTTACACTGACAGGGCGGCTAAACATACTTCCTTCGTCGCTGTTGGTTCCTATGATGACATTTACATCATTGTAGTTTCCCTTTTCATAGAGCTTATACTGGTCATCGGTGATGCTGTAGCCATCCACATTAGGCCAGAAGGATTCCATGGCGGTATTCTTCACGATGTCCATGAAAGGAACTTTTCTGAGTTGCTTAATGTTCTTTACTTTAAGTTTCTTTTGAAGTGCCAGTCCGCTTGCCTCTGCTGCTTTAGTTGTGAGCATGGCGGTGTTGCCGTTTCTTGCTTCACCCACAGGCCAGAAGGAGCTACCACTTTCGCTGATGGCACCACGGAATAGTCCCTTTGCAAGTGGAGAGGCGCATAGTATACTTACCGAGATACCACCGGCAGATTCTCCTGCAATGGTAATCTTGTCAGGGTCTCCACCGAAGGCAGCGATATTGTCGTGAATCCATTTTAAGGCCATCACTTGGTCAAGGATGCCATAGTTACCAGATATGTTCTTGCCTGATTCCTTGCTAAGTTCAGGATGTGCCATGAATCCCAAGGCTCCCAAGCGGTATTCTATGCTGCAATAGATGATGCCTTCCTTGACAAAGCTTTCCTGAGTTCCACTGTAGGAGCCCGTAAGAAAGGCTCCTCCATGAATCATCACAAATACAGGGAGTTTGTCATTCTTACTCTTGGCTGGTGTTTCCACACTGAGGTATAGGCAGTCCTCGCTCATGCCCAGCTCACCACCATTCTGGTTCGGGTCGATGGGCTGTGGTGGACGGTCTCCCCATTTATCTGCTTTGAATACTCCCTTCCAAGGCTTTTTGCTCACTGGAGCTTTCCATCTGAGGTTGCCCACTGGTGCTTCAGCGTATGGGATTCCCTTGTATAAGGCGAATCCTTCATGTTCCACACCTTCAATTTCTCCTTGCTCCACTGTTGTTCTTAGCAGTTGGGCGTTAGCTGCCGATAGGCAAAAGAGTGTCAGGGCGGCTGTCAGTAGATGTCTTTTCAATCTCATTTCTGGTTATTCTATTAATTCCGCAACACTATTATTAATTAAACGTTTTAAGAACCTGAGCAGTAGAAAGTTACTCCGGATTTTGCCATGTCAGAATTTTCACTTATCTTAGTGTTGCGAAAAGAAAACAAGCAAAACTCTGATATGACATGGCAAAGATACAAATTAAATCTGAGAAACTCACTCCTTTTGGAGGAATATTTTCGGGTCATGGAGCAATTTGACTCCACATTGTCATCTGTAATCGACTCCACCCTCAGAATTTCACTACTCATTTGATGAACCATCTCTCGCTTCATCCGACACTTCGCACTTCTCGCCAGTGTTGGAGAGAATAGATGATCGAGCTTTTTCTTATTGTGATTCCTTGGAGAATGTTAGTTTTCCGCCAGCGCTTAAAACTATCGGTAAAGATATTCCGCCAAAACCATCACTAAATGGGTGATATAGGCTAGTTTGGGAGCTGTAATTAAAAATTAACCCCTAAAAAACTGCAAAAAAAGTAGCAATATTTGGTAATTTGCCAAAATATTGCTACTTTTGCATTTATAATATTGCAAACTAGTTTGAAAATCATGTCATTAATAGAAATTAAAAAGGTCGAAACAAAGAAGGACTTGAAGACGTTCATCGACTTCCATTACGACCTCTACGAAGGCAACGAATATGATGTGCCTAATCTTTTCAGCGACGACATGAATACTCTGAGCAAGGACAAGAACGCAGCGTTCGAGTTCTGCGAGGCAGAGTATTTTCTTGCCTATAAGGACGGCAAGCTGGCAGGTCGCGTCGCTGCCATTATCAATCATAAGGCAAACAATAAATGGGGCAGGAAATCGGTCCGTTTCGGCTGGATTGATTTCATTGACGACCGCGAGGTTTCCAAGGCTCTTCTCGATACTGTAGAGAAATACGGTAAGGAGAAGGGAATGGAAGATATTGTAGGTCCGCTGGGTTTTACCGATATGGATCCAGAAGGCATGCTTACCTGGGGCTTTGACCAGCTAGGCACCATGCCTACCATTTATAATTATTCATATTATCCGGAGCACATTGAGGCTCTGGAGGGGTTTACCGTAGATAATAAGTATGTAGAGTATAAACTGATGGTGCCAGATACCATCCCGGAGAAATATTCCAAGATAGCGGCGATGATAGAGAAAAGATACAATCTCCATGTCCGCAAACTTACCCGTAAGGATATTTATCAGGGCGGATACGGACAGAAGATTTTCGACCTCATCAATGATACATACAAGCATCTCTATGGTTATTCAGAACTTTCACAGAAGCAGATAGACCAGTACATCAAGATGTATCTGTCTTTGCTCGACCTGAACTTTGTAACAGCCATAGAAGACTGGACTACTGAGGATCATAAGATGATAGGTATTGGTATTACGATGCCTTCCCTTTCCAGAGCTCTGCAGAAGTGTCATAGGGGCAGGCTGCTTCCTTTTGGCTGGTGGCATCTGCTGCGCGCCATCAAGTTCCATAAAACCAAGATTGTCGACCTTCTGCTCATCGGTATCCAGCCGGAATACCGTGCTAAGGGTGCCAATGCGCTGCTCTTTGCCGACCTGATTCCTATCTATCAGAAGTATGGAATCGAGTGGGGAGAAACACAGGTGGAAATGGAAGAAAATGCTGCCGTGCAGGGACAATGGGGCGTCTTGGATCCAATCCTTCACAAGCGCCGCAACTGCTATATTAAGAGTATCAAGTAAATAGCAATTGTTGTGTTGACAATTATCTGATAAACAGAATATTGCAACATCATTTGCTATGTTATAAGAAAATAAATAAGAAATACTAAGGAGGAAATCATGTCTGAAGATAAAAACTTAGGTAACAGCGAATTGAATGCCGCTGATGAGCTTACCAATGCCCCTCTGGAGCAGCAGCCGGTAGAATATACCGACGATAACATCCGCCACTTGAGCGATATGGAGCATGTACGCACCCGTCCGGGTATGTACATCGGCCGTCTGGGAGATGGAAATCTGCCGGAAGATGGTATTTATGTGCTCTTGAAGGAGGTGGTAGACAACTCTATCGATGAATTCAAGATGGGCGCAGGTGCCCGTCTGGAAATCGATATCGAGGACAATCTGCGTGTCAGCGTGCGCGACTATGGCCGTGGTATTCCACAGGGAAAGCTCGTCGAGGCGGTGAGCGTGCTGAATACCGGTGGTAAGTACGACAGCAAGGCGTTCAAGAAGAGCGTTGGTCTGAACGGTGTGGGTGTGAAGGCGGTAAATGCCCTCAGTTCCCACTTCGAGGTAAAGTCGTACCGCGACGGCAAGGTGCGCCATCTGAAGTTCGAGAAAGGTATTCTGAAGAGCGACACGACGGAAGATACTGAGGACGAGAACGGTACCTTTATCTTCTTTGAGCCGGATAATACACTCTTCAAGAACTATTCTTTCCACGATGATTTCGTGGAAACGATGCTCCGCAACTATACTTATCTGAACACCGGACTCACCATCATGCACAATGGCCGCCGCATCTTGAGCCGCCATGGTCTGCAGGATCTGCTGAGCGATAATATGACCAACGAAGGTCTCTACGACATCGTTCACATGAAGGGCGAGGACATCGAGATTGCCTTCACCCATACCAACCAGTATGGCGAGGAGTATTATTCCTTCGTCAACGGTCAGCACACCACCCAGGGAGGTACGCATCAGAGTGCCTTCAAGGAGCATATTGCCAAGACTATCAAGGAGTTCTACGGCAAGTATGAGTATGCTGACATCCGAAACGGACTGGTGGCTGCCATTGCCATCAACGTAGAAGAACCGGTCTTCGAGAGTCAGACCAAGATTAAGCTCGGAAGTACTACGATGACGCCGAATGGTGGCGAAACCATCAATAAGTATGTAGGCGATTTCCTGAAGAAGGAAGTAGACAACTATCTCCATATCCACAAGGATGTGGCTGAGATTCTGGAGAATAAGATCAAGGAGAGCGAACGCGAGCGCAAGGCAATGGCGGGCGTTACCAAACTCGCCCGTGAGCGTGCCAAGAAGGCGAACCTCCACAACCGCAAGCTCCGCGACTGCCGCATCCATTTCAGCGACGCCAAGAACGAGCGCAAGGAGGAGAGTTCCATCTTCATCACCGAGGGCGATTCTGCCAGCGGAAGCATCACCAAGAGCCGCGATGTGAACACCCAGGCGGTGTTCTCTCTGCGTGGTAAACCGCTCAACAGCTTCGGTCTTACCAAGAAGGTGGTTTATGAGAACGAGGAGTTCAATCTGCTTCAGGCGGCTCTCGATATAGAGGATGGCTTGGATTCATTGCGTTACAACAAGGTGATTGTGGCAACCGATGCGGATGTCGACGGAATGCACATCCGACTGCTCATCATTACCTTCTTCCTTCAGTTCTTCCCAGATCTCATCAAGAAGGGTCATGTCTACGTGCTTCAGACCCCATTGTTCCGAGTGCGTAACAAGCGAACCAAGATCAAGAACAAGCAGGCGGTGGCTGATGCGGATGCGAAACTGGGAAGCAAGGAGAAAAAGAGCGATTTCATCACGCATTACTGTTACAGCGATGAGGAGCGCCAGCAGGCAATTCGCGATTTGGGCCCTGACCCTGAAATCACCCGATTCAAAGGATTGGGAGAGATTTCGCCTGATGAATTCGCCCATTTCATCGGTCCTGACATGCGGTTGGAGCAGGTTACGCTGCATAAAACCGACCAGGTTCAGAAGCTGTTGGAATATTATATGGGTAAGAACACGATGGAGCGCCAGAACTTCATCATCGAAAATCTGGTGATAGAAGAGGATATTCCGGAGGAAGACTCTGAGCCGCTGGATTAAATGAAGTGAAGAGTGAAGAACGAAGTTTAAAAAAATGAAGAAATATCTATTTATTGCGCTCATGGCATTTCTGGCAGTAACTTCTGCCAGTGCCCAGTTGCGTATCAAGATGGGCAAGAACAGCCCGATAGAGAAGTTGGGAAGGGCTGAAATCGCCATTACCAACCTTTATGTGGATAGTGTGGATGAGAATAAGCTCGTAGAGGACGCCATCCGAGGCATGCTCGAAAAGCTCGACCCTCATTCTTCTTACGCTACAGCCAAGGAAACCAAGGCGATGAACGAGCCGCTGAACGGCAGTTTTGATGGCATTGGTGTGCAGTTTAATATGGTAGATGATACGCTGCTCGTTATCCAGCCGGTTACGAACGGACCTTCTGAGAAGGTGGGAATCATTGCCGGCGACCGCATTGTGGCTGTAAACGATACTGCCATTTCGGGCGTCAAGATGAGCAAGGAGGAAATCATGAAGCGCCTTCGTGGTCCTAAGGGAACAACGGTGAATCTTACCATCGTGCGCCGTGGTATCAAGGATAAACTCATCTTCAAGGTAAAGCGCGATAAAATTCCGGTAACTACGATGGATGCGGCTTATATGATTCGTCCGGGCATTGGATACATCCGATTGGGAAGCTTCGGTCTTACCAGTCATAAAGAGGTAACAATAGCGATGGATTCGCTGAAAAAGAAGGGAATGAAGGACCTTATCTTCGACCTTGAGGATAATGGTGGAGGCTATCTTCAGGCTGCGGCTCAGATAGCCAACGAGTTCCTGCAGAAGGGCGATCTCATCGTTTATACCAGCGGTCGTGCTGCGCCTCGCCAGGAATATAAGGCGCAGGCTAACGGCAGATGGCGCAAGGGCAAGGTGGTGGTGCTCACCAATGAGTTTACCGCTTCTGCCGCCGAGATTGTTTCCGGAGCCATCCAGGATCAGGACCGTGGCGTAGTGGTTGGTCGCAGAACCTTCGGCAAGGGATTGGTGCAGCGTCCGCTGACCTTTGATGATGGTAGCGAGATTCGTCTCACCATCGCCCATTACTATACGCCTAGCGGCAGATGCATCCAGAAGCCTTATAAGAAAGGTGACAGGTTGGATTATGCGATGGATCTGGACAAGCGTTACAAGCATGGCGAGTTCACCAATCAGGACAGCATCCATCTTTCAGACAGTCTGAAGTATTACACCTTGCGCAAGCATCGTGTAGTTTATGGTGGTGGTGGAATCATGCCAGATTATTTCGTGCCGCTGGATACAACCAAGTACACCAAGATGCACCGTCAGTTGGCTGCCAAGAGTATCGTCATTAACCACAGTCTGAAGTTCATCGATGCGCATCGTAAGGAGCTGAAGAGCCAGTATAAGGATTTCGATAAGTTCCTCGCCACCTACGAGGTTCCTTCTTCGCTGATAGATGGCATTATCGCCGAGGGCAAGAAGGAGAAGATAGAGCCGAAGGATGAGGCTGAATTAATTCAGACGAAGAAATACCTCGCCCTGCAGCTGAAAGCCCTTGTAGCGCGAGATATCTGGGATATGAGCCAATACTTCCAGGTTTGGAACGAGACCAATGAGATAGTTCAGCGCGCCGTGCAGCTGCTGACTACGGGGAAGTAGATTAAGTGAAGAGTGCAGAACGAAGAGTGAAGAAACAACGTTCGGCGTCCGAAGGGAAAGCCAATTCAAGTGCTTTGCTCATGTAACCATAGAAAAAACGGCTGTTAACTGTTAACCTGTTAACCCCGTGAGGTAATGATATAAGAAAAGGTCGTGAGGTTCAATCAGAAATCTCACGACCTTTTTTGTATTTATCTTTTTCAGAAGTCATTTACTTCTTCTCATGCAGATGGTCCCATTTCAGATAGATTCCTGCAAGGATGGTGCCCGAAATGCTGTGCCAGGCGCAGCTGATGGCGCAAGGCAATACGGCGAGAGGCTGGGCTGCGAAGAAGTTGCCAGCCAGTACCGTAGCAAGACCGGCGTTCTGCATTCCCACCTCAATACTGATGGTACGCTTCTTGGCAGTATTGAATCCGGCACATTTGCCGGCAAGCCAACCCAGAAGGTAACCCAGCGTGTTGTGGCAGAAAACCACGGCGAAAGTCCAAAGGAAAAGCGATAAGCCGCGAGCAACGAGGTCATCGTGAACTGTAGAAATCACGCCGCCTACGATGATTGCCAGACACGTAACGCTGATGCCCGGCATCAGACTCTGGATGGTAGGGAAGCAGTCTTTCTTGCCGTAAATATAGTTGAGGGCGCAGCCGATGGCCACAGGAATAATCGTTACAATGAGGATGTTGATGAACATTCCCACAGCATCTACATGGATAATCTCGCCTGCCGTAATCTTCATCAGCAGCGGAGTCATCACCGGTGCAAGAATGGTAGAGGCGCAGGTCATTCCTACGGAGAAAGCTACGTCGCCATGACACAGATAACTCATGATGTTGCTCGATACGCCGCCCGGACAGCAACCTACCAGCAGGATTCCGAGTGCCAGGGCTGGGTCAAGATGCCACACATGAACCAGGGTGTAAGCCACGCCAGGCATGATGATAAACTGGGCACAGGCTCCGATGAAGACATCCAGCGGGCGCTGAGCCAGAATCTTGAAGTCGTTGGTGGTCAAGGTCAGACCCATAGTGAGCATGATGATGCCGAGAATGACGGTCTGAGTAGTTCCGCGCACCCAGTCGAAGGTATGTGGGAAGAAGAATGTGAACACTGCAACACCTATCACGAAGATAGATGTGTAATTTGCCAGCAGCTTGCTGAGCCCTTGAAATAACTTAAGCATAATTCTATTTCTTTTAAAATCCTGATATTTCTCTCTTATTTATTTCTTTCCTCGCTTTCAATATCGAGTGCAAAAGTACGTCTTTTCTATCGGATAAACAAATTATTCTGCAAGAAAATGATAAATTATAACATTTTTATAGGGTGGCGCTTGCGAATCTGCACGAATCTTTTGGGATTGTGCAAAATCATGGGCAAAATAATTCGGCTTTTCTTCTTTAATTCCGCAACAAATGTGTAACTTTGCACCCATATTATCGATAATAGTCATAGAATGAACGAAGATTTTGATATAAGACAAGAAATGGTTTCGCCTGCCGAAAAGGAATTCGAGAAGGCGCTGCGCCCGCTGAAGTTTTCTGATTTCAGCGGACAGAATGGCGTGGTAGAAAATCTCGAGGTCTTTGTTGAGGCTGCCAAATATCGTGGCGAACCGCTCGACCATACGCTCCTCCACGGTCCGCCGGGATTGGGTAAGACCACGCTGAGCAACATCATCGCCAACGAACTGGGCGTAGGATTCAAGATTACATCGGGTCCTGTGCTTGATAAGCCGGGCGACCTGGCGGGAATCCTTACCTCGCTGGAGCCCAACGATGTGCTCTTTATCGATGAAATCCACCGTCTTTCGCCTGTGGTAGAGGAGTATCTCTATTCGGCGATGGAGGATTACCGCATCGACATCATGATAGACAAGGGTCCTTCTGCACGAAGCATCCAGATAGATCTGAATCCGTTTACCCTCGTGGGTGCAACAACGAGAAGCGGTCTGCTTACAGCTCCTCTGCGCGCCCGTTTCGGAATCAATCTGCATCTCGAATATTACGACCCGGCTACGCTTCAGAAGATTATCAAGCGAAGTGCGATGCTCCTGAAGGTGCCGATAGAGGATGAGGCGGCTGTGGAAATCTCCCGCCGTTCGCGCGGAACCCCTCGTATCGCCAACTCTCTGCTCAGAAGAGTGCGTGATTTCGCCCAGGTAAAGGGCAACGGAACCATCACTTACGATATTGCCCAGATGGCGCTCAAGGCGCTCAACATCGACCAGTATGGCTTGGATGAAATTGATAATAAGATTCTTACCACCATCATCGACAAGTTCCGTGGTGGTCCGGTAGGCGTAAGTACCATTGCCACGGCAATAGGCGAGGATGGCGGCACCGTAGAGGAGGTTTATGAGCCGTTCCTCATCATGGAGGGTTTCATCAAGCGCACGCCGCGAGGCAGAATGGCAACGCCGCTTGCCTACGAGCATCTCGGCAGAAATCCGTATACAAGCAATATTATGCAGGGAGACCTGTTTGAGTGAAGAACGAAGAGTGAAGAAAAACATGAAGATAGGAATATTTACGGGTACATTCGACCCATTTACGATAGGACATCAGAACATTGCCGAGCGTGCCTTGCCGATGTTCGACAAGCTCGTGATTGCAGTGGCGGTGAGCAAGCTGAAGCACGCCAGCGAGGAAATCTCGAAGCGTGTGGAGGTTATCAAGGCTGTTTTCCCGAAGGAATGCGCAGAGCTGGTAGATGAGGCCGATGCATCCAAGGGTTATCGCCTGGAGGTGGTTTCTTACGATGATCTCACCATCGATTTGGCGCATCGCCTGGGAGCCAGGTTCCTGGTTCGCGGCGTCCGCTCTGCCAAGGATTTCGAGTACGAGCGAGAGCAGGCTGACATCAACAAGCAGTTGGGCGGCGTAGAAACCATCCTGCTGTTTTCTGACCCAAGATACAGCAGTATCAGCTCAACGCTGGTAAGGGAATTGAGGTTCTTCGGAAGAGATGTAGATGAATTTTTACCAAAAATAAAATAAAAAATAGGAGGAAGAAGCGTATGATAACATACAATGTAGACGGCGTGAAAATGCCAAAGATTAAGAAGCGTGATACGAGTGCCTGGATTCGTAAGGTAGCTGCCTCTCATGGCCGCAAGGTGGGTGAGATTGGCTATATGTTTGTAGATGACGAGAAGATTCTCGAAGTAAACAACGAGTATCTGGGGCATGATTACTATACCGATGTCATCACCTTCGATTACGATGAGGATGATGTGATTAACGGCGACATCGTGATTTCGCTGGATACGGTCCGCACCAATGCCGAGCAGTTTGGCAAGACCTACGATGATGAGCTTCACCGCGTCATCATCCACGGCATCCTGCACCTCTGCGGCATCAACGACAAGGGTCCGGGAGAGCGTGAAATTATGGAGGAGAACGAGAACAAGGCGCTCGCCCTGCTCGAAGGTGCTTCGATATTGAAGAAGTAAAGCCCTTCTCTATAATTTGAGGAAGCTAGGTTTCTTCAATTTCAGGTAGAAGTATAGAAAATCAGCTGTTAACTGTTAACCTGTTAACTCTTGGCAGTTAAGATGAACAGTTAACTCCTTAATGTGGTTAATGAAGCGGGCTGAAAGCCCAGCAAGCTCTTAGCCCAGGGCAACACACTGGGTATAAGGAAGATATAAAAGATTCGCCCTGTAAGGGCAAAAGCTTTCATATACGAGGCTTTTGCTCCTACAGGGCGGTTTGCTTTATTCTATCGCCTTGATTCTCTCCCTACATTCTTTCAGAATCCCAGTTAGTTCCTCCACGGTCGTGGCTCTCAGCATGGCGATTCTCGTCTGGCGAAAATCGGGGATGCCCTTGAAGATAGGGGAGGCGGCTAGGTGGCGACGGGTGTGGAGAATGCCTCTGTACTCATCGATGCGCTCTACGTTGATGCGCAGCTGCTCCTCCAGAAGGTCAATCTTCTCATCTACGGTTAATGGGGTTGCGCCTGTGTTGTCCAGATAATCGCGTATTTCCTTGAAAATCCAAGGGCGGCCGAAGGTGGCGCGGCCAATCATCACCGCATCTACGCCGTATCTTTCGAAGGCAAGCTTGGCTTCTTCCGGGGTCGTAATGTCGCCGTTGCCGATGATAGGAATATGGATGCGAGGATTGTTCTTCACCTCACCTATGAGACTCCAGTCGGCTTCTCCGGTGTACATCTGGCTACGGGTTCTGCCGTGGATGGTGAGCGCCTGGATTCCGCAATCCTGTAGCTGCTCGGCAAGGTCGGTGATGATGAGGTTCTCGCAATCCCATCCCAATCGGGTTTTCACAGTTACCGGCACGTTTACCGCCTTCACCACCTCTCTTGTAATATCCAGCATCAATGGGATATTTCGGAGCATTCCGGCTCCTGCACCCTTTCCTGCAACCTTCTTCACCGGGCAACCGAAGTTAATATCAATCACATCCGGCTTCGCCTGTTCTACGATTTTTGCAGCTTCCACCATATCCTCTGTGGTTCTGCCATAAATCTGAATGCCCACAGGGCGCTCTTCATCGCTTATCGTAAGCTTGCTGACAGTACTCTTGATGCTTCTCACCAAGGCTTCCGCCGATACGAACTCAGTATAAACCATGGCGGCTCCGAATCGCTTGCAGAGCATGCGAAAGCCAATATCCGTTACGTCTTCCATCGGAGCGAGGAAGAGGGGCTGAGGCCCAAATTCTATATTTCCTATTTTCATGAGTTTCGAGTGAAATCTTCTTATTCCTATGATGTATATCTTCTTTTTTGCGGCTGCAAAGTTACTGCTTTTTTCTGAAAATAAAGAAAATACTACTTCAAAAGATGATACATTCCCCCTGCAAAGGTCTTGATGACTCCCTTCATCTCCAATGTGAAGAGGAGGGAAGTGAGGCGAGAAATGTCGATATTCGTCTTTACGGAGATGAGATTCACTTGCAGGTCGTTGGTCTTGGAGAGGACATCTACGATGAGTTGCTCCTCTGGAGATAATTCCGGGAAGAGGCTGCGCTCGATGCCTTGCTGCTTGGCTTGCATCAGGGTTGTATCATCCTGCCAGCGCATGTCCTTCACAAAGTCCTCGGCACTGGTGATGAGCGTGGCGCCGTTGTTGCGTATCAGGTTGTTGCAGCCCTCGCTGTAGTGGTCGCCTATCCTGCCCGGGAAGGTGAAGACGTCCCTGCCGTAGGATTGCGAAATATCGCAGGTGATGAGACCGCCGCCATGAGCTGCGCTCTCTATCAGAATGCAGGCATCCGACATTCCCGCTACGATGCGGTTGCGGCGCACGAAGTTTATCTTATCAGCGTTTGTACGGGTAAGGAATTCGGTGAGCAGTCCGCCCTGTTCTATCATTCTTGCCGCCGTTTCCCGGTGCTGACGGGGATAGAGATCATCCAAGCCATGCGCCAGCACACCTATGGTTTCGTAGCCGCTGGCGAGTGCCTGGCGGTGCGCCACGATGTCCACTCCGTAGGCAAGTCCGCTCATGATGAGCACGTTGGGCGAGAGCTGCTTCAGGTCGGTGATGAAGCGGCGGATGAGGTCTTCGCCGTAAGGCGTGCAGTGGCGGGTTCCTACGATGTTGATGACGCGCTGCTGGTTGAGGTTGGCGTTGCCCTTATAGAAGAGGATGAGGGGTGCGTCATCGCAGTCTTTGAGGCGTTGCGGATAGCGGTCGTCGTTCATCGGAATGGGTTCTATTCCGTAGCGTATGTCGTACTCCAGTTCTTCCTCAGCGCGTTTTCGGGCTTCTTCGCAGTTCTGGATAGCGCTCACGAGTTTATCCGAGGCATCGGGGAGGATGTCTCTGAGGTTGTTCTTATGCTCAAGGATGAGCGTGGCGGAGCCTACCTTTCTGTATAGCTCCAGCATTCCTGCCAGGCTGAAGTAATTGAGCCTTGTCAGGAGAATGGTGTTCAGTATTTCCTGTTGATCTGCCATAATCTTTGTCTTTTATCTCTTCAGGTATTCGTAACCGATGCGACAGCGAAGGCATTCCTTCCTGTCGCAGTATTCCTTCTTCAGCTGTATGAGCGCCTGGCTATCCCCGGCGTTCTCCACCGGCAGGCCGCATTCCTTCCACATCCTTACTATGTGGTTATTCTCAGCCTTCAGTTCCTCCAGGAAATCGAAGGCGCGGTCGCAGTATTTCTCCTCGCCCCGGTGCCTTCCATAGGCAAAGAGGATGGAAACCACGGTGTTGATGATGAGCAGATTGAGCGAGAAAGGGGAGAGGTGCTTCTCGTTACGGATGCTCGTGCTGCCGAAGGTATAATGGGTTTCCCAATACTCCGTAACGCTGGTTGAGAGCACCTGCTTCGCCTCCTTCACCGTGCTTGCCTCCAGCAGCTGGCTCAGCCCCGCACGGCGGTTATAATAGAGATTGGCGAGCTGCGAGATGCGGATGTGAGGGAAGTTCTGCGGACGCAAGCGCAGGAAGCGCCACTGCTTGTAATCCATCGGCTGTAGCGAGAATTTATGCGAGAGATAGAGATATTCGTTCCTCAACCGGGAGAAATAGCCGTCGTTCAGCGCGTCTTTCTGATATCTTTCGGGAATGGTGTTCAGTTCCAGCAGTCCGGCTTGCCCCAGGAAGATGGCTTCTATCTGGAAGAGGTCGTCGCGGTGATGGTCTACGGCCCTCAGCGGCAAATGGTAAGCCCACTGCTCGAAGGCGTCGCCGTTGATTCCGAACCCGTAGTTGCGCGCCAAGGTCACGAAGTAGGCGTTCTCCCAATCGCCGTTACATTGCTTTACGCGCGCCTCTATTGCATCGGTTTTCTGCGATAAGCGCTCGGTTTGCAGGGCGCTCATCCAACTGTGCACGGTGAGGCGGGTGAGCGATGGGATGATCTGGTAGCAGGGAGGATACTGGTCGATGCTCAGCAGTTCCTGATAATGCTTCGATACGTTTTCGGGGATGTCGAGCTGCAACTGCACGAGGGGCTCGCCTTTCGAGTTCTTTGCCTCTACATCGATGGTTCCGCAAACGTGCAGGATAACGTTGTCGTAGCGTTCATCCTTATCATGTCCGTGCACATACCAGTCGCTTGCCTTGTCATGAATCTCCACGTTTCCCACCCATAGGGTTCCGTTGAGTTTGATTTTGGCATTGAAGAAATCGGGCCCTGCATTGCGGTTGTGCAGTCCGGGGTCGATTACTTCCACAGCCTGGTGCCAGGTGGTGGTGAGTGGAGAGAGTGGAAAGAGTTTGTGCTTCCACACATAATGAAGGAGTTGCTCCATAATCTTATGTTTAGTTTATAGTTTATAGTTAATAGTTTATAGGGCTTGACCTCTTGATGTGTGGAGGGAATCCTTGACGCATGGGGGTGGAAGTCCCGGGATAGCTGATAGCTTATAGATAATAGTTTATTGGGGGAATGGTGCAAAAAACAGCTGTTAACTGTTAACCTGTTAACCTTTTTTGTTGTAGTGCATCATCTTCCTGTCAGCAAGGATGCCCCTATTAACTATAAACTATCAACTGTTAACTTAACTATAATATTTCTCGAATGCCTTGTCGTAGTCCTCGCTGTTGCCCAACTTTCCGTTGATGAGGCAAACGAGCTCTACGGTTGCCTTGAGGCAGAGTTTCTCGTCCTTGGCACGGAAGATGTCCTGATGGAAAACATATCTCACGCCCTGCTTCTCCAGCCACAGACGCGAGAAGAATTCATCATCGCATTGCAGCGGAACCTTATACTGCAGGTTCATTCTCGCCACCACAGCATCCACGCCCTTGTTGTGCATTTCGGCAAAGCTGAGGCCGCATTCCTTCAGAAAGAGATGGCGGGTATGCTCCATGTAGTGCAGATAGTTGGCATTGTTCACGATGCCCTCAATATCGCACTCATAATCTCTTACTTCCATCTTCGTCTCAAATATATATCTGCTCATAATTTTCTCTTTTTTAGTTACTAATGAGGCTAAAAGCCTTAAATCACTGCAAAAATAACCAAAATTTTCTATTTATTATTATAATAACAAGGATTTTTCAAGGTTTTTCGAAGAAAAATGTGTATTTTTGCCGAAAGGTTTAGAAATAAGAACAAAAATAAAAATAGATAAAGATGAAAATTGCTTTGATCGGCTACGGAAAGATGGGACACATGATCGAGGAGATCGCCCTGCAGCGTGGCCACGAAATCGTTTGTAAGATTGACGTGAATAACCCTCAAGACATCGACAGCCCGGAGTTCTGCTCTGCCGATGTGGCCATTGAGTTTACCAACCCTACTGCCGCCTACGGCAACTATCTGAAGGCTTTCTCTCACAACGTGAAGGTGGTTTCAGGTTCTACAGGTTGGATGAAAGACCATAAGGAAGACGTGGAGAAACTCTGCGCCGACGGTAAGCAGACCCTCTTCTGGGCCTCTAACTTCAGCATCGGTGTGGCCATTTTCTCTGCCGTAAACCGCTATTTGGCCAAGATTATGAACGGTTTCCCACAGTACTCTGTATGCATGCAGGAAACTCATCACGTTCATAAGCTCGATGCGCCATCTGGAACAGCCATCACCCTTGCCGAGGAAATCATCGACAACATCGACCGTAAGAAGGACTGGAAGCGTGGCGTTACTTACTGGACTGAGGATGGTCATCACGATGAGGGCGATGCAAACATCACCGATGAGGATTTGGTTATCAACTGCGTACGCGATGGCGAGGTTCCTGGAATCCACGCCGTGATGTACGACAGCGATGCTGATATGATTACCATCGAGCACAGCGCCCATTCTCGCAAGGGATTTGCTCTCGGAGCCGTTCTCGCAGCAGAGTTTACAGCCAACCATTCCGGCTTGCTCACCACATCAGATTTATTTAAGTTCTAAGCAGAAGTTATGATAGATAAAGAGAAACAAAAACTCAATATGAAGGTACAGTGGGCGAAGTTCGCAGTGGTTCTCGCCCTCTATCTTCTCTTTCTGGTTTGGGTAGAAAGCTGGCTGGGACTCATTGTGGTTCCGTTCATCTTCGATGTTTATATCACCAAGAAGATTCACTGGCAGTGGTGGAAGGATGAGGAAGGTCCTATCCGCTTCATCATGAGCTGGGTAGATGCGCTGGTGTTCGCGCTCGTAGCGGTTTATTTCATCAACCTCTTCTTCTTCCAGAACTATGTGATTCCGTCTTCCTCTCTCGAAAAGAGTCTCCTTACGGGTGATTATCTCTTCGTGAGCAAGGTAAGCTACGGCCCTCGCATCCCTGAAACTCCGCTCACCATGCCGCTCACCCAGCACACCATGCCGCTGGTCAACGTGAAGAGCTACATTGAGTGGCCTCACTGGGACTATCGCCGCGTGAAGGGATTGGGCAACGTGAAGCTCAACGACATCGTTGTGTTCAACTATCCTGCAGGCGATACGCTCGTCAATGAGGAGCGCTATCAAGCGAATGATTACTACCAGATGGTTTACAGCATCGGCGACCAGCTGATGCAGCAGAACGGACAGGAAAAGGATGTGCGCGCGATGAACCCATTGCAGCAGCGCCATTATTTTGAGCAGGTTTATGCTACTGGCCGCAACTACATCAGTAGTATGCCGGGCGAATATGGCGACATCATCAGCCGTCCTACCGACCGTCGCGAGAACTATGTAAAGCGCTGCGTGGGCTTGCCTGGACAGACCCTGCAGATCAAGAACCGCATCGTTTATCTGAACGGAAAGGCGAATAAGGAGCCTGATAACGTGCAGTATACTTATAAGATGAAGCTCAAGGGCGAGTTCCCTATCGACCTTGCCGATGAGCTGGGAATCACCAACGAAGACCTGCTGATGTATAATCAGAGCGGCGTGATTCCACTCACCAAGAAGGCTTATCTGGCGCTGAAGGCGAACAGAAACCTCGTAGAGAGCATCTCTATCAATACGGATGCAACCTATGGCGACCTCTATCCGCTCAACGCCTATACCGGCTGGACAAGAGATAATTACGGTCCGGTTTGGATTCCGAAGAAGGGCGAGAGTATCGCTCTTACGCTGAAGAACCTGCCTGTATACGAGCGCTGCATCAAGGTTTACGAGGGCAACGACCTGAAGGTAGACAACGCCGGCCGCATCTTCATCAACGGCAAGCAGGCGAAGAACTACACCTTCAAGCTCGACTATTACTGGATGATGGGCGACAACCGCCACAACTCAGCCGACAGCCGCTACTGGGGTTTCGTGCCTGAGGACCACATCGTGGGCAAGCCTATCTTCATCTGGTGGAGCCACAGCCCTGATCATCCGGGTTTCTCAGGCATCCGTTGGAATCGCCTCTTCACTTTCGTAGACAATATTAAGTAAGAAAAAAGAAATAAGAATTGAAGACTGCCGTCAAATTCCTAATAGCATTGGTGTTGTCGCTGCTCCTGGCTTGGGCAGTGCGCACCTATGTCTTCACTATCTTCTCGGTGCCTCAGGGTGGGCTTCCGCCCCAGCTGAAGGCAGGCAACCGGGTGATAGTGAACAGGATTGACTGCGAAAATTTCGGGCGTGGCGATGTGGTTGTTTTCACCGATACGGTGGTTTACCAGCCCAAGAACCAGCGCCGCAAGCGTATTTTCGAGTCTCATTTCATAGGCAAGATAGAGAAGCTTCCAGGCGATACGCTGCGCATCGACACCGTGCAGTTCGTCATCCCAACCGTATGCTGCAAGCGCTGCGGCTGCAAGGATTGCCGCTTCTATCTCTTGAAGACGCCAACCGGCCAGCAGCTCGTCCACAAGCACCAGATGATAGGCAAAGCCCATAAGCTGTTCTAGCTTCCTCGCTCCGCTGCCCCCTCGCTCTCTCGTGCTGCTCGCCGCTGCTTAGAGCTCCGCTGTTCCTCGCTTCAGCTTGCTGCATCCTGGAGTCCCGCCGGAAACTTGTCCCCCGTCTGCCCCCGTTCCGAGCGATTCCATCGCTCGTCCCCCTCTTCATCATTAACCCTTCATAACAAAGCAGAAATTGAAAGCCCTTCTTTCCTCCACATATTTCGGCCCCGTCCAGTGGTACCAGAAGCTGAACCGCTACGATGAATGCCTGATAGAGCGCCACGAGAGCTTTATCAAGCAAACCTATCGTAACCGCATGCTCATCCCTACCACCAACGGCCCTCTTGCGCTCACCATCCCCACCAATCACGACATCTCCCTGTCGATGAAGGACATCCGCATTTCCGACCACGCCAACTGGCGCCACGTCCACTGGAATGCGCTCCTCTCCGCCTACGGCGAGAGCCCTTTCTTCGAGTATTATCAGGATGACATCCGCCCCTTCTACGAGAAGAAATACGAGTTCCTCTTCGATTTCAACATGGAGACAACCGCGAAGATGATAGAGCTTCTCGACATCCGCCCGAAGATTTCAATCACCGAAGCCTATATTCAGAGTAAAGAACTGAAAGAAGAGAATGAAATCAAGGATTTCCGCGATGCGATTCGCCCCAAGAAACCGCTTCCTGACCCCGAATTCGAGTCGAAGCGCTATTACCAGGTTTACGGGCAGAAACACGGTTTTCAGCCCAATATGAGCATCCTTGACCTCCTTTTCAATGAAGGCAACGAGGCGATATTCTTCCTGTAAGAGAAGAGTATCGCCTTGTTGTTTTCCCTCCCGTTAACAAAACTTACTCATAGTTTTCTGCCCCGCAACTCATAGTTTTCCGCTCTAAAAAGCCCTTTTTTCTGCATCGCGATGCATCCCCCGTTCCGTCGCGACGCAACATTTCTTCCCTCGCGATGCATGATTCATCTCCTTCGTGAGCCATCATTTATGCCCTCTTTCTGCCATCATTTATGCCTCGTATCAGTCATCATTTATGCCTCTTGCCAGCCATCATATAAGCCCGTAAAACGGACTGTAGCAGGGCGTTTGAGCTTTTTCTGTCAAGGATCAGCCAGCCATCTTTAACAAGCATCGGGAGAGAGCACATTTCTGAGGAAGAGGGGCGCTCTGAGAGCAAAAGGTTAACAGGTTAACAGTTAACACCCCAAAAATGCATACTTCCATCCACACACTTATATAAAAATAAGTATATATATATTATTATATAATAAGGTACGCGAGGGGGACCATGCAAAAAACGGCTGTTAACTGTTAACCCTGTTAACCCCCCAACAACAAGTTAATAGTTTATAGTTAACAGTTGATAGGGCGTAGCCGTTCGCAAGATTGCTATAAACTATCATCTATAAACTAACCGAAGTTTAAAACACCCTCTTCTCTGTCCCCTCTTTTAGGAAATTTAAACAAGAATGCTTGGTGGTTTCATCGAAAAACCTTACTTTTGTAACCTGACTGCAAACAAACGTAAAAACAATAATAACAACATAAAATGAAGAATCTCACATTCCATATCGTAGGACTCACCCATAATGACGTGAAAGGCCATGAGGTAGAGTATGCTAAAGAAGCAGAGGGGAGAACCATCTGCCTCGTGCCCGATGACGCCAACACCTTCGACATGCTGGCGGTGAAAGCTTATGACAAACAGCAGCTCATAGGCTATGTTTCAGCCCTGGAAGGCGAGGACGTACGCGCCCTCATCATCGCCCGTAAGGAGCGGAACCTGCGCACCCGCTGCATAGGCTGCAACAGCAAGAACGAGGGCGATAAGGCTGGATTGCAGCTCATGGTGAGGGCGCTCTCTGATGTTTCTGATGAGGAGATGGAGCAGGCGCGCCGCGAAATATATGATGATAAGATTTATGATGACTGGCAATACTCCGGTCCTGTGCTGCCCATCGAACAGCTCACCCGCTTCAGCGACTGCACCATGATGCTCGAAGGCGTCATCAACAGCATCATCCGTCTCCAGAATACGCTCTCTGAAGGCGCTTCGGATAAAGGTTCTTCTGCATCCAATAACTCCTCTTTTGCATCCGATAAAACCTCTTCTGAGGCAGAGAACCGTTCTCTTGATGCAGAAACTGAGGCGATGCTGCGCGAGGAGCTTGCCGATTGCCTTTCTGAAGCAAGAGAGCGGCTCAGTAGTTTCCTCGAAATCCAACGCAGCGATTATTCCCGCGAAATGACGCAGGCCAGAAACCGCATCCTTCATAAGCTGGAGCAGATAGATGATGATGAGCTGCAGCGCCTCCGGGCCGTTCTGCTTACCGAGATGGGATTCATCACCAGTTCGGCTTACCGCGAGCGTGCGGCCTATTCTTTCTTCGTAGAGGCCCCGAATGCCATCAAGAAGAAGCAGACGGGCACCTACGATTATAAAGACCAGCTGGATGCCATAGAACAGCAGCTGCACGCCTTTCCCCACAATCTCTACCCAACATTCAAGGCCGACCCTGTAGATTTCCTCCGTCAGGTGTTCTATAAGCGTGTGCCTAGAAAGAAAATGCTCCAGCTGCTCTCGGGCATCGTGCTGATGATTATGAACGGCAGGGTGGACGATGTGAAGCAGTGGGGCAAGCACGGCGATGAGGAGTCGCTGATAGCGATGAAGACTGTGGGGAAGAAACCTGCGATTGGAGAGCATAAGAAGGAACTCATGGCACTAGTGAAAAAGGCAGTCTTGAAGATTGCTGTTTATCAGAAGAGGGGATATTATGGCGTGTTTCTTTCAAAACAGGCCTATTGGTATCCTATTTTCCGCCTGATGGGCGATTGGGAATTACTCCCACCCAAATCTCCTCAATCGTTCTGTACATTCTTGGAAGAGCTATTTGAAGGCAAAAAAATATCCGGTCCGAAAGCTCGTCTCTGCGGTAGGGATGATTTGAGGCAAGCAGGAATCGCTCCCTTTTCCAACCATGAAGCTTTGAAATGGAAAGATCTGGAGCAGGAAGAATTGATTAATACACAAGAGGCAAAATTCAACCGTTATTGTGAGATTGTTGATATTTTTATGAAAATCCTGGGAGAAGAAGCTTTTAAGAAGGGTATTATGTTAGATGATTGGCTAAAAGAATAATGGGCGTTGGCAGCGGATTTGTAATCTGTTGCCAACGCTTTTTTCTTGTAGCCTGTTTCTTTTCTTCTCCCTTGTTTTATACCTCTCTTTATACCCGAATCTAAAAACTTTTACCCCTCTTGCCCGATATTTTTATACAGCTTTTACCGGCAGAGGTATAATAATGGAGTTACTTTCTTTTTCCTTATCTTTGCATCGCTTTTCAGAATGGAAGGCGGCAGGTTTCTGCAAAAAGAGCCTGTCTTTTACAACTAAAAAAATATAGATTTATGACACAAAAATCATTAACCTTTGATGAATGCAAGCAGATGAGCAGCCGCATCATCGCAATGAACCCTAACCGCAGAGCGAACATGGGACAGATTTCATCCCATCTCCTCGATTACTACACCGAGCTTACCAAGCAGCCTTGGCTCGCACAGCTCGTAGGTCAGATTCGTGACCTCACCGCCCAGCAGAACCAGATGATGCAGCAGGAGGAGATAAAGGCAGGCGAAACCTACCAGCAGCTAGACCGGAAGATTTCTGACCTCAAGAAGCAGCTGCCTTTCCGCTCACCTCACTACTTCCACTTCCTCGAAGACCATCGCGCCCAGAAATTCATCGACCCAGAGGCCTTCACCTTCCAGACAACCGTAGACATTGACAATCCTGAGGAGGTTGAGCCGGCGGTGAAGAACGCCCTTCTGCTGAACGGAATGTTTGATGAGCCTACAGAGAAGCTCTTCAGAGAGAAAATCTTCTCAGCCGAAGACATCGAACTCTGGAAGGGAAAGGTGCTCCACATCGAGCGCTCAGCCCGCAACAAGGCCCACATCGACATCCGCATCCCGGTAGGAATGACCATCGCTGAGGCTCAGAGCGCCTTCTGCAAACTCATCCACGCCACCGAAGACCCTAGCTGCGTAACCCCGGAGCGCATCATCTTCATCACCGATGCGGCAAGTCAGATTTATACTGCCGACGACTGGTACAAGCGCCTGGATAAGGAAGCTGTGGCTGAATACCGTGAGGCTTACCGCAAGAGAGGACTGGATATCGACGGCCGTCCGCTGGATGCATCTTCTGCTCCAACCGTAGACTTCGAACCCATCGAGAGCGAGGAGGAGAAGGCGAGAAAGGTTGCCAATGCCGTGCAGTATGAGCAGACTTACGACGGCGTTCCTTACGAGGAGATTGTGAAGGCGCTGGTAGAGCTGATGGGCGGCGCTCCTGTCCACGGCAACCGCAACAACTTCATCTATCGTGAAGCCTGCCTGCTGAGATACATCTGTAATAGTGAGGCGGCTTGGATCAAGCAGGTAATAGAAACCTTCGGAGAAGACGAGGCGAAGGCGTTCGCCACAGTAGAGAATGCCTGCAAGGTGGCGCAATCTACTGCGATTCCGGATTTGGTAAAGCAGGCTGTAGAGACTGCCCGCAAGAATCATCTTGCCAAGCAGGCCACCGAGAAGGCGGGAATCTATGCCGATGTTCCTCCTCAGTTGCCAGCCAAGCTGCCTAAGCTCATCAAGCTGCTCACCAGCAAGGTGCCTGCCGATTTCAAGGCGGCTGTGGCAATGGCGGTCTTCCCTCCGCTTGCCGCTCATCTCAAGGGCGTAACCTTCCGCTATACGGATAATCAGGTGCACGAGGCGGCGATGATGAATCTGCTCATTGCAGCCATGTCGTCAGGCAAATCGCTGGTCAACGGACCCATCGACTGCATCATCGAAGACCTGGTGCAGATGGATAAGGTGAACCGCCAGAAGGAGCAGGACTGGAAGGACGAGGTGAACACCATGGGCGACAACAAGAAGAAGCCTGTGCGCCCGGAGGACATCTGCATCCGCATCGTTTCGCCCGACCTTACCCGCGCTGCCTACATCCAGCGTCTCGACGATGTACAGAAGGCTGGCGATGCTTATCTCTACTGCAAGATGGATGAGGTAGACATGCTCAGGAAGTTTAACGACCCTAGCCAGCTGATTCGCCTCTGCTGGGACAATTCAGAGGACGGCCAGGAGCGAGTAGGAACCAAGAGCGTTACAGCCCGCGTAAAGACCCGTTTCAACTGGAATGCTTCGAGCACCATTGCCGTTACGCATAAGTTCTTCTCGGTTCGTGAGGTGGCTGATGGAGCCGTGAGCCGCCTGTCGCTTGCCACCATCATCCGTCCCGATTTCGCTCCGCGTCCGGAGGTGGGCAGTTATGATGCGCAGTTTAAGTCGCAGCTTTCTCCTTATATCCAGCAGTTGAATGCAGCCAGCGGTTTCAAGGAGTGCCGTAAGGCCCGCCAGCTTATAGAACGCCTGGAGAATGAGATTATGGAGATGGCTCAGCTGGCTTACAACAAGCCTTACGCCGAGTTTGCCAAGCGTGGTCTGGCGAATGGTTTCCGCCGCGCGATGGTGCTTTATTTGGCGAATGGCGAGAAGTGGGAGAAGGCGATAGAGGATTTCATCGTATGGAGCGTGAAGTATGATCTGTGGTGCAAGATGCGTTTCTTCGGCAATCAGATGCAGGAGGCGATAGATGCTGACAGCCGCTCTGTGTGTCATACTCCCGGTGTGAGCAATCTTCTTCTCTACGTTCATGACACCTTTGACAAGACTGAGATTCAGAACATCTGTCAGGTTCATGGCACCAAGACGAAGCTTGCCATCCTGCTGTGCAACTGGAAGAAGCGTGGCTTCATCATGAAGAACGAGGACGGCACCTTCACCAAGACCGCCCGTTTCATCGCCAAGTATGGGCACTACGGAACGCCAGGAGTGGCTGCGTAGAATAGATTAGGCACGGATTATGCGGATTACACGGATTCGTGTAATTCGTGCCTGATTTTGTAATGAGAATGTAAATGTCCTTGACCTTAATCAAGAAAAAAGGGCTTTTTGAAACTTTTCTCCTAAAATGTTTGTGTGCGCACACAAAAAGTTGTACTTTTGCACCAGAAAAAGAAAAACGGATAAAAGATTATGGTAATGTTCGGGATAATGACAGTAGCAGTAGTAGCATTCGCAGTAGTTGCTTGCGCAGGTATGAACCTCGGAATGAACTGCGGCAAATAAGCTACGAAGCTAAGAGAGCATAGAAATCCTCCTCCGGGAGGTAAGAAATAAAGAGAGTTAAGATTTTGTTAGGTAAAACTACAAGATTGTATATTTAAGATAACAAATTTAAGAAAGGAAAAGATTATGTTAGTATTAGGAATGATTATCGCAGTAGTTGTTGCATGTGTAGCTGAAGTTGGTGCTATTAACAACAAGTTGGCTTAATCGGAGATTAGCCATGCGAAGGGCTCCAAAAGAGCCGAGATTAAAAAATGGCTGGCAGCAATGCACAGCTGAGTAAAACAGTAGGGAGCCAAAGGGGCTTCCGAAACCAAAGAGGAGAGTAAAAAACTCCTTTTCATTTGAAATTCATACTGTCCCCTGAGAGTTTTCGTGATAAATTCTGATTGGGGATTTCATATATAGATTGTTAAAAATTCGTTTTAGGTTTTATAGATTTTCATTTTAGGTTTTTAGGTTTAAGTTTTTAGGTTAATTGTTAGTTGTTTTAAGAAAAAAGCAGTTTTAATTCATTAAATTACGAAGGCAACAACGAGGGAAGTCGCATGACGACCCAAGTTGTTGCCTTCTTTGTTTCTTATTTATCTGAAAATCAGCGTGGTGAGCCTGTCTTTATCAAACAACTCCTGAGCCACGGCCTGTATCTGTTCGGCAGTAATCTCATCCACCTGCTCGTAGAGTCGGTCTACGTTCTTCTCCCAGCCATAGTGAAGGAAGCTCTTGCCGAAGTCGAGGGCAAAGTTCTCGCGGTTGTCGCAAGCCACGCCTATCTGTCCCTTAATCTGCTTCTTGGCGGCCTTGAGCTGCGCCTCGCTCAGCGGTTTCTGCATGAATTTATCCAGTTCCTTGCGAACCAGTCTGAGGCAGCGCTTCACGTCGTGCTCATCGCAGCCGAAATAAATGCTCCAAATGCCCGTATCGCCATACGCCACCATCGTGCTCTCTACGGTGTAAACCAGTCCGTTGTGCTCGCGCAGGGCTAGGTTCAGCTTGGCGTTCATTCCCGGTCCGCCCAGCATATTGTTGAGCAGATAGAGCGGCATTCTGCGGCTGTCGTTCACATCGTAGGCGCGGGTTCCAATCATCACATGAGCCTGATGCGTATTATTCTGCATCACAATCGTCTGCCCCTCGAAGGAGTGTTGAGTGTTGAATGTTGAGTGTTGAATGTTGAATTGGGCTTGCGCCTCTGGACTATTGAATTTTTCACTCTTCACTCTTCGTTCTTCACTTAAAAAGCTCTTCTTCAAGAGTCTTAGCAGCTTCTTGAAGTCAATGTCTCCGTAAGCGAAGAATATCGCATTATCCGGCCGGTAAAGCTTTCTTGTAAAGCGCAGCGCATCTTCTGTCTTGAACGAGCGAACCTGCTCGGCTGTGCCCAGAATATTGTGGCCCAGCGGCGAGCCCTTGAAGATGATGTTTTCGAATTCATCATAAATCAGTTCGGCAGGAGAATCGTTGTAACTCTCTATTTCATCGCAGATTACCTCTACCTCCTTGTCGATTTCCGCTTGCGGATAAACCGAATGGAAAACGATGTCGGTGAGCAGATCTACGGCTCTTGCGATGTGCTCTTTGAGGATGGCTGAGTAATAAACCGTGCCTTCCTTGTTGGTGTAGGCGTTCAAGTCGCCTCCCACGCTCTCCAGACAGTTGAGAATGTGCCACGCCTTGCGGCGCTCTGTGCCCTTGAAAGTAACGTGCTCGCAGAAGTGGGCAAGTCCTTCTTCGCCCGGCTCCTCGTTTCGGGTGCCGGCGTTAATCTGGTAACCGCAATACACCACCTTGCTGTCTGAAGGCAGGTGGATGATGCGGAGTCCATTATCGAGTGTATAAGTATTGTATTTCATTTCAAGGTGCAAAGTTACACTGAAAATGTAATTTATCCAAAAAAATAGTCATTTATTTTGCATTATCGCCAAAAAGACTTATCTTTGCCACCAAAAAATAAAATATAGACAACAAAAACAATGCGCAAAGTAATAGGAATAGGAGAAACCGTGCTTGACATCATCTTCAAGGGCGGCAAGCCGATAGAGGCAGTACCGGGTGGCTCATCATTCAATGCAGTCATCTCGTTGGGGCGTGCGGGCGTAAATGCTTCGTTTATCAGCGAGGCGGGCAACGACCGCATAGGAGAGTATGTGATTCAGTTTTTGAGAGATAATGGAGTGAATGCAGACAATGTGAGCATCTTCCCTGAATCGAAGTCGCCGCTCTCGCTGGCTTTCCTCGACGAGAACAACAATGCCGACTACATCTTCTACAAGGATCATCCTCACGACCAGCTGGAGTTTGCCACACCGGAAATCAATTCTGGCGACATCGTGCTCTTCGGTTCGTTCTTCGCCCTGAATCCTGTGGTCCGTCCTCAGGTTGCCGGCTTCCTGGAGTATGCGAAGGAGCACGGCGCCATTCTTTATTACGACATTAACTTCCGTGCTTCTCATCAGAACGAAATCATGAAGATTACGCCTAATCTGATAGAGAACCTGGAGATGGCTGATTTCGTACGCGGAAGCCACGAGGACTTCGGAATCCTCTACAAGAAACCGGAGGCAGATAAGGTTTATAATGCCGAAATCAGTTTCTACTGCAAGAAGTTTATCTGCACCCAGGGTGCTGAGCCTGTAGAGGTTCGTGCCGAGAACGGCTTTGCCAAGAGTTATCCTTCGGAGAAGATGAAGCCGGTGAGCACCATCGGAGCCGGCGATAATTTCAACGCCGGTTTCGTTTTCGGATTAATCAAGGACGGAATCACCCGCGAGGACATCGACCGCGGCTTATCTGAGGCGCAATGGGACAGTCTCCTTGTTTCGGCTCAAGAATTCTCCACCGAATGCTGCAAGGACATCTACAATTATGTTTCGAAGGAATTCGGAGAAGCAAAGAAGAAGGAATTATAAAAATATAAAAGATATGACAGAAATTACAAACAAAATTTATTACGTAGGCGTTAACGACCGCAACAAGCATCGTTTTGAGGGCCTCTGGCCTTTGCCTAACGGAGTGAGCTACAACTCTTATATCATTGATGATGAGAAGGTAGCGCTGGTAGATACTGTAGAGGTTGATTTCTTCACCCAGTTCCTCGAGAACATCCACGAGGTGATTGGCGACCGAGAAATCGATTACCTCATCATCAACCACATGGAACCTGACCACAGCGGTTCCATCGCCCTCATCAAGAAATATTACCCTAACATCAAGATTGTGGGCAACAAGAAGACCCTGGGAATGCTCGAAGGCTTCTACGGCGTTACCGATGATGTGGTAGAGGTGAAGAATGGCGAAACCCTTTCATTGGGCAACCACGAACTGAGCTTCGTTCTCATCCCTATGGTTCACTGGCCAGAGACCATGGTAACGCTCGATGCAAAGAACAAGGTGCTCTTCTCTGGTGATGCGTTCGGTTGCTTCGGTGCGCTGAACGGCGGAATCATCGATACGGAAATCAACTGCGAGACTTTCTGGCTGGAGATGGTTCGCTACTACTCAAACATTGTGGGTAAGTATGGAATCCCTGTTCAGAATGCCTTGAAGAAGTTGGCTGGCGTGGAGCTGGATTACATCTGCTCAACCCATGGTCCGGTTTGGCACGAGCATATTGAGAAGGTTATCGGCATGTATGATAAGATGTCGAAGTACGAGACGGAGCCGGGCCTCGTTATCTGCTACGGCACCATGTACGGCAATACCGAGCGCATGGCTGAAATCATCGCCCGTGCGGCAAGCAAGGCTGGCGTGAAGAACATCGTAATGTACAACATCTCGAAGACTCACCACAGCTACATCCTGCGCGACATCTTCCGTTACAAGGGCCTTATCGTGGGTGCTCCAACCTACAATGCCGGTCTTTATCACGAGATGGAGGTTCTCCTCTCCGAGCTTGCCAATAAGGACGTCAAGAACCACCTTCTCGGTTGGTACGGTTCTCATTGCTGGGCAAGCAAGGCAGTAGCAAAGATTCAGGAGTGGAACGAAACCAAGCTCCACTACGAGCCAGTGGGCGAGCCGGTGGATATGAAGCAGGCAATTACTCCAGAGGTAAAGGCGCAGTGCGAGGCTCTGGGTAAGGCTATGGCAGAGAAGCTGCTGGCGGAATAAAAGTTTAAGGGCGGAAGAACAACTGGGGGTTAACAGAGTTAACAGTTAACAGTTGTTTTTCCGCTCTTTCTTTGTTTAAATACCTTTAAATATTTCGTGTAAATTACGATAAAACTTGGTGAAGTTGTGTAAAAAGCGTATATTTGCGACAGAAAACCGTGTCTTGACACAAAAAAACGTCATGGAATTATGTATTTTGAACGTAAAGCATACTTGAAAGAACTCATCTCGGCAGAAGGCAATGGGATGATAAAGATTATCACAGGCATTCGCCGATGTGGTAAATCCTTCCTTCTCTTCAACATCTTCCGCAAGCATTTGCTTGAAAAGAGGTATTTTGCCGAAAAATCATATTAATGGGAATTTTCAACTATCGCCTTTAACTCTTCCAGGTTATCCGCCACTTCAATCACATCCCGCCAATCGCCACGAATCATCCTTTTCTCTGCCATATCGTCCAAAAGGGCGATGGTGGAGTTCCAGAAGCCCTTCATGTTGTAGAGAATCACCATTTTGTGATGGTAGCCGATGGTGTGGGCGGCGGCGATGGTGAAGATTTCATCCAGGGTGCCGACGCCGCCAGGAAGGGCTACGAAGATGTCGCTCTGGGCAAGCATCAGGTCCTTGCGGTCGCTGAGATTATCACACGGAATCTCGATGTCGAGGTCAGGGAAGGTTCTGCCTCCTCGCTCTACAAGCGTAGGAACCACACCGATGGTTCTGCCGCCATTCGCCTTTACTGCCTTGCCGATGCAATCCATCAGACCGGAGTTGCAGCCGCCGAAAACCAGATCGTGGCCGTTCTCAGCCATCCACTTTCCCATCTCTTCAGTCAATGTGAAGAAGTCGGGGTCGATATTCTTATTTGCTGAACAAAAAACTGCTATTTTCATGTCTTATTTTTCTATTTGATGATGTTTTATCTGTTGTTTATGAATGTTTTATCCGTTATTTATAGATGTTTAGGCAAAGGTACGCAAAAAAATCGAGATTATTGGGCTCTTTTTGAGGATAATTTCTTAATTTTGCAAACAATAACTAATCTTATAAACAGGAAGAAAGATTTCTAACAAAACAAGACAAGAGAATGAAAAGGATTATCACATATAGTATCATCGTATTGTTGCAGGCGTCGGTGGCGCTTGCACAGACCTCTGTGTCGCTTGTAAAAAACTCTCCGAAGCCGAAGCTTCAGAAGCGGGAGAAGTATGAATGGCAGGGAGAGATTCCTACCTATGTAGAAACGCTGAAGAAGGAACTGACCTATCCGATGGCTTGGGGAAACAGTCCTATCAGAAACTTCAAGAAGTGGAAGAAGGCGGCAAGGGCGAAGGTATTAGAATGTATGATGACGCCTCCGAAGGCAGCTGCGGCTTGGAATATGGAAGTATTGGGCGAGGAACAGAGAGACGGATATAAGGCGCAGAAAATCGCCTTTAATATCAACGCCTATTCCCGAATTACGGCTTATCTCCTGATTCCGGATGGCAAGGGCCCATTCCCAACAGTCAATGCGCTTCATGATCATGGCGCCCATCTCTTTATCGGAAAGGAGAAGATGATTCGTCCTTTCTTTACTCTGGAAGAACAAGATTCCCCTACGAAGCAGGCGCTCTGTCAGGAGATTCTGGACGATGCAGATGCGTGGGCAAGGCAGCTTTATGATAATCAGTACGTGGGCGATTATCTGGCGAAACATGGCTACGTAGTCTTTTCGGCAGATGCTCCGATGTGGGGAGAACGAGGCCGAAAGGAGGGCGTGGATAGAAACAAATACGACCTGATAGCCGGCAACATGATGATGCTGGGTAGAGACCTCTCTGCCTTCATGACTTACGATGATATTTCCAGCACCGAGTTTCTGGCTTCGCTGCCGATGGTAGATGCGAAGCGTATCGGGTGCGTGGGGTGTTCGATGGGAGCCTATCGCTCGTGGATGCTCTCTGCATTATCGGATAGAATCAAGGCGGGTGCTTCTATCTGCTGGATGATTACTACGGACGCTCAGCTTACCCGGAGATTCGGAAGAAAGGAGAATGGCGGTTTTGCGAATTGCATCCCCGGTCTTCGCCAATATCTCGACTATCCTCACATCGCCTCCCTCGCCTGTCCGAAACCGATGCTCTTCATCAATGGCACAAAAGACAAGCTCTTTCCCGTACCTGGTGTAAAAGATGCTTTCGTCGAAATGCACAAGGTTTGGAAGAGTCAGGGAGCAGATAATCTGCTGGATACGGAGCTTTGGGACATCCCTCATTCCTGCGGTTTGAAGGCACAGGAGAAAATGCTGGAGTTTCTGGACAAGAATCTGAAATAGGGGTTAACAGTGTTAACAGTTAACAGCTGTTTTTCTGTACCTTCTTCTCTTAAATATTAAAAGTCTACTGCAACCAAGTTTTAAATCATTACCTTACGGAACATAATTTAGGTTAGCTCAATGATGCAGCAAACTTGCCACTTCTTCTGGCAATATCACCTTGCAAGGCTGAGGACCAGGTAGGGGCTTTTCTCTTAGGAAAAGGAGGTATATTACATTCTTTCCCTGGGCAAATGGGGCGAGAGCCACCTTTCTCTTCAGCTTTTCCAAGAGTCGGTCGGCATAATCAGGGGCTGTCCATTTACATTCTCCTACAAGTATTGTGTTCTTGTCAAAGAGGTCTTCTGCAACGACATCAAATTCAAGTTCCTCGTTGCCGACAGGGGTTCTCTTTCCTTCTTCAAAGATGGGAACCTTGCCCCACCAGCGTGAGGCTTCACCCCATGTGTGACCTTCTATGTCGCTACCACAGACAGCCATCTGGCACAGTCTTTCCCAAACCTCAGCCACATGACCGGTGAATCCATCATTGATGAATTTCCTTGCAATGTTGCCACGACCCAAGGCAATCATAGACTTGTTTGGTTCGATGAATCTGTAATAGAACGCCATGAATGGGTCATCTATCCGATAAAGAATCTTCTTTGTCTTCTGCGGATTTTCGCCAAATGGTACTTCCTTTCTGAGGAAAGCCATTTCTGTCAGAATTTTTATCGGTTTGGCAAGCTCTGCCGTAGTCTTGCCAAGAGCATCAGAAATGCTGGAATACTTCTGCTTTCCACTACCCACCGCAAGCATGATTGACGAATAGGGTGCGATATCTGATACCTCATCCATAAACAGACGGGCAGGCTCGTCATAGAGATTTCCCATTTCGTCTAATATCAGTTCTTGAATGGCTTCGTCCAAAGAGCAGAATCTTTCTCGTTGACTCCAGTACTGGGGCACTCCACCCCATATAGAGTACTCTTCTACAAGTTCCTTGGCTGAGGTGTTGATGATTTCTTGCCACCAAGGCAACTTGACAGGACGTAGGATGAAAATACGGTCGGCTCTGCCATAAAGAGGTTCTGAACCTTGTAAGAGACCGTGCATCATTCTCTGTGAAGAGCCGCAGATGATGATGTTGCAGCGCAATTCATTTACTCCGGTAATACGCCTATCGAGGATTCGTTGTAGAGTAGAAGGTAATGCTGGATCTTTCTGAACTAGATATGGGAACTCGTCCAAGACAAGTGTTGCGTTTTCCTTGCAACGGTAGTTGAAAGCCATGATGATGTCTTCCCAGGAAGAATACACAGGGCTTTCGAAGCCCGGATATTCCGTGCCTATGGTGCGTGCCAACAGACTTAGCTGGGTAGTTTTCTCGCTTAGGTTGGCTTCAAAGTAAATGTCTCCATCTTTCAACACTCTTCTGATGAGAGTTGATTTTCCAAGTCTCCTTCGTCCGTATATCACAATGAAGCTTGAAGCTTTAGACTCCAAAGCTGTCTGTAAAACAGCTTGTTCCCTGATTCTATCTACGAATTTCATAATTAGTGATTTTAGAATTACTAACTGCGAAATTACTAAAAAATAATGAAGAGATTGTACTTTGTTACATATTTATATGGAAAATTACGTATATTTAATAATTGCTGCAAGCTGATAGCTCTTTAATATTGTTTGAAGACAGCAAAAGAATGTCTGTCAACATTTATAATAAAAAGAGCGGAAGAACAGCTGGGGTTAACAGAGTTAACAGTTAACAGCTGATTTTCCGTTCTTTCTTCTATAAATCTGTAAAAGTCTACTACGCTAACGCCTTAAAAAATGGAGTTAGCGTAGTGCACTTTTTGGGTATATTGAATGCATCTTTACCACAACTCCTTAGGAGACAGGTCTTTATCCTTTCTGCCCATCAGGTAGTAATCGGCAAGGAACTGGAGGTTTGCCTGCGTAATCTTCAAGCCTTCTTCCTTTACATACTGGCTTGTAAAGATGTTTGCGTCAGGAATCAGGTTGTTTTCTATCAGTTTGCAGACAATTTCGTAAGGGAATGGGAGACCATTGCCGCTGATAATGCCAAAGCTGTCGGTCTCTGCACGCTCCTGAACATAGTATGGGTTCTCAGGCGATGCGATGCAATGAGCCAGACCGAAACTGATGTTGATGCCTGTATATGGACTTCCGCTTAAGATGATGCCTTTCTCGTATTTCTGAGGGAATCGGATGTCCTTTGGCAACTCGAATTCAATCTCCTTGAGGAATTCCTTCAGCGTCTTCACATCTTCCAGGAAGATGAACTTGTCTTCGTATCCCTTCGCCTTGAGCAGATTGTAGTCGTGAATCGCCTTCTCATGATCCACCTTTTCATATTGCTCAGTAGCCTTCTTTCTGAACTCCTCATCCTCCCAAAGCTTGTGGGTAGGCATGTTCCTGCAAATCTTGCAGAGCCATTCGTAAGAAGTGAGCGCCAGAAGATTGTTTCTGCCGGCGATGGTCATTTCCATCTGCACAGAATAAGCGAGCGGTTCGGTGAGACCCTGAGGCGAGTTTGCCATCTGCTGGAGGGTAAACTGCAGGCGCTTCTGGTTGCCTACGTTGAAATAGCAGCCATAATGGAACCACGCCAGGGTGTCGCGACGGTGAATCTCATCCAACTCCTTGTTCTTCTCGATTTCCTCTTCGGTCGTTTCAGCGTTGCCCTCTATCTCAGGCATTTCGCTGAGATAAGTCAGAAGACGCTCGTTTTCCGGGGCCGTTTCATACTCTCTGTCGAGGATGATATAGGCAAGTTTGGCAGCCAGTTCCAGAGTTCCGAAGAGGAAAGGAACGGCTTCCTGTACGAAACTGCTCTGCTGGTAATGGTGCCAGAGCAGGAACTTGACATCAGCGATGTTGATTTCCTCAGGGTCGTAAGCCGGGTCATCTTCGTTGAGCGGACTCTTGATGAATTCGCTTTCTTTCTCATAGAAAGGAATGTAGGTGCCGTAGCGCTGCTTGCATTCTTCCGTGAAAGTCTTCCAAATGCCTGTGCCCGAAATCACATCTTCGAAATAACCGGCAATGCTGAGTGCCAGCTGCTTGGCTTCATCCATATTCTTGAAGTTATGGGTGTAGCACGCCTCGTCAAGAGCGTGGTATATTTCGTTGGCGAGTTCTGTATAATACAGATCTGTTTCGTCTGCTTTTTCGTATGGATGCAAAGCAATCCATTCTTGGGTGAAAATAACTTTTTTCATATATTTCAAGTTTTCTTGGTTATCTGTTTGTTGTAACTTTCATGCAAAGGTAATAAAATATTGCAGAAATCTGCAAGAAATTCGCAGTTTTTTCGTATCTTTGCACCCGAATTTAGGCAATCTTAATAAATGCGTGGGATTGCCGCAAGCGTTTCGGAAGGATTTTGCACCCTAATTCATGGCTGGGAGGGTGAATTCGGCCTTCCATTTAGATTATAATGAATTAAGGTTAAAAAGATTTGAAGACATTTGAAGAATTAGGCGTGAGCGAGGAGATTCGCCGTGCCATCGAAGAGCTTGGATTTGAGAATCCAATGCCAGTTCAGGAAGAAGTAATCCCATATTTGCTTGGTAATAAGAACGACGTGATTGCGTTGGCGCAGACCGGTACGGGTAAGACTGCATCTTACGGTATTCCGGTTATCCAGAAGACTGATGCCAGCAGCAAGCAGACACAGGCTGTCATCCTCAGTCCTACACGTGAGCTCTGTCTCCAGATAGCAGACGATTTGAACAGTTTTGCCAAGTACATCGACGGTTTGCATATTGCCGCAGTTTATGGCGGTACCGACATCGGAAGCCAGATCCGCACCCTGAAGCATGGTGTGCAGATTATCGTGGCTACCCCTGGCCGTCTGCTCGATTTGATTAATCGTGGCGTGGCTCAGTTGGAGAACGTGAACAACGTGGTGCTTGATGAGGCTGACGAGATGCTGAACATGGGCTTCTCTGAGAGCATCAATGCCATCTTCGAGAACGTTCCGGAAGATAGAAACACCCTGCTCTTCTCGGCTACCATGAGCAAGGACATCGAGAAGATTGCCCTCAACTACCTGCACGACCACAAGGAAATCGTAGTGGGTTCGCGCAACGAGGGTGCTGAGCATGTAAACCACATCTACTATCTGGTAAATGCCAAGGACAAGTATCTCGCCCTGAAACGCGTGGTGGATTTCTATCCACGCATCTTTGCAATTATCTTCTGTCGTACCAAGTTGGAGACTCAGGATATTGCAGATAAGCTCATCAAGGATGGTTATAATGCAGAGGCGTTGCACGGCGACTTGAGTCAGCAGCAGCGTGACCTCACCATGCAGAAGTTCCGCAACCATACCGTTCAGTTCCTGGTGGCTACCGATGTGGCTGCTCGTGGTCTGGACGTAGATGATCTGACTCACGTTATCAACTATGGTTTGCCTGATGATGTGGCAAGTTACACCCACCGAAGCGGCCGTACCGGTCGTGCCGGCAAGAAAGGAACATCCATCTCTATCATCCATACCAGAGAGAAGTTCAAGGTTCGCCAGATTGAGAAGCAGATTGGCAAGGATTTCGTGGACGGCGTATTGCCTACCCCAGAGGAAATCTGCAAGAAGCAGCTCTTCAAGACCATGGACGACATCATGAAGACCGATGTGGACGAGGATCAGATTGAACCATACATGGCAGAAATCAACCGCCAGTTTGAGTACATCGACAAGGAGGACATCATCAAGAAGATGGTTACCATCACCTTCGGTAAGTTCCTCGATTACTATAAGAACGCTCCTGAGATTATCAAGCCTGAAACCGGCAAGGGTTCCCGTGGCGGCGAAGGCCGTGGAAGTCGTGGCGAAGGTCGTGGCAAGGTTTCCAATGGTCGCAGAAAGCATGAGACTGAGGCTGGTTTCAAGCGTCTGTTCATCAACCTGGGTAAGGCGGATGGTTTCTATCCGGGCGAAATCATGCAGTATCTGAACAAGCACGTGAAGGGTCGCCAGGAGGTGGGTCACATCGACCTGCTGAGTAAGTTTGCCTACATCGAGGTGCCTGAGGAGGATGCGAAGCGTGTGATGAAGGCATTGAACGGAACTGAGTACAAGGGCAGAACCGTAAGATGTAACGATGCTGATGAGGAAGGTCATGGCAGAGCAACCCGTGGCGGACGCAGTTCTGAGGGCAGAGGCGGCCGTGGTTCAGAAAGAGGTGGACGCAGCTCGGAAGGTCGTGGCCGCAGAGGTTCTTCTGATGATGCAAGAGACTCTCGAGATGCTCGTGGAAAGGGAGGACGTGGAAGCCGTGGCGGCAGAAAGTCTCGCCCTCAGGAGGATACAGGCGATTGGCGCCAGTTCTTCCAGAACAACGACAATGTGAAGTTCAAGGGTGAGGAGCCAAACTTCGAGGAAGAAGGTTGGGCTCGTCGCAGACCTAAGAAGAAGTAAAGCATAGTGGCTTTTTTTCATAAATCATATTTTGCGGTAAAAATACAGCAATTTCTTTGGTAAATTGCGGTGTTTTTACCGCAATTTTTGTATATTTGCAGCCGTAAACATCAAATTTATTGTATCTTTATACGCAATTTAACCCCCTAAAAGATAATCTGTAATAAGTTAATGAAGAAAACTATTCTTATCGCTTGTCTGGGACTGGTAAGTCTGGGCTTGCAAGCACAGAGCATTTCGCTCGCTGGTGAATGGAATGTGGAGTTGGGAAAGAGCGGTAGTGCTTTTGCCAAGAATAAGCGTGCTTCGCAGGGTGAGATGAAGCGTGCCATCCTTCCCGGTACCATCGATACGAACCGTCTGGGATTCGCTCCGAAAGATACGATGGAAACAACGCATCTTACGAGACTCTATGCCTATAAAGGAGCTGCAAGATATTCCAGAACCATCAATATCCCGAAGGACTGGAAGAAGAAGCCGGTAGAACTCTTCCTGGAACGTACCCGACCGACATGGGTGTATGTGGATGGAGAACTGGTGGATTCCTGCAACTTCATCTCTACTCCTCAGCGCTATCTTCTGCCAAAGAAGGTGAAGCCGGGCAAGCATCTCCTGGAAATCGTGGTGGATAATGGAAGAGGTGTGCCTGATCAGGTTTACGGCTCCAGCCATGCTTATACAGAAGATACGCAGACCAACTGGAATGGAATTATCGGAAGGATAGAACTCCAGCTAGCCAGCTCTGTAGAGAGCAAATCTGCAGAAACTCTAACAGGAGCAATCCCTAGCCGTTCTGTAGATTCTCCTTCCGCCCTTCAGATGCCTGATTTCGCCAAGGATTTTCATATCAAGGGCGCTCACTTTTATGTCAATGGTCATAGGATATTTCTCCGTGGCAAGCACGATGCGGCTGTATGGCCGCTGACGGGACATGTGGAAATGAGCGTGGAAGGCTGGATGAAGTATCTCGGAATCTGCAAGGAGTATGGAATCAACCATGTGCGCTTTCATTCCTGGTGCCCACCGGAGGCGGCTTTCGTGGCAGCGGACAGTCTGGGAATCTATCTCCAGCCGGAACTTCCTTTCTGGGGCTCTTTTGACAAGAAGGATGAAAGGCTGATGGCGTTCCTGCATCAGGAGGGAGTGAATATTCTGCGGGAGTATGGTCATCATCCATCTTTCAGAATGATGGCGTTGGGTAATGAACTCTGGGGCGACATCGACAAGATGAAGGAGTTTGTGGATGATTTCCGCAAGATTGCGCCAGATAAATACTATACCTTCGGAAGCAATTATTATCTCGGTTATCAGGGAATAAAAGAAGGAATGGATTACTTCACCACTTGCCGAATCGGAGGTGAGGGATGGGGCAAATACAATACTCATACCCGTGGTTCCTTCTCGTTTGCCGACGCTTACGATGGAGGAATGATTAATCATTTCCATCCTAATTCTACGATGAATTTTGATGAGGCTTGCGATAAGGCAGGAATCCCTATCATCTCTCACGAAACAGGCCAGTTTCAGACCTATCCTGATTATCGGGAAATGAAGAAATACACCGGAGTGCTTCATCCTTATAACTTTGAAGTGTTCCGTCGCAGGCTGGCTGCAGCCGGAATGCTTTCGCAGGCAGATGATTTCCACAAGGCTTCGGGCTTATGGAGCGTGAAACTCTATAAAGCCGATATAGAGATGGATTTGAGAACCCGGAATATGGCGGGTTTTCAATTGCTCGATATTCAGGATTATCCCGGTCAGGGAAGTGCTTTCGTAGGCATCCTGGATGCGTTTATGGAGAGCAAGGGAATCACTACGCCCGAGGAATGGCGCCAGTGGTGCTCGCCTGTGGTTCCTCTGCTGGAAATGAAGAAGTTCTGCTTCGAGGATGGCGAGAAGATTCTGGCTAAGGTAAAGGTAGCCAATTATGGCGGTTCTTCGCTGAAGGGCAAGAAACTGAAATGGCATCTGGCTGCCGAGAACGGATTGTTCTGTATGGATGATGGAACTTACAGCACCAAGGATGGTGAAGTGAGAAAGAATGTGGGCGACTTGATGGCTGAGGATGAGGGGGTATTGAACATCTTTTCATACGATGAAGGTTTGGTGGATGTGGGTGAACTGACTGGTGTTTTCCACGTGCAGAAACCTACCAAGCTGCTTCTTACATTAAACATTGAAGGAACAGAGGCGAGAAACTCCTACGAACTTTGGGTTTATCCGAAGAAGGCGATGGAAAAGAAGGGCGTCATCATTGCCAGAGATTTGAACCAGGAAGTGGTGAAAGTCTTGGAAAAGGGCGGAAAGGTGCTTTGGATGCCTACGGCTTCCAGTCATTTTGTGGCTGCCGATGATACGCTTTCGCAGGCAGATAATGCTACTCCTTATACTGTTGGCGGACTCTTCCAGACCGATTACTGGAATTATCGCATGTTCAAGACCATCTGTGAGAACAACAAGAAGAAGGTTTCTCCAGGAACCCTGGGCATTCTGACGAATCCGGAACATCCGATATTCAAGGGATTCCCTACGGAAATGCACACCAACTGGCAATGGTTCCCTGTCATCAAGGAATCGCATCCGCTGGTGCTTGACAACTTCGCCAAGGATTATCGCCCGATTGTTCAGGTGATAGATAATATTGAGCGGAACCATAAACTTGGCTTGGTGATGGAATGGAAGGTGGAAGCAGGAAAGCTTCTCGTCTGCATGAGCGATTTGGAGAAGGCTTCGAAATATCCGGAAGGCAAGGCTTTCTATCAGAGTGTACTGAACTATATGCGCTCTGCCGATTTCAATCCATCTGCAGAAATAACGGTGGATGACTTGAAGAAGAAACTCGCAGAAGAGCCTAGAAAGATTACGATGAAGGAATTGAATAATATCTCGCAATATTAGTTGCGAACCTATAAGAAAAAGTAAGAGCGGAAAGCCAGAAGTTAACAGTTAACAGCTGATTTTCCGCTCTTTTTATATTATCCTGAGATTAATCTTTATCCCAGGATAAACCTTTATATCATCTCTATTGATTCAGAGATAGGATTTACTTTGCATTAATCTCCTTCAAGAGGCGGTCTGCGTGTCCCCACTTATCCATCAGGTAGAGCACATAGCGAATATCTACACCGATGCAGCGAGCCAGGCGCTTGTCGAAGTTGATGTCAGAGCTGAGGCTGTCCCAGTTGCCATCGAAGGCAAGGCCAATCAACTCGCCCTTGCCGTTGAACATAGGGCTACCAGAGTTACCGCCGGTAATATCGTTGTTGGTGAGGAAGCAGAGCTGCATCTTGCCCGTCGTCTTGTCCTGGTACTTGCCGAAATCCTTCTCAGAGAGAAGCTCGTGCATGATAGGCTCAGCGTAGTAATCGATAACCTTATCGCCCTTCTTCATCTTCTCAACGATGCTCTCGGCTGTGGTGTAATAGCCAGAAGGCTTGCCACCGAGGTCGAAACCGCCTACCTGACCGTAGCTCAATCGCATGGTGAAGTTGGCGTCGCTGTAGTGAGGCATGTCCTCCTCCATACGGAGCTTGGCAGCACAGAGATACTTCTCCTGCTCGGCGATGCTGTCGTTGATGCTGCCCATCTGAGCAGCGAAATCGCCATATACATCGTTCAAATCCATACCGAAGCTTACGCCTGGATCCTTCTCATATCCCTTCTTGTTGAAATAGAGCTTGGCGCCCTTCTTCATGATGAGCGACTTCTCCCAGAGATAATCCACATACTTGGCGTAGTTGCCGCCAAACTCAGCGTCGATGGTCTTGTAGAACTTAGGCAACCACTTGCTGTCTACGTGCTCCTTGTAGTTCTTCAAGAGGGTAGCGAGCACTTCCTTATCGAGCGCCATATCCCATTCTGCAGAGTTATCTTCAAACTCATGATACTGCTTCTTCTTGTTCTTCTCTGGACCCTTCACCTCCATGTTGGTCTGGAGCTTGATGGCACGGGTAGAGAACTCGATATTGCTTCTTCTTGTGAAAGATTCAGCGAAATTGGTCCAGGCGTATTTCACGTCTGCGCTCTCCTTGTAGAGCTTGGCGAGTTTGTCGAAATCTACCTTGTGGGCGAGGTCGTTGGCTGCCTTGGCTGTATCCTGCCAAGCACGGAGACGGGTTTCGTACTCACGCTTCAGATTCACGATGCCGATAGAGTCGATACACTTGTTCATACCGATGGAGTTCTTCCAGTAGTTGGAGCTCTGGGCGTACTTGCTGTCATACTTGATGCGCACAGCCTCGTCGGCACGCATGTGCTTCTGCATCACCTCCTGCTTTACGCCACGAACCTGGGCACGAGGTGCATTCTCAGCATCGCGCATGGTCTGGATTCCGTAGCTTGAAAGATAGCGCTCTGTGCTGCCTGGGTAACCCATGGTCATCGCATAGTCGCCATCCTTGTAACCCTGGAGAGAAACCTGAGCCCAACGCTTAGGATGATAAGGCACATTGTCCTTGCTGTAGGCAGCAGGCCCATTGGTCTTAGGGTCAGCATAGATGCGGAATACAGAGAAGTCGCAGGTCTGGCGAGGCCACATCCAGTTGTCTGTATCGCCACCAAACTTACCCATTGACTTTGGTACGGTGAAAACCAGACGCAGGTCGGTGAAGTCGCGGTAAGTAGTAGCGTACCATTTGTTGCCCTCGTAGAAAGGCTGAACGGTGATATGGAGGGTAGAATCGTTCTTCTTCGCCTCTTGGGTCATCTCGTTCTCCAGAGAATCGATGAGTTCATCGCGCTTCTTGTTGTCGAGTTTCTCGTATCCGAGGCTCATCACCTTATCGGTTACATCCTTCTGTTCAACCATGAAGCTTACGAACATATTCTCGTTAGGCAATTCCTCTGCGTAAGATTTAGCAAAGAAACCGTTGAGCATATAGTCGTGTTCCACGGTAGAGTGGCTTCTGATAGCCTCGAAACCGCAATGGTGGTTGGTAAATACCAAACCGTCTGGAGAAACGACTACGCCTGAGCAATAGCCAGAGAAATTAACCACAGCATTCTTCAAGGCATTCTCGCCATTGTAGAGCTGGTCGTAAGTCATACTGAAACCTTCGCGCTGCATCATCTCATACACAGCGTTAGGCAAGTTGTAAATCGTCCACATTCCCTCGTCAGCGTGAGCGGTATTGATTCCGCAGAACGCCATGATAGAGGCGATAAGGACCGTTGCTTTTTTCTTCATTACTTGTTTTTGTTTTCTATTTTTATTATGATGTTATTTATTCTTTTTCTCATACCATTCTTTCCAAGTCTTTGCCTGTTCTGTCATTCGATATTGCTGGCGTGGATGTCTTGGGGTGTTTGGGTATTTCCTTTCAATAGCTTTTTCTGAGAGGGCAGCGTTTAAATATAGTTCACTAAAACTTTTTCTGTCCTTTAGTCCGATTGCGCCCATAATTTCCGCAGATGTCATATATTCATCGTTAAAGGATAGAATAAGAGTCTCCACATGTTGACTGAACTTGTGGGGTACTTGTGGGGTACTTGAGGATAGCTTGCGGGGTACTTGTGGGGTACCTATTCTTGGCTGCTCTTTCCAATCATCAGTCGGCTGGATATGCAAATACCTGTTCTTGAGAACCCAACCATCTTTTAGGAGTAAGTTTCTGAAGAAACGAACCAGGTAGATAGGAGAGTAATCTATGCCTTTCTGAATGTTGCGATAGTTGGCACGAACCAGGGCATTGCGGAAATACCAGGAGTGCTTGGCAAACATTTCGTTGTTCACTTCATATCCTAACGAACGGAGATATTGGATGGTGAAAATTGCCGTGGTTCGGGTGTTTCCCTCTCTGAAAGCGTGGATTTGCCAGATGCCTGAAATGAATTTGGCAATATGCTCAATCTTCTCATCATCCGTCAGACCTTTATATGAGAAGTTCTTCTCCTGCTCAATATCCCAATCCAATGCTCTTCGCAAGTCTTCCCAATTCAGGTAGTTTACGGAATCTCCTTCGAGCACCCATTCTTTCTTGGAAATATCATACTGGCGGATTTCTCCTGCGTGCTTGAATACTCCCTCGAATATTCTTCGATGCAGGGAAACATATCCGTTGGTATTGAAGGCAAAGGTCTTGCTGGCGAGAATCTTCGCGATGTTGGCTGAAACCTTATCTGCCTCTTCCTCGTCTTCATCCTTAGGTGTACGGACCGTCTTGCTCTGATAGTAAGAGTCAATCAGTTTTCTGGTTTCATCCAGAGAGATTTCTCCTTCGATGTTTCGTTTAGCCACATCTATGAGATACGCCGACGGTTGCAGCCCATCTACAGCCTGCAATCCGATAGCCGTCTTCCAGTTCTCGGCACTTTCCTTCTGCGAAGGTTCTCCTTGTCGAAGATATTCATCGAAGGATGCGAACTCGTTGATATTATCTTTATTCATAGATGTAATGCTTGATATTTAACTTTGCAAAGTTACGACTATTTCCCGAATTTTCCAAGGCTTCGCTTGATTTTCTTCATAATTTGCCTTTTTGCTGATAACATTCCTGGTGATAGAACCTCTTGCTCCAGCATATCCAGAGCCATTCTTAACTCTTCGAGGAGTTCGGGATAGTACTTCATCTGCTCGTAGGCGAGTTTCATGCAGTAGCAGCGGATGGCGTAGGGCTGGGAACAGGCAGTAATCTTGGCGATGCAGAAATCGATGAAATCGGAACGGAGTGATTCTTCTTCGAAAGGCTGACGGAGAAGGAGATGGAGCATCAGGCGGCGCTTGGTCTCATTCTTCTCTACGAGAACTCGGTCTATTAAGTCATCGTGCTTGGCATAGAGCCACTCGTTGTTCTGCATGTCGAAATGAGTGAATACCCACAGGGCATTTGTGGATATTCGCTCGTCCTCATCAAATGTTAGTTGATAAAGATGAGCTTTTTTACGGTTATTACCATGGGTAAGAATACAAATCTCATAGATGTCATCCATGCAAAGTTTCTTATTCAGTTTCTTCCTCATGCTTCTATGGCTTATTTGATGATGAAACTCTTCTCTACCTTGTGTTTAACAAATTCTCTAGCTGCGAATAGTGGTACATTTTCCATCCATTTTTGGTCTTGGAAACCTCGCATGGAGAAACGGATACCTTTGAGATGATAGGAGGCAAAATCGTGAGTGATAAATGCTGCTAGTGATTTTGCCTTTACATTCTCCTCAGCCTTTACTTCTATTGGTAAGATTTCGCTGCCGGCTTGTACTATGAAATCGATTTCTTGGGTAGAGCTTGGCTTACTGTAATAATATATGGGTAAGTAAGGAAGAGATTTCAGCTGTTGAAGCACGAAATTCTCAGTAAACGCCCCCTTGTATTCGCTAAACACGTTGTTGCCAATGAGAATCTGGTCAGGTTGTGCCATTGTGAGTGCTCCCAACAAACCTACATCAAGCACATATAATTTGAAAGCATCCATGTCTGCATAGAATTTTAATGGAGATTTGGCATCTCTTGTTCTTTCTACCTTATGGACGAGTCCTGCGTCAGTGAGCCATTGTATTGCAATCTCGAAATCTTTAGCCCTAGCTCCTTTTCTTATTGCACCATAGATGAACTTCTTGTTCTCGCGAGCCAGTTGGGCTGGGATTGATTGCCATATCATTCTTACTCTTTGTGTCTGTTCTTTGGTGTGTTTGCTGATATCTGCCTCGTATGCATTCAAGATGTTTTGTTGAATTTGCCTTACTTGCATTGGGTTGTGATTTTGTGTAAATTCCAATACTGCTTCGGGCATACCTCCAACAAAGTAGTATCGTCGAAGGTATTCTATGAATTTTGGGGCGAGGCTGTTGATAAGTTCCTTATCTCCGCTTTGCAATAAATCCAAAAGTTGTTTCTCTCCATTGGCAAGTAGAAATTCCTCATAAGTCATGGGGTAGAGGTGCATGATGTCAACTTTACCGACAGGGAAGGATTCTCCTTTCATGTTCATGACACCGAGCAATGATCCTGCTACGATGATATGCAATTCTGGCTTGTCTTCACAGAAATATTTCAGCGAGGACAAAACTGGTGGAATCTCTTGTATCTCATCGAGAAATACAAGGGTCTTGCCAGGAGTGATGTCTTGGTGTGCATAAGCAGCAAGGCCGATGGAAAGTCTTTCTGCATTTGCGTCACCTTGAAAAAGTTGAGCAATGCTTTTGTTTTTGTAACAGTTGATGTAAACCATATTCTCAAATTCGTTGTTGCCAAACTCTTTGATGATATAGGTTTTGCCAACTTGTCTTGCTCCATACATGATGAGTGGCTTCCTGTTACTGGATAATTTCCAGTCTTTCAGATGGTTGTATATGAATCTTTTCATGTTTGCTACACTTTTGTGAGGGAATGATATTTGTGCCTATACATTTTTATGAGGGAATAATGCCTTATTACCAACACTTTTGTGAGGGAATATTGCTGCAAAGATACTGATTTTGTAGCAGTTCCCCAAAGTGGACACAAAAAATGATTATTAATTATTTATATTTTTAAAAGTACACATATCTATCAAATTTCGTTCCTTTTCATTTG
>OGJN01000231.1_pt1 | contig 50868 bp, 48 predicted proteins | sample 1572221 | NCBI WGS metagenome assembly OGJN01 (sample SAMEA2582148, study PRJEB24529) | metagenome | biome: Human gut stool | place: China | collected 2011 | reverse complement strand
ACAAGTAATAAATTGGTCAAAGGATAGAGATATATTAAAGATAGTAGATGACCAAATATCTAGTCCAACATATTCAAAAGATTTAGCAGAGTTTTCTTGGGATTTAATACAAACAGATAAATTTGGATTGTATCATTTCTCAAATAGTGGAGAAGCAGCCAAGTATGAGCAAGCAGAGTATATATTAAAGAAAATAGGTTGGACTGGAAAATTAGAAAGAGCTAAGACAAATGATTTTCCTCTGAAGGCTATGAGAGCTAAGTATTCTAAATTAGATAGTAGTAAGATAGAAAGAGAAGTAAATAAGAAAATACCTCATTGGAAAGAGGGAATAGATAGATTTTTAAAGGAAATGCTATGAAGAAAATAATATTATGTATGCCAAAATTTCATGGATATGAGGATGAAATCATTAGAGAATTGAAGAATAAAGGATTTCAAGTAAAATATATAGATTATTTAGATTATATAAAAAAGAATAAAAAATATAAAAATATCTTTGAATGATTAATAAATAATTTATATTTTAAAAAATATAAGAAATTTGATTTGCTGGAAGAAAGAGCTATAAATAAATTTGAAAATGAAATTTTAAAACAAAGTGAAGGATATGATATATTTTTAAAAATTGGACCTATAATTTTTAAAGAAAGTACCTTACAAGTTCTGAAAAAATTTTTTTCAGTAAAAATATCACACCATTGGAATAGTATAGGAGAATATCATTCAGTTGATGACTTAATTAATGAAAAGAAATTTTTTACAAGAATATATAGCTATGGTAAAGAAGATTGTAAAAATTATAAATTGGAGTATTTAGCTAATTATTATTCAATTAAAAATAATTTAGAGGTAGAAGAGGAAAACAGAATTTATACAATAATGTCAGATATTACTAAATTAACTATGTTAGAAAATATAGTAAAAATTATGAAGGAAAATAATATAAATTCATCTCTTAAATTAATAACTAAAAATAAAAATATAAAAAGTAAATATGTTCTAATTCAAGATAAACCATTAACAAAAGATATAGTAATGGAAGAAATGAAAAAAAGTAAATTTATATTAGAGTTAAATAGAAAAAATAATAGAGGTTGTACTTTTAGAGCTATTGAATGTATAGGATTAAAGAAAAAATTAATAACTACCAATAAAGAAATTGTTAATGAAGATTTTTATAATCAAAACAATATTTTAGTAATAGAAGAAAATAATGTTGAAATACCAAAATACTTTTTAAATTCTCCTTATGAAGAATTACCTAGAGAAATTTATGAAAAATATAGCTTAGAAAATTGGATAAAAAAATTATTATACTTATAGTTAAATAATTTTAGAAATATATAAAAAGTCAAGAAAGAGTTGAGAATTTTCTCTTTAAAATAAAATAAAATAAAATTATATCTCTATGTTAGAAAAAAGATAGATGACAGAATAAAAAAGAGGAGTAAAATGAAAAAAATAGTTGAACTATTTATAATACCAGAATTTAAAAAGGTTCATCTGACAAAAGATGTTGGGTTGGTTCCATATTATTTATCTAAAATTTATAATTTAGAAGCAGAGATTGTTTATACAAATAGAGTAAAAGAAGAATTACCACAAAAATTTAGAGGAATAAGATTAACTGAATTACCTTATAAAAAAGTAAATAATTTTTTAAATAAAATAGATAAATTTAAAATATTGGAAAATTGGAATTTTTTAAAATATTTATTTAAAAATTCAAAAAACATAGATATTTTATTTTTATTTCATTTTAATAAGAAAAAAGTACCAATAGTATTTTTATATAAATTTTTAAACAAAAATGGTAAAATTTATTTGAAAATGGATATAGATAGCAAAAATACAAATAATAAATTATCAAAATTTTCTACTAAAAGAGTATGGACAAATTTAATTTATAAAAAATTAGATTTAATTTCTTGTGAAAGTTTAGAAAGTTATTATAATATAAAAAGAATAGGATACCATAAAGTGGATATTTCTTCAAAATTATTGTACATATCAAATGGATTTGATAATGAAGATTATTCAGAAAAAATAGCTTTTGAAGAAAAAGAAAATATAATGATAACTGTTGGTAGATTAGGAACATATCAAAAAAATACAGAGATGTTATTACAAAGTTTAGAAAAATTAGATTTAAAAAATTGGAAAATTTTATTAATAGGACCATATGATAAAAATTTTAAAAATAAATATATGGAATTTTTGAAAAGAAATAATGATAAAAAAGATAAGATTATTTTGGTGGGAAATATAAATAATAGAGAAAAGCTATATGAAATATACAAGAAGTCAAAAGTTTTGATTTTAACTTCGAGAAGAGAAGGGTTTCCATTGGTTTATCCAGAAGCTCTTAGATTTGGTAATTATATTATTACCACCAAAGTAAGTGGAGCTGAGGATATAACTAATTATAACAAAATAGGAAAAATTATTGAAATAGAAGATTCAAATGCATTAAACAATGAACTAGTAAAAGTGATAGGAGGGCAAATAGATTTAAAGAAAAAATATGAGTTAAGTATAGAGTGGAGTAAAAAGAATTTTATTTGGGAAAGAATTTTAAAAAATTCAGAGATAAGAAAAAGATTATTTGATTAGTGAATAGAAAGAAATTTTATTAAAAAGGAGGAAATTGTGTTTTCCCAAAAAATAGTTGAGGATAAAAACTTTATTTTTGATGTTCCAGTAGTAAAAAATTTCAATTATTATAGAAGAAGAATATTATTACCTTTTTATGATATTTATATGAAAATTTTATTAAATATATATAATTGGAAAAATCAAAAAAATATAAAGGGGAAAAAATATTATTTAACAATATGTGCAATATTTAAAAATGAAGCTAAAAATATGAAGGAATGGTTAGAATATCATCTTTTAATAGGAGTAGAACATTTTTATCTTTATAATAATTTTTCAAATGATAATTTTTTAGAAATATTGAAACCATATATAGAGAAAGGAATAGTAACTTTAAGAGAGTGGCCAGTGGAACAAGGACAATTATCTGCATATCAAGATTGTTATGAGAAAGATAAAAATTATGCTCAATGGATTTGTTTTTTAGATTTAGATGAATTTATTTGTCCATATAAAGATAATAATATTAGAGAATTTTTAAAAAGATATAGGAAATATCCAAGTGTTGTAATATATTGGAAAATGTTTGGTACTTCTGGGAAAATAAAAAGAACAAAGGAATTAGTTATAGAGGAATTTTATATATCTTTTGGAAAATTATTTACTTTAGGAAAATGTTTCTTTAATACTGATTTTAAAATGAAAAAACATAAAGTACATTTTATTGATGCTGAGATAAAAATATTTAATAAAAACATAGTAGTACGTAGTATAAATGAGAATAGGAAATTTATAAAATATAATATTCATAGAAAAAATCGAGAGGGATTCACCGCACAAATTAATCATTATTTTTCAAAGACATATGATGAATATATAGAGAATAAAATGAAAAGAGGAGATGTTCTATTTAAAATTTCTCCATATACATTACAACATTTTTATAATTATGAAATGAAAAATATTTCATGTGATTATAAAATTTTTAGATTTATAATAGCTTTAAAAAATAGATGGAAATAAGAGGAAAAAATATGGAGAAAAAGTTATTAAGTATTATTGTAACAATATATAATAATGAAAAATATATAAAAAAATGTTTGGAAAGTATAGGAGGCTTTGATAGAGAAAAAGTTGAAGTTATTATAATAAATGATGGTTCAGAGGATAATAGTGAAATAATAATAGAGGAATTGAACAAAGAAAATAAATATCATTATATTAAACAAAGAAATAGTGGAGTAAGTAATGCTAGAAATAGAGGAATAAAAGAAGCGAAAGGAGATTATCTTTGGTTTATAGATGGAGATGATTTTTTAGAAAAAGATTCATTAGATAGAATAATAAAAGAATTAGAATTAAATCCTCAAATAGAATTGTTATATTTTGGAATAAATCATTATGATAAAAATTATAATTTTTTAGGGAAAGACTTACCTAATAATAAAAATTATTATGAAAAAGGGATATTATTTAATAGTCCTTGCAATAAAATCTATAATAAAATATTTCTTAAAAAATATAATATAGAATTTTGTGAAAAACTTTGCTTAGGTGAAGATATGAATTTTAATTTTAAAGTATTTTTTAATATTTCAAAATTAAAAGTTCTTCAAGAGGGATTATACAATTATTATCATTCAGGAATAGGAGCTACTAATGATTTAGAAAAAAGAAAAAAAATTTTTGATACTTTTGATGAAATGATAAATAGTTTATTAAAAAATAAGAAGTTTGAAAAGATGAAAAAAATATTAGAAATATACTATATACAAAATTGTATAGAGAATCTGTATAAAATGATTCTTCTAAGTAATTTGAGTTTTAGTATAAAAATAAAGGCCGTAAAAGAAATTGATAAAAAAATAGATGATAGGAAATGGTACTTTGATAAAAAGTATAGTTATATTAGAATGAGATTTAAGTATAAGTATTTAAAGAAATATTTAATAAAATTATTAATAAATAAATTGGTGAAATAAAATGAAAAAGCATGCATATTTAATTATTGAACACAAAGATAATTTTGTACTAGAGACTTTGATTGAATTACTAGACGATTCAAGAAATGATATATTTATTCATATAGATAAAAAAACTAAAAATTTTAATTTTGAAAAATATAAAAATAAAGTGAAATTTTCTAAGATTTATTTTATTCCAAGGATAAAAGTTTATTGGGGAGGATTTAGTCAAATTATGGCTGAAATAAATTTATTGAAATTTTCATTTAATAAAGGAAGAAATTATAGATATTATCATTTACTATCTGGAGTGGACTTACCATTAAAAAATCAAAATGAAATACATGATTTTTTTAAACAATATGATGGTAGAGAATTTATAGGAATATCAAAAGAAAAAAAAGAATTTAAAGAAAGAATGGAATTATATTACTTTGAACGTTTAAAAACTAGAACAAATAAAAATAAATTACTTTCAAAAATATATAAAAAATTTGAAAAATTACAAAATTATTGTAAAATTAAAAGAAATTGTAATTTGAAATATAAGGTATATAAAGGCTGTAATTGGTTTTCTATAACAAATAAATTAGTTGAATATATTTTAAATAATGAAGAGGAAATAAAAAAAATATATCATCATACTTATTGTTGTGATGAAGTTTTTTTACAAACATTAGTAATGAATTCAAAGTTTAAAGAAAATATTTATAAAACATATGGTAATGATAATGAAGCAGCTTTAAGATATATTGATTGGGAGAAAGGAGACCCATATATTTTTAAAAGAGAGGATTATATTCGTCTAATCACTTCAAATTTAATCTTTGCCAGAAAATTTTCTGAAGAAATTGATATAGAAATTATTATAAAGATTAGAAAAAGAATTTTACAAGGAGAGGAAAATGTTAGAGGAATATAGAAAATTTTTAAATAATAATATTATTGAGAAATTACAATATATATTTTTTATGATTATGATTTATTTATTATGTACAAGAGATACTCAAAAATATGATGAAAAAATTTTGATGATACTTGGTATATTAGTTTTAGTTGATATTTTAAAAAATAAAGAATATTATTCTTTAAATAAAAAAATAATATTTTTTATATTAGCTTGGTTTATTTTTATAAATATAAGTTTATATAAGGCATACATACTTTTTCCAACAAATGAGTATATAGGGGCATATAAAGTCTTAATTTCAGCAATAGTAACTTTTTTAATGATAAGTCAAATAAAGATAGATAAACTTTTGGATAGGAAAAAAATACTAGATTTAATAAATATTTTGTCAATTTATGGAATATATAAAGGGTTAGTATATTCATTAGAAAAAGGATTTTTTGTAAGAGGTAATATATGGGGCGGACCAAATACTTATGCTATTCTTCTTGGAAATTTTGCAATTATATCTTTTGCTAGCTTTTTATATTCTGAGAAAAAAATTAAGAAATTATTGTATTTAGTGCTAAATATATGTCAATTATTTTTTATAATAAGTATAGGACAGAGTAGAACAACATTTTGTAGTTTAGTGGTAATATATTTTATAGGCTTCTTTTTCTTTTATTTTAAAAAAAAGAATTTAAAGGTTTTAATAAGAAACACTTTAATAATGATAGGAATAATGGTTATATTTATATTAATAATAGATAGATATAACTTAAGAGTTTCAAGAGTTTCAATAGAGGCATTAGTAAATAATCCTAGAGTAGGTATATGGAAAAGATGTTTAAATGATGGATTTAATATTTTTATTGGGAAAGGGTTAGGATATTATTTAGTGGGAGAACATAGTTTTAAGGATAGTGTAGGAGTATCAATAGGGACTTTACATAACGATAGTTTAGAGCTGTTAATAACTCAAGGAATATTTTCATTAATAAGTTATTGGGGGTTATTATTAGCTTCTTTATTACTAAATATAAAAGAGTACTTGAAATTTAAAAATGAATATACTTTAATTACAATAATGTTTTTGATATTTTTAATATTATTAGGAATGTTAGAAACAGCGATTTATGTAAAAAGGTTGATACAATTTGTATTTTTATTTTTAGCGTTTTCAATAGAAAAGGAAAAATCAGTATTTAGAGATTCTGATTTATGATTATATATAAGTTTATCTAGTTATAATAATTGCTATTCACTCAAGAATAATGACCTTGTAAAAAAATTTTTAAAGATAGGGAGTGAAAGGTAGAGTTTTAGCATATTCAAAACGTGTATAATTTTATATTTTTCATTTTTTTGATATAAATTGGCAAAAATATCTAAAAAATGAAAAAAGTAAGAATAAATCATTCTATTTTATAATAAGAGAATAAAATGTTATTTTAAGGGCAGATAGAAAACACTGTCCTTTTATTTTAGATATTTTATGATATAATATGGCTGTTGAACAGGTATATAATCTTTTTCTCCAGGTAGTAAAATTAGAAAAAGGGGAGAGATATTTAAGTATCTAGTAAAAGATGTAAAAGTATATGGAATATTAGAATTTGATAAAAATGTAGTCTCAATAAAAGTAAATCTATTGGAAAGAGGTTTTGTTTAGTTAGATACAGGAATATATAAAAATCTATTACAAGCATCTAACTTTATAGAAACTATACAGGAAAGACAGGGAAACTATGTAGCTTGTATAGAAGAGATAGCATATAGAAATGGTTGGATAAGTAGAGAGGATTTACTTAAATTAGCAGAGCCATTGTTAAAAATTGATTATGGTAAATATTTGGTAGAAGTAAATCAAGAAATTTAAGATTAAAAATAGCTACATTTAGTAACAAAAAAATAATATAATTTACACCTAAAATGACAAAAGTTGTCATTAATTACAGGTATAATATATGTGGGAGAATTTAGTAAATAATTACTAGGAGAGAGCACATGTTACAAGGAGTAAAATTATATTATTCAGTTATGAAAAATGGTAAAGGAAAGGGAGAAATTAATAATTTTAAAAAAGGCATAAAATATATTGGAAGAAATATCCTAATGTATAGTTATTCAAAAGAGATAGCTGATTTCATCCTTTCACATAAATACTTAAGAGATGAGGTATATAGATATCCTAGTTTATGTAGTAAATTACATAGACCATATCTGACTAATTCATTAATAAATAGAGATAAAGTAAAAGCCATAACTACATCTTATAGAATTTTAGATAAAAGATTTCCAGTGAGATTATTAGACAGACTATATAGAGAGGGAAAATTAGAACTTTGTACTTTTCAAGGAAAAAATGATAGTGAGTACAAGCTTTCTTTAAACTTGTATCCATCTTATGAAAAAGAGGGGGAGTTTACATTAGTTTGTTACAATTTTGAGGATAAACCATTAGCTAAACTTACCTTTGGATTTTTAGAAGATAGTATAATTATAGGGGGACTACAAGGATTAGAAAAGGGAGAAGACACGAATCTTATAAAAGAGGCTACTAAAAATATGTATGGAGTTTTTCCTAAAAGATTGATATTAGAGATTCTTTATCTACTTTTTCCAGAATATAGAGTATTAGGAGTGAGCAGAGAGAAACACATATATTTTTCTAACCATTATAGAAAGAGAAAAGAGGGGAAAGTCCATGCTAATTATGATGAGTTTTGGGCAAGTCTAGATGGAGAGGAAAAAGATGGAATGTGGTTACTTCCTAAAAAATTAGAGAGAAAAAATATAGAGGAGATTCCATCTAAAAAAAGGTCATTATATCAAAATAGATTTAATTTGTTAGATAGTATATTTGATAAAATTTTATCAAATATAGATAAATAAAATGGATATAAATTCTAACTTACATATAATTTGACAATGAATATTACCTTACATTGATTTTTTTAGATAAATATGATATAATTATTAAGTTATAGTGTAGAAAAGGAGATGAGAAGAAAGTGTTCGCTAAGTTAGAAGAAGTTGTAAGAAGATTTGATGAGCTTAATGAGATGTTAGGATCCCCAGAGATTTTATCTGATCCAAAGAAAATGATGGAATGTAATAAAGCATTAGCTGATATAACACCACTTGTAGAAAAATATAAAGAGTATAAAACTCTTAGTGAGGATTTACAATTTATAAAAGAGAATATCAGAAATGAAAAAGATCATGATATGAGAGAGATGATGAACGAAGAGCAAAAAGAGCTTGAGGAAAAATTACCTGAGTATGAAAAAGAGTTAAAAATTCTTTTACTTCCAAAAGATGAAAATGATGACAAAAACGTTATCGTAGAGATCAGGGGAGGAGCAGGTGGAGATGAGGCTGCTCTATTTGCTGGAGACCTATTCAGAATGTATAATAGATATGCAGAAAGAAGAAAGTGGAAAGTAGAGATAATCGAAAAACAGGAGATTGGTATTGGAGGAATAAAAGAGGCAGTATTCAGTATCAATGGGCTTGGAGCTTATTCAAGATTAAAATTTGAATCTGGAGTACATAGAGTACAAAGAGTACCTGAAACAGAATCAGCAGGAAGGGTACATACATCAACAGCTACAGTAGCTGTATTACCAGAGGTAGAGGACGTAAAAGAGGTAAAAATTGATCCTAAAGATCTTAAGATTGATACATATAGATCTGGAGGAGCTGGAGGACAGCACGTAAATATGACTGACTCAGCTGTTAGAATTACTCACTTACCAACAGGAATAGTAGTACAATGTCAAGATGAGAGATCTCAGTTAAAAAATAGAGAGAAAGCTATGAAGCACTTAGTATCAAAGCTATATGAGATGGAGTGCGAAAAACAAAGAAGTCAAGTAGAGAGTGAAAGAAAACTTCAAGTAGGAACAGGGGATAGATCTGAAAAGATCAGAACATACAACTTCCCACAAGGAAGAATTACAGACCACAGAATTAAATTTACTGTATATCAACTAGATGCATTCTTAGATGGAGATATAGATGAGATGATAGATGCTCTTATCACATTCAACCAAGCTGAGATGTTAGCTAGTGCATCAGAAGAGTAATATGAATCTGTTAGAAATATTAAATTTTTCAAAAGAGTATTTGCAAAAATACTCTTTTTCAAAACCCCGTCTTGAAAGTGAAAAACTTATAGCAGCAGTTTTAAAATTGGATAGAATAACTCTCTATGCATATTTTGATATGGAGCTTACAACAGAACAAAAAGATACAATAAAAAAATACCTAAGGGAGATGGCAAGAGGTAGAATAGGTTTTGATGAACTTATAGAAAAAAAGGGAGATTTAGAGTTAGATACTAAAAACTATAAAGAGGAAAATTATGATCTACTCAAAAAATCCATTGAATATCTAGAGAAACATCAGGTACCTAATGCAAGACTTGATGCTGAATATATCTTTGCACATATCCTAAAGGTAAGTAGAGTAACACTTACTTTGAATCTAAATAAAAAGATAGAAGAGGAAGATAAAAATAGAATAAGAGAGATGTTAGTAGCTAGAGGAAAAGAGAGAAAACCTTTACAATATCTACTTGGAGAATGGGAATTTTATGGATATCCATTTAAAGTAGATGAGAGAGTTCTTATTCCTAGAGCTGATACAGAGATATTGGTAGAACAATGTAAATATCTTGTAAATGAGCTTCCTAGTCCTAAGATAATGGATATAGGGACAGGAAGTGGAGCTATTGCTATATCACTTGGTAAAGAGTTACCTAATGCTCATGTGTTAGGACTAGATATAAGTGAGGGAGCTTTAGAGGTAGCTACACAAAATAGAGATATGAATGAGGCTACTAATGTAAAATTTCTTAAGTCAGATGTTTTTTCTACCTTAAGAGATGAGAAATACAAAAATGTAAAATTTAATCTGATAGTTTCAAATCCTCCATATATTCCAACAGAGGAGTATGTGGGACTCATGCCAGAGGTATTGAAGTATGAGCCTAAAAATGCTTTGACTGACAATGGAGATGGGTACTATTTCTATGAAAAAATATCCAAAGAAGCTAAGGAGTTTTTGACAGAAGATGGATATTTAGCTTTTGAAGTGGGATATAATCAGGCTGAAAAAGTAGCTGATTTTATGAGAGAAAATGGATTTGATGTACTATCAATAGTAAAAGATTATGGTGGAATAGATAGAGTAGTAATTGGAAAGAGAAGAGAGGAAAATTAATGTCTACAAAACTACATGATTATGATTACCATCTACCAGAGGAGTTAATAGGACAGGAGCCAAGAGAGCCTAGAGACCATGCTAGACTTATGTTGGTAGATAAAACTAATAAAAAGATAGAGCACAAGCATTTTTATGATATAATAGATTATCTACAAGAGGGAGATATCTTAGTAAGAAACTCTACTAAGGTAATTCCAGCTAGACTTTTTGGACATAAAGAGACTGGTGGAGTGTTGGAGATTTTACTTATAAAAAGAATAAATCTAGATACTTGGGAGTGTCTGCTTAAGCCAGCTAAAAAATTAAAACTTGGACAAAAACTATATGTGGGACAAAATAGTGAACTTGTAGCTGAACTAATAGAGATAAAAGATGATGGAAATAGAGTTTTAAGATTTACCTATGAAGGAGCTTTTGAAGAGGTATTAGATAAACTTGGAAATATGCCATTACCACCATATATAGTAGAAACTTTAAAGGAAAAAGAGAGATATCAAACTGTATATGCTCAAAGAGGGGAGTCAGTAGCAGCACCAACAGCTGGGCTACACTTCACTAAAGAGCTTTTAGAAAAGATAGAAAAAAAGGGAATAAAGATTGTAGATATATTTCTTGAGGTAGGACTAGGAACATTTAGACCAGTACAGACTGAAGATGTGCTAGACCATAAGATGCATGAGGAAATATTTGAGATACCTCAAGAGGCAGCGGATATAATTAACAAAGGAAAGGCTGAAGGAAGAAGAATAATCTCAGTAGGAACTACAAGTACAAGAGCATTGGAATCATCAGTAGATGAGAGTGGAAAAGTAATTGCTCAAAAGGCAAGTACAGATATATTTATCTATCCAGGATATGAGTTTAAAGTTATAGATGCTCTTATCACAAATTTCCACCTACCAAAATCTACTTTACTTATGTTAGTATCAGCTTTTTCAAGCAGAGAGTTTATGTTGAGTGTATATGAAACTGCTGTAAAAGAAAAGTATCATTTCTTCAGTTTTGGAGATGCAATGTTTATCTATTAATGGAGTTGATGTGATGAGAATAATTGCAGGAGATGCAAAGAATAAGAGAATAAAGAGTAGAAAGGGAACAGATACAAGACCTACATTAGGAAGTATGAAGGAGTCATTATTTTCTATAATAGCTCCATATGTACCAGACTCTGTATTTTTAGATCTATTTAGTGGAAGTGGAAGCATATCTCTAGAGGCTTTAAGTAGAGGAGCCAAGAGAGCTGTGATGATAGAGAAAGATGCTGAAGCTCTAAAATATATAATAGAAAATGTAAATAACTTAGGTTATGAAGATAGATGTAGAGCTTATAAAAATGATGTATTAAGAGCTATTGAAATCTTAGGAAGAAAAGGAGAAAAATTTAATATAATCTTTATGGACCCACCATATAAAGATGAGGTGTGTACAAGGGTTATGAAAGCTATTGAAAAACACAAAATCTTAGCTGAGGATGGACTAATAATATGTGAACACCATGTTTTTGAAGAGATGGCTGATACTGTAGGAGAGTACAAAAAAGCTGATGAAAGAAAATATGGAAAAAAATGTATAACTTTCTATACTAGATAGGAGAAAATATGAAGTTTGAAGAAAATCTTGCAGAGATAGATGAGATAATAGAGAGATTAGAAAGTGGAGATTTATCCCTTGCTGATTCTATAAAAGAGTATGAAACAGCTATGAAATTATTAAAAAAATCTTCTGATTTATTAAATAAAGCAGAGGGAAAAGTTTTAAAAGTAGTAGAAAAAGATGATGAAATACTACTTGAGGAGGTATAAGATGTTATTTAGAGAGTATCTTGGAATGGGAAAAAAATTAGTAGAAGATGGAATTGATAAGTATCTAGGAGAGCTAACTTATCCAGAGGTTATAGCAGAAGGAATGAAATATGCTGTATTAAATGGTGGAAAAAGATTAAGACCTATACTTCTATTTATGACTTTGGATATTTTAGGGTGTGAAAGAGAAAAAGGGCTAGCTACAGCTTCAGCTATTGAGATGATACACTCTTACTCTTTAGTACACGATGACTTACCAGCTTTAGATAATGATGATTATAGAAGAGGAAAACTTACTACTCATAAAAAGTTTGGAGAGGCAGAGGGGATACTTATAGGAGATGCTCTTTTAACACATGCTTTCTATGTACTTACTGAGAAAAACTCTCATCTTTCAGCTGAGAAGATAGTTGAAATAGTAAAACTTACATCTAGTTATGCTGGTATCAATGGAATGATTGGTGGACAGATGGTAGATATTGCTAGTGAAGGTAAAAAAATAGATTTAGAAACTTTGAGATATATGCATGCACATAAGACAGGAAAGCTTATAAAATTACCTGTGGAAGTAGCTTGCGTAATAGCTGGGGCTTCTATTGAGGATAGAGAAGTACTTACAAAATATTCTGAATTAATTGGACTTGCTTTTCAAATAAAAGATGATATATTAGATATTGAGGGAGATTTTGAAACTATTGGTAAACCAGTAGGAAGTGACTTAGAGCATGATAAATCTACTTATCCATCTATTCTAGGAATGGCAGAAAGCAAGAAATTATTATCTGAAACAATAGAAGAAGCTAAGAGTATTATAAGAGCTAGATTCGGAGAAGAGAGAAGTAAAACTCTTTTAGATTTAGCTGATTATATAGGAAATAGAGATAAATAGGTAACTAGCTTAGTTATTTATGACTTCAAAAGAAAACTAAGAAGTGTTCCATATTCCAAGAAGTTGATTAACTATGAGCTTACCTCACTAAAAATGTAAGGGGTAAGTCTTCAACTTATTGCATTTTTTAGCATTCAATTTCGCTGAGTTAATCTAACTTCTCTTCATAAATTACACAATTCTTTGAGTTTTCTAAAATTAATTTATTAGCTGAATAGTTATTAATAATACAAAAGGAAAAAATTTACTTCCAATCGCTAGCGATTATACAATAGTCATTACAGTAAATTTTTTCCTTTTTTTATTTTTTGAACAAAAGTCATTCTTGAGTTATTTTAATCTCTTAAATTCTAATATTTATCTAACATCATTGATAACTTTTAAAACTTTTCCTATTACCTTAAACTCATCTTGTGGGTAAACATATATTGGTTGATAGTTAGGATTATCACTTAAAAGAGCAAAGAAGTTTTTAGTAACTTTTATTCTTTTAACAAAAGACTCTCCATTTACTAAGAAAGCACCAACCTCTCCATCTCTTAATTCAGAACCCTGTCTACAAATGATAATAGATTGATTTTTGATAGTAGGTTCCATAGAATCCCCTTTTACATTTATAGCAAAGACATTTTCAGTATTTTTTATTCCTGGAAGAGAGATATAATCAATAGGTTCTTCATCAGTAATAACACCTATACCAGCACTAATTCTAGAAAATAGAGGAACAAGAGTATTATTATTGGAAATATCTTTTATCACTTGTCTTTTAGAAAGTTCTTTTTCATCAGATAATCTTTTTATTTCATTTAAAATAATTGCAGGAGTTCTCTCAATAGCTGCAAGATATTTTAATTTTTCACCCTCAGAAGGAGTAAGAAGTAATAGACTAACAAACTTATCTAAAATCTCTTCACTTGGTGGATTTTTAACCTCTCCTCTCTCAATTCCATTATAATATGATTGAGTAATACCAGCCATTTTTGCAAATTTATTTTGGCTAATTCCAAGAGCTTCTCTTCTAACTTTTAAATAAGTTTTAAAATCCATAATATTACCTCCTATTTATATATATAAATAATTATAATATATTTTTTGGAAAATAGCAATAAAAACTTTAGAAAATAAAGGATTAGTAAAAAAATATTGACATTCTTTTAAAAAAGTTATAATATATATCTATAAATATAGTTATCTATTTCTAAATATAAATTTGGAGGGTTCATATGAAAATATTAATAAAAAATAAAAAATGGGAAACTTCTTTTGAAAGAGCAAAATTAATTTGTGAAGTAACTGGTAGAAATAAAATATTTAACATAAAATTTTCATATAAAGGAAACGATGTGACTATAAGAACAAGTAATTTAGATAATACCTTTAGATATCTTGAAAATATTTTTAATAATAGCATAGTAGAGGAACTACCTATTGAAAATAAAATGGTAATATAATCATCAAAAAAGTAAAAATTATTTTGCATTTCTCTTTATAATGGAATATAATAAATTATATATAATTATAATTTTAATAAGAAAGAGGGAAATTTATGAAGAAGAAAATATTGAGATATTTAGATGATAACTATAATTCTTTTAGTAAAAGCTTCAAAAAAATAGCTGAATACATAAAGTATAACCAAAGTATAATATCTTTTATTTCAATAAATGAGTTAGCTAAGGAGACAGAAACAAGTCCAGCTACAATAACAAGATTTTCTAAAAATTTAGGATTTAAAGGTTATCCAGATTTTCAAAAAATCTTCCAAAAAGAAGTAGAACAACAAACTTCATATATGAAAGGGTTAAAAAATAGTATTACTGAAAGAGATGACAGCAGCTCTGTATTACAAGAAATGATTAATACTAATATAGAGTTATTACAAGAGATGGATGTCTTTGAAATTGAAAAAAGTTTAGACCAAGCAGTCGATTGGATAAATAGTAGTAGAAAATTATATATTCTAGGAGCAAGAGGATCCTATGCCTTAGCTTACTATCTATACTTTATGCTAAAAGAGTTTAGAGAAGGTGTTGAACTGATGATATCTGGAGCATCAGACTTTACAGATAAACTTCTATATACTCAACCAGATGACTTACTACTTACAATATCATTCCACCCTTATACTAATTTTACTTATCAAGTTACAGAATTCTTTAAAGAGCATGGAAATAAAGTAATAACTATTACAGATAAAAAAGATTCAACTTTAGGAAATATTTCAGATTTAGTTTTAACTACTAAAAATGGAGAGAAAGCTTATACATTTGTTCCAGGAACTGTAATAATAAATGCATTATTAGTAAAATTAGGAATGGCAGATAAAGAAAATACAGTTGAAAAATTAGATAAATTAAAAGAGATTACAGATAGATTTAATATCTATCTTGATAAATAAGGAGAATGTTATGAAGTTAGGATTTATAGGTTGTGGAAATATGGGAGAAGCCTTTTTAAAAGGTATTATAAACTCAGAAATGGTAGAATTAAATAATATATATGTATATGATAAAATAAAAGGTAAAGAAATATCAGAAAAATATAATATTAATATTTTAGAGAATGAAGTAGCAGTAGTTGATGAGTGTAATATTATATTTTTAGCAATAAAACCTAATGTATATTTTGATGTAATAGATAAGATAAAAGATAATGTTAATAGTAGTAAGATAATTGTAGCTATGGCACCTGGAATAACTATGGAAAATATTTTAGATGAAATAGATAATAGAAATAGTAAGATAGTAAGAACTATGCCAAATCTTCCACTTATGGTTCAAGAGGGATGTATAGCATATGCTTTTAATGAAAATATAGAAGAAGAAGAGAAAAAGTTTTTTAAAGAGCTTTTTGAAAAAATTGGAGTAGCTATTGAAACAAAAGAGGAGTTATTTGATGCTGTAATTGGAGCTTCTGGTTCATCTCCTGCTTTTATGTTTATGTTTATAGAGGCTCTTGCTGATGCAGCTGTATATGAGGGATTACCAAGAAGTGATGCCTATAAATTAGTAGGGCAAACTTTAGTAGGATGTGGAAAGTTATTCTTAGAAAGTGGAAAACATCCAGGAGAATTAAAAGATAATGTTTGTTCACCTGGAGGAACTACAATAGTAGGAGTAAGATATTTAGAAGAGGCAGGATTTAGAGGAGCTGTTATTAAGGCTGTAACTGAAACTATCAAAAAATCTAAAGAGATGAGTTTAAAAAGTAATAATAATTAAAAAAATATTTGACAAAAATAAAAATATATGATATTATCTTATGTGCTTGGAAGGTTATCCTAATTGGTAAGGAACCGGTCTTGAAAACCGGCGCCGCAAGGCTTCAGAGTTCGAATCTCTGATCTTCCGCCATAAACGGTGAAGTGGCAGAGTGGCCTAATGCACTCCCCTGCTAAGGGAGAGTACCTATAAACGGTACCGAGAGTTCAAATCTCTCCTTCACCGCCATTTGAAATTAAACGGGTAGTAAAACTACCCTTTTTTTATAAAACTGCGTTCGTAGCTCAATTGGATAGAGCGTCTGACTACGGATCAGAAGGTTAGGGGTTCGATTCCTCTCGGGCGCGCCACTTTAAATTTTAATAAGATATAGAGAGTTTATGCTCTCTTTTTTTATGTAAATAATAAAAATAGTAAAAATATAATCTATACTATAAAAAAGTAATGAAAAAGGAGAAAGTATGTTAGGGATTATAAACTATGAAATGTATATAACATCATGTATAATTTTAGCTTTGATACCTGGAAGTGACACTATGTTTATATTGGGACAATCTATAATCAATAGTAGAAAGTCTGGAGTTTATTCAGCATTAGGAATATGTTCAGGAATATTAGTGCATACTTTTTTAGCTGCTTTTGGATTATCTCTTATTTTAAGAAATTCGATTACAGCATTTAATATAGTAAAATTTTTAGGTGCGATGTATCTTGTTTATATGGGAATAAAAAGTATCAAAGCTAAAGATAGTTTATTAGTAGCAGAAGGAGAGGGCCCTAAAGAAAATCTAAAAAAATCATTTTTTCAAGGAATGATAACTAATATTTTAAATCCAAAGGTTGCACTGTTTTTCTTAGCTTTCTTACCACAATTTGTAGATACAGCAAATAACTATGGAGCAATTCCCTTTGCAATTTTAGGATTAACTTCATTTGCTATTTCAGGAGTATGGTGTGTATCTCTTTCTATTTTTGCATCATTTATAGCAATATTTTTAAAGAAAAATGAAAGTTTTGGAAAAATAATTAATAAAGTTTCTGGAACAATTTTTATAGTTTTAGGAGTAAATTTACTTAGAGCTAAGATAAATAGCTAGTTAGAAAAAATAAAGAAAATACTTGACTTTTTGTAGTAAATCGAATATAATTATATAGGCAATTAAATAGAGATTAAAGAAGAAACTACCTGTTTCTCACCTTATGGGCTACTAAGAGCTTACACAAGGTAAAAACTTTTAAAAATGAGAATTAACATTTGTTTATTATAAAAGTTGAGATACAGGGCATAGTTTGTCCTGTTTTTTATTTATAATTAAAAATGGAGGTGCTTACTATTACTGATAAAATTAGAATTAATGAAAAAATTAAAGGAAAAGAGTTTAGAATAATCTCATCTTCTGGGGAACAATTAGGAGTAATGAGTGCAAATGCAGCACTTGAATTAGCTAGACAAGAGGGATTAGATTTAGTGGAAATAGCAGCTACTGCAAAGCCACCTGTATGTAAAATCATGGATTTTGGAAAATACAGATATGAGCAAACTAGAAAAGCCAAAGAAGCTAAGAAAAATCAAAAACAAACAGTTGTAAAAGAAGTAAAAGTAACAGCTAGAATAGATAGCCATGACTTAGAAACTAAGATGTCTCAAATTAAGAAATTCTTAGAAAAAGAAAATAAAGTAAAAGTAACATTAGTGTTATTTGGAAGAGAAAAGATGCATGCTACATTAGGTGTAGATACACTTGATGAGATAGCTGAAAAATTTGCTGAGATAGCTGAAGCTGATAAAAAATACAACGATAAGCAAAAACATATAATCTTATCACCAAAAAAATAATTAATAATAAAACAGATTTAGATATTTGAGAGGAGGACATTATTATGCCAAAAATGAAGACTCATAGAGGAGCTAGAAAAAGAATTAAAGTTACAGGAACAGGTAAATTTGTAATTAAACACTCAGGAAAAAGCCATATCTTAACTAAAAAAGATAGAAAGAGAAAAAATAACTTAAAGAAAGACTTCGTAGTAACTGAGACTTTAACAAGACATATGCAAGCTTTATTACCATATGGAGCAGGAAGATAATTAATTTATCATAATCAAATTTTTGTGTGAAATAGTCAGGAGGAAATGTAATGAGAGTTAAAACTGGTATAGTTAGAAGAAGAAAACATAAAAAAGTTTTAAGAGCAGCTAAAGGATTTAGAGGTGCTTCTGGTGACGTTATAAAACAAGCTAAACAAGCTACAATGAGAGCAGCAGCTTACTCTACAAGAGATAGAAAAGTAACTAAGAGAAGAATGAGACAATTATGGATCATCAGAATAAATACAGCTGCTAGATTAAATGGATTAACATATTCAACTTTAATGAACGGACTTAAGAAAGCTGGAATCGTATTAGATAGAAAAGTTTTAGCTGATATCGCTTTAAACAATGCAGCTGAGTTCACAAAATTAGCAGAAACTGCAAAAGCAGCTCTATAATTTTAGAGAGAATATAAAAGTAAGAGAGTTTCATATGAAACTCTCTTTTTGTATTATTGATATAGTGGAAATTTTAAACAAAGAGCTTTAACTTTTTCTTTTATTTTTAAAAGTTCAGTTTCATTATTAATATTTTCCATAACTCTAAGAATAAAGCTTCCAATCTCTTCCATCTCTTTTTCTTTCATTCCTCTAGTTGTCATAGCAGGAGTTCCTACTCTTATTCCACTTGTAACCATAGGTTTTTCAGTATCATAAGGAATACCATTTTTATTTACAGTTATACCAGCCATATCTAATGCTTTTTCAACTTGAGCTCCAGTAAGCCCTTTAGATTTTACATCTATAAGCATCATATGATTATCAGTTCCACCACTTACTATTCTAAGTCCACCATTTTCTAATACTTTTGCTAAAGTTTGAGCATTTTTTACAATTTGCTTTTGATACTCTATAAATTCTGGAGTTAAAGCCTCTTTAAAAGCCACAGCTTTAGCAGCTATTATATGCATAAGTGGTCCACCTTGTATTCCAGGGAATATAGTTTTATCAATTTTTTTAGCTATCTCTTCATCATTAGTCATAATTACTCCACCACGAGGACCTCTTAGTGTTTTATGAGTAGTGGTAGTTACTACATGAGCATATGGAACAGGTGAAGGATGCATCCCAGCAGCAATAAGTCCAGCTATGTGTGCCATATCTACCATTAAATAAGCTCCAACTTTATCAGCAATCTCTCTAAATCTTTTAAAATCTATTACTCTTGAATATGCACTAGCTCCAGCTATTATCATTTTTGGTTTAGTTTCAAGAGCTATTCTTTCTACTTCATCATAATCTATTCTTTCGTCTTCTTTAGAAACACTATACGAAACAATATTATAATCTTTTCCAGAGAAATTTACATTTTTTCCATGAGTAAGATGTCCCCCATGATCTAATTTCATTCCTAAAACTGTATCTCCAATATTAAGAAGTGCCTTATAGACTCCCATATTTGCTTGTGAACCAGAGTGAGGTTGAACATTTACATAATTTACATTAAAAAGTTTTTTAGCTCTTTCAATAGCTAATTTTTCAGCTATATCTACAATATGGCAACCACCATAGTATCTTTTATCAGGATAACCTTCAGCATATTTGTTTGTCATTATACTTCCAGCTGCTTCAAGTACAGCTTCAGATACAAAGTTTTCAGATGCTATTAATTCAATCCCTTCATTTTGCCTTTTCTTTTCTGCCTCAATTGCTTCAAAAATTTCTCTATCAATTTCATAAAGCTTATTCATAAATACCTCCTATTATTTGAAAAACTCTTCCCACTTATCTTTTTTAAAGCCAATTAAAACTCCTTTATCTGTAACTACTAGAGGTCTTTTAACTAGCATACCATTAGAAGATAAAATTTCTACCATCTCCTCTTCAGTAGCTGTAGCAAGTTTTTCTTTTAGGTTCATCTCTCTGTATAAAATACCACTTGTATTAAAGAATTTTTTTGCAGGTAATCCGCTTAGAGCTATAAACTTTTTTAACTCTTCTTTTGTAGGGTTATTTTCAACAATATGTCTACTTTCAAACTCTATTTTATTCTCTTCTAACCATTTTCTTGCGTTAACACATGTACTACATTTAGGATAATTAATAAATAATACTGACATAGATTTCCTCCTAGAAATATATTTTTTCTTATCTTAATTATACTAAATTAGTCATAATAAATGCAAGTTAAAAATAATATTTATAAAAAAGGAAAAAAATTTACTATAATGAGCAGTGCGTAAGCACTAGCAATTTGAAGTAAACTTTTTTCCTTTTATATTGTTAAATGTTTTTATTTTTTTGATTTCAATTTAAGAATTTGCAACAGTCTCTTTTGTTGCAGATTATAATCTAAATAATAAATCATAATAAGTAGGGATAGGCCATACTGTCTTATCAACTAATAACTCTAATGAGTCAACTACATATCTCATTTGGTTAAGCATAGGAACTAGCTCATTGTTATAGTAACAAGCTCTTTCATATTCGTCAGCTATTGCAGTAGCCACTTTTAATCCTTCATTTAAATCTGTTATACAATTTTTTAGTTGATTTTTAAAATTAATAACTTTTATTAGATGCTCTTTATCAAATTGGATAAACTCTTCCTCTTTTAAAGCTTCTCTTACACTATTTATCATTTGAGAAATATTAGTTACATATTTAATAACACAAGGATAAATCTCATTTCTAGCCATTCTTATAGCAGTTGAGATTTCAATATTAGTTTGTTTATTATATCTATCACTATATACTTTAAATCTTGAGTAAAGTTCATTTCTAGTAAGGACTCCATTTCTTTCAAATAATTCAATAGTCTCTTCTCTAATATATACAGGAATACCCTCTATTGTATTTTTTAGATTTGAAAGTCCAAGCTCTTTTGCTCTGTCTATCCAAGAGCTTTCATATCCATTTCCATTGAAGATTATCCTCTTATGAAGATTGTATCTTTCTTTTATAAGTTTAATTATATATTTATTAATATTTTTAGTAGGATCAGTTTTTTCTAAAATATCAGCATATTCTTTCAAAATATCTGCAACAATAGTATTTATCATGAATACAGGTGTAGAAGCTGAAGCACTTGAACCTGGCATTCTAAATTCAAATTTATTTCCTGTAAAAGCAAATGGAGAAGTTCTATTTCTATCAGATAAATCCTTTGCAATTTTAGGGATACGTACTCCAATATCAATAGTTTCATTGATATCAGCAGTCTCTAAGAAAGAAGCATTTCCAATATTTTCAAATAACTCTTGTAATTGCTCTCCTAAGAATATAGATATTACAGCTGGTGGAGCTTCATGTCCTCCAAGTCTATGGTCATTTCCTGGAGTAGCAGTACATGCTCTTAAAATATCAGCATATTTATCTATTCCTTCTACAACAGCCATAGTATAAAGAAGGAATTGTAAGTTATCAGGTGTTAAATTATCTGGGTCAAAAAGATTGATACCAGTGTCAGTAGCTAATGACCAGTTACAATGTTTTCCAGAACCATTTACTCCTTGGAATGGTTTTTCATGTAAAAGTGCAGCTAAACCATGTCTATTTGCTACCTTTTTAATAGTATCCATAGCTAGATGATTTTGGTCAACTGAAACGTTAGCTGAAGTAAACATTAAAGCTATTTCAAATTGGTTAGGAGCAACTTCGTTATGCTTTGTTTTTGCCATAACTCCAAGTTTCCAAAGCTCAGCATCTAACTCTGACATGAAAATCTCTACTCTTTCTTTAATAGTACCATAGTAGTGATCATTCATCTCCTGTCCTTTAGGAGGAAGATTTCCAAATAGAGTTCTTCCAGCAAGAGCTAAGTCTTGTCTTCTATCCCAGAACTCTTTTTCTACTAGGAAATACTCTTGCTCTACTCCAAGAGTTACATTGATATGTTTTGTGTCAAAATCACCTAGAAGTCTTTGAATTCTTAGTGCTTGTGCTTCAACTGATTTTATAGATCTTAAAAGTGGAACTTTTTTATCTAATGCTTCTCCATTATATCCAACAAAAGCAGTAGGAATATAAAGAGATTTAGTCATTCCTTCTCCTTTTATAAACATAGGAGAACTAGTATCCCAAGCTGTATATCCACGAGCTTCAAAAGTAGACCTTAATCCACCATTTGGGAAAGAAGAAGTATCAGCTTCACCTTTTATTAAATCTTTTCCAGAGAATTGAGACATAATAGTCCCTTCAGAAGTAACAGAAATGAAAGATTCGTGCTTTTCAGCAGTAAGTTCAGTAAGAGGTTGGAACCAGTGTGTAAAGTGAGTGGCACCTTTTTCAGTTGCCCAGCTTTTTACAGCGTTAGCTATAACATCGGCTACTTCAAAAGACATTTCGGCCTCACCGGCTTGAACTGCTTTAAATTTTTTAAAAACAGAACTAGGAACCCTGCTTTTTAATTCAAGCTCTGAAAAATAATTTACTCCAAAGACATCTAACATTGTGTTCATTTAATAAATCCTCCTTATAAATATAGACTAAATAATAAAATTTCTAAACAAACATTATATATATTTTTTAGTTTTAATACAAAATTTATTTATGAAATTAATTATTTATTAGAGATTTTAACACATGTTCGTAATATAATCAATAATTTTTTAAAAAACTTTTTTATACAATTAAAAAATTGAAAAAAATTCCAAAATAAGATATAATTTTATGTAGTATAGGAGCTGATAGAAAGGGGTGGAATTTTTTTATGGAACGATTGTCAGGAAATTGTGTATATGAAGGAATTGTAATAGGAGAGATTTATTTAGATATAGACACAAATTTACAAAATGAAAAGGAAAATATCCCCTTTGAAGAGATAGGAAAAGAGAATTTAAGACTGGAAGCAGGAATAAAAAAATCAATTTCTGATTTAAAAAATTTAAAAATTGATTTGAAGGGAAAAGTAAATGAAAAAGAATTAGAAATAATAGAGGCACATATTTTATTATTGAAAGACCCAATGTATATTTCTGATATAAAAAAGTTAATAGAAAAGGAACAAAAAAAAGCTGAGTATGCAGTAAAAGAAACAACTGAAAAGTTTGTAAGATTATTTGAAAATATAGATAGCCCTGTATATAGACAGAGAATGTTGGATATTAAAGATGTAAGTAATAGACTTATTGAAGCTCTAAAGAGTGAAAATGAAGATTATAAAGAGTTTAATAATAAAATATTAATAACAAAAGAAATTTATCCAACAGAACTTTTAAAGCTCCACAAAGAGGGAGTCGAATTGAAAGGGATTATAATGGAATATGGAGGGACAACCTCTCATTTAGCTATATTAGCAAAAGCTTTGAAGATTCCTACACTAATGGGAGTAAATGATGTCTTTAATCATAAATGGAAAGAAAAAATTATACTGGATACAACTGAAGAAAGTACATGTGTAATAGCAGACCCGACAGATGAAGAGATAAAAGAGTATGAAAAGAAACGAAAAAAATTCTTAAGGAAACTCAATTTGATAAAACAGGGAGCTCATCTTCCAAGTGTAACTCAAGATGGAGTAAACATAAATCTGTATTTGAATTTGGGAGATAGTGAACATGATAAAATCAATGAAATTGATAGAGAATTAGTAAAAGGAGTCGGACTTCTTAGAACAGAATTAATATATATGAAGAGTCAAACCTTTCCAACTGAAGAACAGCAGTTAGAAAAATATAGACAAATCTTGAATAGTCTTTCAAAGGAGCAACCCATTATAATAAGAACATTAGATATTGGAGCAGATAAACAGCTTTCATACTTTAAAATGCCAAATGAAGCAAATCCATTTTTAGGATTGAGAGGAATAAGATTTTCCTTAAAATATCAAGATATCTTTGAAACGCAGTTAAGAGCTATACTTAGAATTTCAAATGAGAGAAACATAAAAATAATGTATCCTATGATAACTACTTTATTAGAAGTAAGAGAAGCAAATAAAGTATTAGAAAAAGTAAAAGGAGATTTAAGAAAAGAAAATATTCCTTTTGATGAAAATATAGAAGTAGGTATAATGGTAGAGGTACCATCAGTAATAATGATGGCAGAGGCTTTTGCTAGAGAGATAGATTTTTTTAGCGTTGGAAGCAATGATTTAACTCAATATATACTAGCTACAGATAGATTATCTGAAACAGTTGGAGAATTATATAGTTCATTTAATCCAGCAGTGTTAAGAGCTATATATCATGTGAAAAAAGCAGCAGATAAATATAATAAAAAAATCTCTGTATGTGGAGAAATGGCAGGGGATTTAAAAGGGATAGTTGCATTATTGAGCTTAGGGATAAAGGATTTAAGTATGGTAGAATCATCAATTCTATCTGCTAAATCTTTAGTAAGAGGTTTAGAGTATAAAACTTTAGAAAATATAAGAGAGAATATCTTAAGTTGTGAAACAGAAGAGCAAGTAAAAAATATTTTAAAAGAGTATATAAATTATTAAATTAGGAGATTTTAAAAAATGAAAAGTAGAATAGTAGAGATAAAAAATAAAGCGGGGCTTCATGCTAGACCATCATCACTGTTTGTTCAACTTGTTACAGGATTTGATTCAGATATAACTGTAAAATGTGATGATGAAGAGATAAATGGTAAGAGTATAATGGGTCTTATGCTATTAGCAGCTGAACAAGGAAGAAAATTGGAGCTTATAGCTGATGGTCCTGATGAAGATGAGATGTTAGATGCATTAGTAGATTTAATAGAAGTAAAAAAATTTAATGAGGAATAGTTATGGAGATAATAAGAGCAAAGCATATGGGATTTTGTTTTGGAGTTGCTGGAGCTATTAGTATGTGTCATAAAGTTTCTAGTGATGAGAAAAATAGAGATAAAAGAATATATATACTGGGAATGTTAGTCCACAATGAGCATGTAGTAAACCAACTTTCAAAACAAGGATTTAAAATTGTAGAGGAGATGGATATTTTACAAGGAAAAGATGAGTTACAAAAGGGAGATATTGTAATAATTAGAGCTCATGGTACCTCAGAAAGAATTTTTAATATTCTAAAAGAAAAAGAGGTAGAGATATATGATGCTACTTGTGTATTTGTAACTCAAATAAGAAAAACTCTTGTAGAAATGGAAAAAAAAGGGTATGATATATTATTTATAGGAGATAAAAACCATCCTGAAGTAAAGGGGATAATCTCTTTTGGAAAAAGGGTAACTGTTTGTAATGACTTAGAAGAGCTACAAAGTATAGAGATAGATCCTAAAAAAGAGTACTGTCTATTGACGCAAACAACTTTAAATAAAAAAAAGTTGGAAAAAATAAAAAGTTATTTGGAAAATAGCTATCAAAATGTTAAAATATTAGATAAGGTATGTGGTGCTACTCAAGTGAGACAAGAAGCTGTAGAAGAATTAGCTCAACAAGTAGATATGCTCATAGTTGTAGGAGGAAAAACTAGTTCAAATACTAAGAAGTTATATGATATTTCAATTAGTTATAATCCTAATACATATTTAATTCAAGATGAGAATGACTTAAAAAAAGAGTGGTTTGAAGGGAAGAATAAAATAGGTATAACAGCAGGAGCCTCAACACCAGAAGAAATAGTAATTAAAATAGAAAATCAAATAAGGGGGATTCATTAATGTATAACAACGAAAATTATGATGAATTTGAAGCTCTGCTAAATGAGTACTTACCAGCAGAGGAAAAAACAAGGGTAAGAGCAACAGGAATAATAGCACAAAGAGATAGAAACTTTGCTTATCTTGATGTACAAGGACAACCAACAAGTGTTAGAGTTAGAAACGAAGAGCTTTTAGCTTATAACATAGGTGATGAAGTAGAGATACTTTTAGTTGGAGAAACTGAAGATGGAGAATTCATAATCGGTTCAAGAAGAAGAATTGATATGGAAGATAATCTAAAAAAATTAGAAGAAGCTTTTGAAAAAAAAGAGATAATTACAGGAAAAATTGTAAAGAGAATAAAAGGTGGATATATGGTAGAAGCTATGTTCCATCAAGGATTCTTACCTAACTCTCTATCAGAAATTAATATGAAAGATGGAGATAACTTCATAGGTAAAGAAGTTCAACTTATGATAAAAGATATCCAAACAGAAAAAGATAAGAAAACTAAAAAAATAACTTTCTCAAGAAAAGATATCACTCTACAAAAAGAGGAACAAGAGTTTTCTCAATTAAAAGTAGGAGATGTAGTTGAAGCTGAAGTAACTGATGTTTTAGACTTTGGATTATCAGTAAAAATAGGACACTTAAGAGGATTTGTACATATCTCTGAAATCTCTTGGAAAAAATTAGAAAAATTAACTGATGAGTATAAAAAGGGAGATATAATAAAAGGAGAGATAATCTCTTTAGAAGCTGAAAAGAAAAATATAAAACTTTCTATAAAAGCTTTAACAAGAAATCCTTGGGATGTTGTAGCTGAAACTGTAGGAGTAGGTTCAGTTGTAGAAGGAAAAGTTACTAAATTACTTCCTTATGGAGTATTTGTAGAAATAGCTGATGGAGTAGAGGGACTTATCCATATGTCTGACTTCACTTGGAATAAGAAAAGAGTTAATCTTGGAGAGTTTGTACAAGTGGGAGATACTGTAAAAGTTAGAGTTCTTGAGTTTGTACCAGCTGAAAGAAAATTAAAATTAGGAATAAAACAACTTTGTGAAAATCCTTGGGATACTGCTGAGGAGAGATTTGCTGTTGGAAAAGAGTTATCAGCAAAAGTTTTAGAAGTAAAACCATTTGGACTATTTGCAGAAGTTGAGCCTGGAGTAGATGTATTCATCCACCAATCTGATTATAATTGGCAAGGAGAACCTAATAAAAAATTCTCTGTAGGAGATACTGTAGACTTTAAAGTTATAGAGTTAAATATGGAAGATAATAAAATAAAAGGAAGTATAAAAGCTTTAACTAAGAGTCCATGGGAAGTAGCTTTAGAAACTTATAAAGTAGGACAAACAGTAGAGAAAGAGATTAAAAATATTATGGATTTTGGATTATTCTTAAATCTAAGTAAAGGTGTAGATGGATTTGTACCTGCTCAAATGGCATCTAAAGACTTTGTTAAAAATTTAAAAGATAAATTTAAAGTTGGAGATGTTGTAAAAGCTCAAATTGTTGAAATAGATAAAGAGAAACAAAGAATAAAATTATCTATTAAGAAAATAGAATTAGAAGAAGAGAGAAGAGAAAATCAAGAGCTATTATCTAAATATGGAACTTCTTCTACTGAAGAGTAATTAATAAATTTTAATTGACAAATAAGGAGTTGTTAACTTATGATTCTACTCATTAGATTACAACTCCTTTTTATTTTATATAAATTTATTTTAACGGAAGAGTAAGAGTAACAATAGTTCCTTTATTTAATTCACTTCTTATATCTAAGTCGATATTTAAAGTTTCTACTATTTTTTTTACTATTGAAAGACCAAGTCCATGACTTTTCATTTCTCTACTTCTTGCCTTATCTACTCTAAAAAATCTATCAAAAATATGTTTTAAATTTTCTTGACTAATACCTTCCCCATTATCAATAATATCTACTATTATATTTTTATTTTCTCTTATATTTATATAAATCTCTTTATCTCTCCCATATTTAATAGCATTTTCAATAAGATTTAAAAAAAGTTGTCTTATAAGATGATAATCAGAATTAATGAAACTTTTTTTAGAAGAAAAATTTATTTTTTGATTTGGATAAATAATTTTTAAATCATTTATAATTTCTGTTATAGCTTCTGAAATATTAAAATTCTTGTTTTCTTTCTCATCATAGTCATCTTTTGCTAGAAATAAAAGTTTTGAAATAAGAGAAGACATATTTTTGGTTTCTTCTTCTATTGAATTAAGAGCTTCTATTACAATATCTTTATTTTCAATTCCCCATCTTTTTATAAGATTAATATAACCACTTATAATAAAAATAGGTGTTTTCATTTCGTGGGAAGCACTATTTACAAAATTAATTTGTGCTTCTGTTTGTGATTGTAATCTTTTAAGCATATTATTATATGAATTTATTATTGAATTAAATTCAACAAAGTTATTTTTACTTTCTAATTTATAATTCATATTTTCAAGATTCACTTTATTTGTAATATCTCTTAAATTTTCTAAAGGTGGTATAATTTTATTATAAAATCTTTTTGCTATAACTATACTTGTAATAATAGTTATAAATATTAAAACAAAAGAAGCTTCAAGTATACTAAGAATTATTTTTCTATCTTCTTTCATATCTTTTATAATTAAAATCTCAATTGTATTTTTCCCATCTATTTCTATTTTTTTATTTAAAAATTCATATTTATAGAAGCCTAAACTCTGGATTTCTTCATATATATTTGTTTCATTTAAAAGATTAATAAATTCTTCTTTTAAATCATATGAATAGTATTTACCCGTATTTTTAAAAATAACTGTTATTCCTTGAATTTTAGGACACTCTTCTAAAGCTTCTAAAAATATTTCTTCAAAATTTTCTCCTTTTTTAAATTTTTCTTCTATTCCATTCATTTCATAATTTATAAATCCGTTGATTACCTCTATATCTAAATAGGCTGCATTTTTTATATAAGAAGAAAAGAAAAGCATTGTTATCATATAAGATATTGAAAATAAAATTATTAAATTTCTATAACTCTTCATCAGCTCATAGGATAATTTTTTCATAGGGACTCTCCTTCATTTTTAATAATTTTTTTAATATATAGCCAAAGCCTCTAACTGTATGAATATATTTTTCATTTTTATTTTCTATTTTTTTTCTAAGAAGATTAATATATACATCTACAATTTTATCTTTTCCCTCAAAATCATACCCCCAAATTTCTTCAATTATTTTTTCACGTGATATAACAATTTCTTTATTTAGTAAAAAAAGATACATAATATTATATTCTTTTTTAGTGAGGAATATTTTTTCTTCTCCTTTAAATAGTATTTTTGAATCTATCTCTAATTTTAAATTCTCATATGTGATAGTATTATGTGTTTTAAATTCTTTTTTATTTCTAAGAGCAACCCTCATTCTAGCAAAAAGTTCCTCTATTTCAAAAGGTTTTGTAATATAATCATCAGCTCCCATATCAAGTAGTTCTATCTTATTTAGTGTCTGATCTTTAGCAGTTAAAATTATAATAGGAATTTCTGAAGTTTTTCTTATAATTTTACAAACTTCTTCTCCACTTAAAATTGGCATCATTAAATCAAGAAGAATAATATCAGGAGTTTCATTTTTAAATTTATTAATACCAATTTCTCCATTTTCTCCAATAATAACTTTATATCCTTCATGCTCTAATTCTAATTGAAGAAATCTTCTTATATTCTTGTCATCTTCTATTATTAGTACTTTTTTCAATTTTCTCACCTTTATAAGTTATTTCATCTTTTAATTAATAATAACATAAAAAGATTAAAAAAAAGTAAAAAATTATCTATTTTTTTACCTTTTTTTTACCTTGTTCTTTTAATATATAACTATATTAAAAATATAAAGGAGAGATGAAGATGAATCGTATATCAGTAATTGCACCTGTTTATAATGAAAAAGAAAATATATCTTTATTTATAAACCAAGTGGAAACTTCATTGAAAAAAAAGTTTGATTCTTATGAAATAATCTTAATTGATGATGGAAGTAATGATGGAAGCCGTGAATTACTTGACAAGGAAGCAGAGAAAAATGGGCATGTAAAAGTCTATCATTTTACCCAAAATAATGGTCAAACTGCTGCTATTGCAGCTGGGTTTAAAGTTTGTTCAGGAGATCTAATAGTAACTATGGATTCAGACTTACAAACTAATCCAGAAGATATATATACACTTTTACCATATATTGAAGAATACGATATGGTAAATGGAAAACGTGAAACAAGAGAAGATGGATTTAAAAAGAAACTTTCCTCTTTTATAGGAAATAGCGTAAGAAATTTCATAACAAATGATGATATAAAAGATACGGGATGTCCTTTAAAACTTTTTAAAAAAGAAGTAGTAAAAAGTTTTTATCTATATGAAGGAATGCATAGATTTTTACCCACTCTTGCTAAAATGAATGGATTTAAAGTTATTGAAGTTCCAGTTAGGCATTATGATAGAGAGTTTGGAAAATCTAAATATGGAATTTCTAATAGACTTTTTAAAGGGCTTAAAGATGCTTTTGCTGTAAGATGGATGAAACAAAGAAAATTACATTATCAATTTGACATTGGAGAAGAAGAAATATGATAAAAAGTTTTGATTGGAATATATTTGTAATAATAGGATTTTTAGGACAAATTATGTTTTCTATGAGATTTATTTTACAATGGATTGCTAGTGAAAAAGCAGGACAAAGTATTATACCCTTTTCATTCTGGATATTTAGCTTGGGGGGAAGTCTTCTTCTCTTTTTATATGCAGTATATAAAAAAGATCCAGTATTTATTTTAGGACAAGCTCCAAATCTTTTTATATATTCAAGAAATATCTGGCTAATTAAAAAGAATAAAAAGAAAAGGGAGTGAAATAATTAGTATGGATAAACAAGAAAGAAAATACTTAATAATTTTAGCTTTTATTTCTATGGTTGCTTTCTTTTCAAATTTATGGGTAAGACCAGCTGATTTAATGGAAGCAAGAAACTTTATAACGGCAAGGGAGATGATACAAAATGATAATTATATTATTCCTACTCTCAATGATTTTTTAAGATTTGAAAAACCACCTCTTCCAACATGGGTTACGGCTCTTGTAATGAATATTACTGAAAATGTTAAAGATGAGTATATTTTACGTATCCCAGTTGCACTTTGTGGAATACTATTCATCTATCTTTTATATTATTTTGTAAAAATTACAACAGAAAATAAGTTACAAAGTTTTATAACAGCTTTTATTGGAAGTACAACTTTTATGATTATAAAAATAGGGAATGAAAATACTTGGGATTTATATACCTATGTTTTTGCTTTTGGAGCAATATTATTTTTTATAAGAGGTTTAAAAAAAGAAAAATTAATAGATTTTTTTATAACTGGAATTTTTCTATCTGCTTCTATAATGAGTAAAGGTCCTATTGGTATATATGGACTAATACTTCCATTTCTAATTGCTCACATCTATATTTATGGATTTTCAAGTTATAAGAAAAATATAGTAAAAATATTCGTTACTCTTATTATAACTATAATATTTTCTAGTATATGGCCACTTATAATATATTTAAAATATCCAGATTATTTTTTAAGTATTCTAAATAAAGAAAAAAATACTTGGAGTAATAGTCATGTAAAAAGTTTTGTTTATTATATGGACTATTTTATTTATATGGGTATTTGGATGTTTTTCTCTGTATTAACACTCTATTTTAATTGGATTAAAAGAAGAAGTGAAAACAAGAATTTTTCAAAGTTTATTTTTCTTTGGAATATATTAATTATTCTTGCTCTCTCTATAATAAAAATGAAGAAAAAAAGATATGGGATTCCAATATATATGATTTCTATAATAGGTGTAGGAACAATTTGTTACTATTATTATAATAAGTGTTGGGATAAATTAAAGAAATCTGATAAAATTCTTCTCTATTTTCAATTAGGATTTATCTCCTTTATTTCTATTACTATTCCAATTATTATATTTTTTAAAGGTTATCTTTTAAATCAAGTAGGATTAACATACTTCATCATTACTATAATTAGTTTTATTCCATTTATTATCTATGGAATTAGATATATTTTATATAAAAAAGATATAAACACAAAATTTATAGTAATTGGAAGTGGAATTTTGATGCTTATTGTAAATCTTACTTCAAATTGGTTTTTTGATACAAATTTTATTAATAAAAATAAAAAAGAAAATATAGAAAATTATACAAAAATAAAAGTTATGAGAGCAAATCCACCAAGTCTTAATATATATTCAAATAACTTTGAAATTGAAGATGTATGGAGAGTAGGAAAAAGTATTAAACCTTTTAATATCAATAATGATCTACCAGATAAATTTATTTTCTTAGGAGAGGTTTCAGAAAAGATGAAATCAAAATTTTATATTCAAAAGCAAGAAATTTATGTAAAAGAAAATGGAGATTTAGCAAAATTTTATTACTTGAAAAAAATGGAGGGATAAAATGAATATTGTAGTTACTGGAGGAGTTGGTTTTATTGGCTCTCATCTATGTGAAACTCTTTTAAAAGAGGGGCATAAAGTTATCTGTATAGATAATTTTGATGAATTTTATCAATTAAATATAAAAATAAGAAATCTTTTTGAAAGCACAGGAAATAAAAAACAATTTAAAATTTTTGAAAAAGAAATATTATCTAAAAACCTATCTAAAAATGAAATTATTAATTCAATAAAAGAATTTATAAAAAATGATAACTATAAGCTTTATTTTATGGATATAAGAGATAAAGAAATCGAGAAAATTTTTAGAGAAGAAAAACCAGATATTGTAATAAATTTAGCTGGACTTGCAGGAGTTAGACCCTCTCTCTTAAATCCATTAGAGTATGAATCTGTAAATGTACAGGGATTTATAAATCTTTTAGAAAATTGTAAAAGATGTGGAATAAATAAATTTATTCAAGCTTCTTCCTCTTCTGTATATGGAAATAATAAAATTGTTCCTTTTAAAGAGAATGACGTAGTTGACTTTGCTATCTCTCCATATGCTGCTACAAAAAAGAGTTGTGAAGTAATGGGGCATGTTTTTCACTCTCTTTATAATATAGATATGATACATCTTAGATTTTTTACTGTGTACGGTGAAAGGCAAAGACCTGATTTAGCTATTTCTAAATTTGTAAAAAATATAATAGAAGGAAAAGAAATTACTATGTATGGAGAGGGAGATACCTATAGAGATTATACATATGTTGCTGATATTATACAGGGAATAAAAAAATCTATAAACTATATTAATTCTAATACTAATGTTTATGAGATTTTAAATTTAGGTAATGGTAATACAATAGCTTTAAAAAAGATGATTTCAGTTTTGGAAAAAAAACTTGAATTAGAAGCAAAAATTAAAAAACTTCCTAAGCAATTAGGTGATGTAGATAGAACCTTTGCAGATATAACAAAAGCAAAAAATATGATTGGATACTCTCCAGAAACAACTTTTGAAAAAGGTATAGAAAGATTTATAAAATGGTACAATGAAAAGGAGTAAAAAATGAAAATAGGTGTTATAGGAACTGGATATGTAGGACTTGTTCAAGGTGTTATCATGGCGGATTTTGGTTCTAATGTAATCTGTATGGATATAAATGAGGACAGAATAAAAAAATTACAAGTTGGAGAAAGTCCAATATTTGAACCAGGATTAAAGGAGCTTTTATTAAAAAATATAAAAGAGAAAAGAATAAGTTTCACAACTGATATAAAAAAAGTGGTTGAAGAATCAGAAGTATTATTTATAGCTGTGGGAACTCCAGCTAATGAAGATGGCTCAGCTGATCTTCATTATATTTTAGAAGTCGCTGAAAATATTGGTACATATATAAATGGTTATAAAGTAATTGTAGATAAATCTACTGTTCCAGTAGGAACAGGAAAACTTGTTAGAGAAACCATTGAGAAAAAACTTAATCAAAGAAAACAAAAAATAAGTTTTGATATTGTTTCTAATCCTGAATTTTTAAGAGAAGGTAAGGCTATTACAGATTGTCAACGTCCAGATAGAGTAGTAATAGGATATGAAAGTGAAAAAGCAAAAGAGATAATGAAAAAAGTTTATGATGTATTATTTATAAATGAGACACCTTTTATTTTTACTAATATAGAAACTGCTGAAATGATAAAATACTCTTCTAATGCTATGTTAGCTGTAAAAATCTCTTTTATAAATGAGATTGCTCTTTTAGCTGAAAAAGTAGGAGCAAATACTCAAGAAATTGCAAGAGCAATGGGAATGGATGGAAGAATTTCTCCAAAATTTTTACATTGTGGACCAGGATATGGTGGTTCATGTTTTCCTAAAGATACGAGAGCAATAGTAGATGTAGGGAAAAAATATGGTGAGGAGATGTTAGTAATAAAAGCTGCTATTGAAGCTAATCAAAAACAGAAAAAAAGAGTTATAGAAAAAATAATTTCAAAAATGAATGGAGTATCTGGAAAAATTATAGGAATCTTAGGACTCTCTTTCAAACCAGATACTGATGATATGAGAGAAGCTCCAAGTATAGATATTATAAGAGGACTTGTAAAATCTGGAGCTAAAATTCATGCATATTGTCCTGAAGGAATAAAAGAAGCTAGATGGAGACTCGCAGATATAGAAAAAAATATAATATATTGTGCTGATGAATATTCTATAGCTAATGATGCAGATGGAATTGTATTAATTACTGAATGGAATCAATTTAGAGGAATGAATCTTAAAAATGTAAGAGAAAGAATGAAGGACAATTTTTATTTTGATTTAAGAAATGTCTATGTTAAAGATAGCAATGTAAGAAAAATTTTTAAATATTATCCAATCGGTCAAGAATAAAGAGGAAAATACTATGTATAAAAAGTCAAAATTTGATAAAAATTATATTATCTTTACTTTTATTTATATCTTAATATTTGTTCCTATTATTATTTTACGTTTTCCTGATATTAGGAATGAAATAAAATATTTTCTTATAACTGATACTATTATAGAAAGTAAAAATTTTTTTATATTGAAATACTTAAATGAATTATATCCAGATAAGCCACCTTTGTATTTTTTTATTCTTTATATTATTAAAAAATATTTTGGTAAATATTTTATTCAGGGAGCTATAGTATTTGGAACACTTATTCCTTCATTTCTTATTACAACATTTTTTTATAAATTTATGAAGAGTTTTAAAAATAGAAGAGTAGCATTTATAAATACATTGTTTTTATTATCACTTCCTTTTTACATAGGGCTTTCAATTTTTATGAGAATGGATATGTTAATGACAACTTTTATATTTTTTTCTCTCTATTTTTTCTTTCAAATTTACTATAAAAAATTAAATGAAAAAAATATTTTTAAAATTTATATTTTTATTTTCCTTGCACTATTTACAAAAGGAATAGCAGGTTTTGCAATTCCAATTGCTATAATTTTAACTTTTCTTATTTTTGAAAGAAATTTAAAATTTCTTAAAAATATAAAATTTATTCAAGGAATTATTTTTATTATTTTCTTAATTGGAATATGGGGAATTTTAATTTTTCTACAGCCTCAAGGAAAAGAATACTTAAAACTTCTATTAGGGCAAGAAACGGTTGGTAGAATAGTAAATTCAAAAACTCATGTAAGAAGTTTTTTCTATTATATTGAAAATATCCCTCTTATAATGTATCCATATGGAGTAGCAATTTTAATATCATTAATTTTTTATCTAAAAAATATAAGAGGTTATAAGAAATGGCTTCCAATAGAAAAAATAGGATTTCTTTGGAGTATTATTCCTCTTTTACTTTTTTCATGTGCAAGTGGAAAATTAGCTATCTATCTTTTACCTATTTTCCCAGGAAATATAATTATTTTAATAAATTTTTTTATGAGAACAAAAAATATAAAATTTGGAAAAGTAATATTAAAAATTACAGAAATATTTTCATTATTAGCTATTCCTTTTAATTATCTTTTCAATAAAAGGAAAAATTTTTATAAAAGAGTTATTTTAATACCTTTTTCAATTTTTGTAATATTTATTTTTTTTATTTCAGGAGTTGAAATATATAATAAAGAATTTTCTTTAAAATATGTAGTTAAAAATATCTTAAAATATAGTGATAAAACAATTATTGCATATAGATTTTCAGATATGATCAATTTAAAAAATGAAATTAAAAAAGAGGTATTATTAGTTGAAAATAAAGAAGAAATAGAACAAGAAAAAAATATAAAATTAATTATTGTACGTAATAAAGATATCAAAGATTTAGATCTTAAAAAATTTAAAGTAATTTATAAAAATAAAAGTTATTTTTTAATATATAAATATTGAAATATTTAATCATAAAATTAGAATAAATGAAAGGAGAATGTATATAAATATTTTATATACAACAATATATGAAAAAATTAATAATATTACTATTAATATTTTATACCATAATCTGTGAAACAATAAGTAAAAAAATAAAAATATTATATAATAAAATTTCAAAGTAATTTTTCTAAAAATATATGTTAAGTTTTTTTGAAAACAAAATAGAAAACATTTATTTGTAACAAAAATGACACATAAAAAGTGTATACTTAAAATATAATAAATCTTTCCCCAAGATATTTTAATATAGATTAATAAAAATAGCAGAGTTTTTAAAGTTCTCTGCTGTTTTTATTTTTTGCAATTTTTTAAAGAGAGATAATATTTTGATACTCTTCAGGAGTATCTATATCTAAAAATTCTATCTTATTAGGGAAATCTACAAAGGAGATGAGGGACGAGTTTTTGATAACCTCTCTACCACCAGTATCACCTTCTAGATTTAAAAGTTCCTTTCTTTTATCTTTTGGAAAAAATACTGGGGAAAATCTTTCTCCCTCTGCTCTAGGAATAGTGATATAATTATATTTTAAAAATTCAAAATAGATTTTTAAGATACTATTTTTAGTTAGAAGTGGTTGGTCTCCAGTGAAAAAAACTATTCCCTCTCCACTAGAGTTACTAACTCCTAATTTTACACTTTCACTTTGTCCAAGATGGGCATTTTTATTTTCAAGATAGATATAATTAAATTTTTTAGCTAAAGATTCTACCCAATCTTCCCTACCACATACGTATATATTGTAGAAAGGGAGAAAAGAGAGTTTTTCTAAGGTGTAACCTAATAAGTTTGTATCTCTATATGGCAGTTGTAACTTATTTTTTCCCATTCTTTTAGAATAACCAGAAGCCATTACTATAGCATCCGTGGGGATATATTTAAAGATATAATTGTTGTGTATAGAACCTAATACAAAATTATAAGAAGAATTATCTTTTTTTAATTGATTGCAAACTTCTAAAGTCAATGAAAATTTTTCAAGATAATTTTCTTCATCAATACCATTCAAGAAAATATATTTTTTACTAGAAGGAGAATTTTTAAAAAAATCACCTAATTTGATATAATCTATTAAAAAATTTTCATCAACAGTTTTATTTATATAACAATTAAATTTTTCTTTAAAAAGTTCAAACCTATGAATATTATTTTCTTCTAATTTTAAATCTAAAATATCTAAATTAATTATCCCAATAACTTTTGTAGAAAAACTTGGAATACAAGGCTCTGTATTATTCCAAGCTTTTATTTTTTTTTCTTTAGCCCCATCTCCTTCTATTAATATATAATCAAAATCTTTTTTTAAATCAAAAATCTTATCATAGGAAAGAGAGTGTAACTTATTATTTTCTATTTTCTCTCCATAAATAAATATATTTTTAGCTAATCCTTTAGTTTTATGGTTGGGTAATATTAATTCTTCATATTCATCTATTTTAGGAGTAAATATTTTAGTAGTAGTTGTAACTAATACTCTTCCTAAAGTAGAAAGCTCTCTAGCAAGTGAAAACATAAGAGAAGTCTTTCCACCAGCTCCTGTAATAGTAATAATATCCCCTTTTTTTATATCAAATACTTTTGTTAGCATCTATTCACCTCATCTTTTTTTATATTTTATGATAGAATAGGTAGTTAATGCAAGATAAATAATAAAAAAACTCAAGAACGAAAATTATTCTTGAGTTTTATATTAAGAAGATAATTTATTACCAAGTAGGAATATATCCACCTTTAAATTTTTCTAATACATATTTTTTCATCTTATCGCTTTGGTAAGCTTTTACAAAGGCTTTGATATCCTCTCTATTTTCATCACCTTTTCTTACAGCGAAAATATTAACATATGGAGATTTATTTACGTCCTCAACTAAAATAGCATCTTCAGTAGGAATGTATCCAGCTTCTACAGCATATCCACCATTGATAACACAAGCAGCTACATCTTTTATAACTCTAGGAAGTTGTGGAGCTTCTATTAATTTAAACTTTAATTTTTTAGGATTTTCAACAATATCAAATTCTGTTGCTAGTAGATTACTAGGGTCTTCTAATTTTATAATTCCAGCATTATGTAACATAATAAGTGCTCTTCCAGCATTAGTAGGGTCATTAGGAATAGCAATAATAGATTTTGCTGGGATTTCATCTACAGATTTATATTTTTCTGAATATAGTCCAAGAGCTACTACATAAGTTTCTCCTGCAGAAACTAAATCCAATCCCTTATCTTTACAAAATTGATTTAGATATTGAATATGTTGGAATGAGTTTATATCAATAGCTCCATCGGCTAATGCTAAGTTTGGAGTTACGTAGTCATTCATCTCTATCAATTCTAACTCTATCCCTTGAGCAGCTAAATCATCTTTTATTATATTAAACATTTCTACTCCTGGGTAAGAGCTAGTTCCTAATTTTAAAGTTTTTCCAAATGTAAGTCCAGATATAACTAATAGAAGTAGTATTATCAATTTTTTCATAAATTCCCTCCAGATGTTTTAAATATTTTAGAATGTAGCAACTACTCCACCATTGTAGTTAGCTAAAATATATTGTTTTACTTTTTCACTTTGTAAAGCTTTTATAAGTTTAACGATATCCTCTTTATTTTCATCTCCCTCTCTTACTGCTAAGATATTAGCATATGGAGATTCTTCTCCTTCTAGAGTTAGAGCATCTTTTACTGGAGAGAATCCAGCTTCTAAAGCATAGTTACCATTGATTACAGCAGCAGCTACGTCAGGTAAAACTCTAGGAAGTTGTGGAGCTTCAATAGGTTTAAATTTTAATTTTTTAGGATTTTCAACAATATCAAACTCTGTTGCATATAGATTGTTAGGATCAGCTAATTTGATAAGCCCTTTGTTATGTAGTAATATAAGTGCTCTTCCTCCATTAGATGGATCATTAGGAATAGCTATTGTAGCTTTTTCTGGTATATCTTCAAGTTTTGTATATTTTTTAGAGAATACTCCTAATGGTTCTACGTGGATTTTTGCAGCTGAAACAAGTTTTAAATTTCTTTCACTTGCAAATTTTTCTAAATATGGATAGTGTTGGAAGTAGTTAGCATCTATCTCTCCATCAGCTAATGAAAGGTTTGGTGTTACATAGTCAGTAAATTCTATAACTTTTAAATCTACTCCTTGAGCTTTTAAATCATCTTTTACTAAGTTTAAAAGTTCAGCATGTGGAACAGGTGTTGCTCCAACTTTTAATTCTCCAGCTAGAGAGTTTACTCCTAATGTTAAAAGTCCTGCTAATAAAAGTGTTCTTAGTGATAGTTTCATATTATCCTCTCCCTTATGTTATTATATGTTATCTATTTTTTTTGGCTCTGTAAACTAAATAATTTCCTAGTGATTGTAAAATTTGAACCACTATTATAATAACTATTACAGCATAAACCATAATATCTGTTTTAAATCTTTGATATCCAAATCTGATAGCTAAGTCTCCTAGTCCACCAGCTCCTATTGTACCAGCCATAGCAGAGAAACCTATAAGGCTAATCACTGTAACTGTTATTCCATGAATTATATGGGGCATAGTTTCAGGGATCATAACTTTAAATATTATTGTCCAGTTATTTGCTCCCATACTAGAACTAGCTTCAATAAGTCCTTTATCTACTTCGTTTAAAGCTCCTTCTATCATTCTAGCTACAAATGGAGCTGCTGAGATAGAAAGAGGAACTATTGCTGCTGTACTTCCTATTGTTGTCCCTACTATTATTCTTGAAAGCGGGAAAAGAAGTATCATAAGTATGATAAAAGGAAATGACCTTAAAGTATTGATTATAAAGTCTAATACTTTATTTAATTTTGGCCTTTCTAAAATATTTCCTTCTTTAGTAACAGTAAGAAGTATTCCTATTGGGAAACCAATTAATAACGAAAAAAGTGTTGAGAAAAAAACCATGTATAATGTTTCTAATGTAGATGTCCATATCATACTAAATACCATTGTATATCACCTCTGTAAGTACTCCTGCTTCATTTTTAAACCAAGATATAGCTTCTTTTTGTTGCTCCATATCTCCAGATAGCTCTATAAATAGATGTCCTACTTTCATAGTAGAAAGATTATCAATAGAACCACCAATTATACTAAAATCTATATTGAAAGTTCTTACAGCTTGAGAGATAATAGGGTCTTCAGCTATTGTACCTAAGAAATCAAGTCTAACTATTGATTTACCTTTTGTTTTCATTATCTCTATTCCTTTTTCTTCCACTCCTGGTAGATAAGAGATTAACTCTTTAGTTACTTCAGATTGTGGATTAGAAAATATATGGTGTACACTTCCAGATTCTACAATTTTTCCATCAGCCATAACTGCTACTCTATTGCAAATATCTCTAATTACTTCCATTTGGTGAGTTATCATTACTACTGTAAGTCCAAATTGTTTTTGTATATTTTTTATTAATTCTAGTATCGATTTTGTAGTTTTAGGATCAAGAGCTGAAGTAGCTTCATCTGAAAGTAATATATCTGGATTATTTGCTAATGCTCTAGCAATAGCCACTCTTTGCTTTTGTCCTCCAGATAGTTGTGATGGATAGTAGTTTTCTTTATCTGATAATTCTACTACTTCTAATAATTCTTTAACTCTTTTATCTATATCAGCTTTATTCCAACCAGCTATCTCTAAAGAAAAAGCGATATTTTCTCCCACTGTTCTTGAAGAGAGTAAGTTAAAGTGTTGGAAAATCATTCCTATTTTTTTTCTTCTTTCTAATAAATCTTTTTTAGAAAGAGAGGTAATATCCACTCCATCTATTATAATTTTTCCACTTGTTGGTTCTTCTAATCTATTTAGAAGTCTTATTAATGAAGATTTTCCAGCACCACTTAGTCCTATTACTCCAAAGATATCTCCTGTTTTTATCTCTAAAGATATATCTTTTACAGCATGATAACCATTAGAATATATCTTATTTATCTTTTGTATCTCTATCATTTTTTCCTCCTGTAAATATTTTATAGTAAAAAAAATCTCTATTACCATCAAGTAATAGAGATTTAATAGAGCTTTTTTAGTTCTATCCATCTTTCTGGAATTAGCACCACACTTTTTAAGCAGGTTGCTGAAACGTCCTAGGGCCAGTCCCTCAGTTTCTCTTGATGGTTAATTTCTTTGTTAGAGCTATAATATAATTTTTTTATAAAAATGTCAATAGTTTTTTTACAAATTTATAAATTTTTTCTTCTCTTTTTTCTTAGGCAACTTGAAAGAGAATGGTAATTCTCTTCTAAGAATTATACAACTTACTATAAAGCACATAAAATCAGAAGCTGGAAGAGATAACCAAACTCCAGTTTCTTTCAAGAATAAAGGTAGTACAACTATAAAAAATATAAAAAATACAATGCTTCTCAATGAAGAGATTATATTAGATAGTTTTGTCATTCCCTTAGATTGTAAATATGATATATTGATGAAGTTTGCTCCTTGAAAGATAATAGCACTAGCAAATAAAATCAATCCATGTGCTGCTAAATCAACAAGAGCTTTATCATTATTAAATAATTTTACTAGATGTTTTCCAAAGAATATTACAGTTAATAGTATAGATGAAGATATAAAGAAAGTAACTATATGCCCTAATCTATATGTTTTTTTAACTCTCTCATACTCTTTTATTCCGTAGTTATAGCTTATAACAGGTTGTATCCCTTGAGATAATCCAGTAAATAAGCATCTAAATATATAACAGATATATGCGACAATACAGTAAGCTGATACTCCAATTTCTCCTAAAAATTTCATAAAGGAGATATTAAAAAGAGCATTGGTAAGTGCAGCTGTAAACTCGATTGTAAATGATGGAAATCCAATAGAGATAATATTTTTAAGAAAAGTTAATTTTAACTTTTGGAATTTATATTTTATTTTACAATCTATTCTATAAAAATATTTTACTAAAAATAAAAAAGAAAATAATTGTCCAATAGCTGTGGCAAAAGCACCACCAAAAACTCCCCATTTAAATACTATGATAAATAACCAATCTAGAAATACATTAGTAATAGCTCCAATAACCATAGATATAAAAGCGTATACAGGAGATTTATCATTTCTAACTACTGCATTTAAACTATTAGATAGCATCAAAAATATCATAGCAATAACACAAGTATATAGGTATGTTTTAACTTGTAAAGCTAACTGCTCACTTGAACCTAATAAAAAGATTAAACTATCTCCACTAATTAAAACTAATCCCAAAATAATAATATAAGAAATAATATTCAAAGTAACTATATGTGAAAAACAAGTATTTTTAAACTTAATATTTTTAGGGCGTAAGGACATTAAAGTAGCTCCACCAGTTCCAATCAATAAACTTATGGCAATACCAAGATTGATAACAGGATAAGCAATATTTACAGCAGCAAGTCCGTCAGCTCCTACCCCTTGTCCAATAAAAATTCCATCTACAATAGCGTAGAGAGCATTAACCATCATACCAGTAACGGCAGGTATTGAAAAATTAAAAAATAGTTTTGAAACAGAGTCTCTTTTTAAATCAATAGCCTTAAACATTATTCCTCCAAATAAAAAATCAAAATCTCATTACAATAGAGTAAGGTATAAACTTAAAATAGTCAAGGAGAAATTAAAATATAGTAAGATTTAATTTCTTAGATAAATCTTCTAAAAGAGCAACACCAGCAATAGGATTTCCTTTTTCATCTAGAGATGGACCATAGACACCAATAGCCATCTTACCAGGGACAACAGATAGTATTCCACCACCTACACCACTTTTAGATGGGATACCAACTCTTATAGCAAACTCTCCAGAACTATCATACATTCCACAAGTAACCATTAATGTTTTTATAATAGTGGCTACTCTTGGTGGGATAATTGTTTCTCCAGTAGAAATTTTTCCATTATTAACTAGAAACAGTGCTATTTTTGAAAGAGTTTCAGCAGTCACCTCAATAGAACATTGTTTGAAATAAACTGTAAGAGCATCTTCTACATTTCCATCAATTATGCCCTCACTTTTCAAAAAATACCCCATAGCTCTATTTCTATTTCCTGTCTCTGCTTCTCCACAATAAATTTTATAATTTACATCAAGAGTACTGTCTTCAGAGATTAATTTAAAAAAGTCCAAAAGACGTTCAAATTTCTCTCTAGCATCTTTTCCTTTTATCATAGAGGAAACAGCAATCGCTCCAGCATTAATCATAGGATTATAGGGCTTTCTTCCACGAGAAGTTTCAAGTTTTACTATTGAGTTAAATGGATCGCCAGTAGGTTCCATACCTACTTTAGAGAATACATATTCCTCGCCATTGTCTAGAATTGCTAGCATAAGAGTTACTATTTTAGATATACTTTGTATAGTGAATTTTGTATTCCAATCTCCAGCATGAAATTTATTTCCAGTGATATCAGTTATAAAAATTCCTAGAGCATCTTTTGGGGCTTTATCTAGTTCTGGAATATAGTTAGCAACATTCCCATATTGACTAATAGGTCTATTTTTTATAACTAATTCATCTAATACTTCATTTAATTTCATTTTTTCACCTCTTCATATTTATAAGATAATTATATCAAAAAAATAAAATTATTTAAACTTTTTAAAGAAAAACTACGTCAAAAAAACATAGTAATTAATTCATAAAATTCTTTCCCCAAGAAAAAAGAGGAGTTTGTATATTCGGTGCAAACTCCTCTTTTTATCAAAATTATTTTTTAGCAGGAACTATCTCTATCCAATATCCATCTGGGTCTCCTATAAAATAGATTCCCATAGCTGGATTTTCGTATATAATAACTCCCATCTCTTTATGTTTTTTGTAAGCTTCTTCATAATTTTCAGTAGTAAGGGCTAAGTGGAACTCTTCATCTCCTAGATCATATTTTTCCTCTCTATCTCTAAGCCAAGTAAGTTCAAGAGAAAAATGTCCCTCTCCATCCCCAAGATAAATTAATTTATAGCTCCCATCTTCAGCTTCCTTTCTTCTTACTTCTTTTAATCCTAAAGCTTCCTCATAAAATTTTAAGCTTTTTTCTAAATCTAATACATTAAAGTTGAAATGGTTAAATTTAAACATATTAATCCTCCTTAAAAAGTTGATAGATAAATTATATCAAAGCAGAATAAAAGTTGTCAAAAATAATATTAACAGCTATAATATAGAGAATAGTTGTATTTAGGAGGTAGAGATGAAGATTTTTTATATTTATCACAGTGGATTTGCAGTAGAAACAGAAAATTATAAGTTAGTGTTTGATTATTATATGGAACCTAAAAGAAATAGTGGAAATTTTAGAATAGATGATTTTATAAAAAATGATAAAAAATTATTAGTATTTTCATCTCATGGACATGGGGATCATTTTAATAGTGAGATATTAAAGTGGAAAGAAAAAAATTCAAAGGTAGAATATGTTTTAAGTGATGATATTAAAGCAGAAGTAAAAAAATATTTTGTAAAAGAGGGAGATACTCTAAGCATAGATGGATTAGAGATAAAAGTTTTTGGATCAAGTGATTTAGGGGTATCCTATTTTGTAAAATGTGATGGAAAGAGATTCTTTCACTCAGGAGATTTAAATTGGTGGGCTTGGCCAGATGATACACCAAAAGAAGAAGAGGATATGAGAGATCTTTATATGAGTAAAATGAAAAAAATAGTAGAGAATATAGAAAAAGTAGATTATCTATTTTATCCAGTTGACCCAAGATTAGAGGAAAATAGCTTCTTAGGTGTGGAAGATTTTATAAAAAGAGTTGAAGTAAAAAATATAATTCCAATGCATATGTGGGATAAGTATAAAATAGCTGAAGAGTTGGAAAAAAGAGTTAATATAAATGTTATAAGAATTGTAAAAAATTGTGAGAAAATATTTGAGATATAGGGGGAGAATTTTTATGTTAACAATAAGATTTGCAAAAAAAGAGGATGTAGAGAGAATAGCTGATATAGAATTAGAATGTTTTCCAGTAGCAGAAGCAGCTGATAGAGAGACATTAAAAATAAGATTTGAAGCTTTCAGTGAAAATTTCTTAGTAGCAGAAAAAGATGGAAAAGTAGTAGGATTTATAAATGGTTGTACAACTAATACTCCAGAACTTCCAGACGAGCTGTATCATAATACAAAACTACATAAACCTAATGGAGATTATCAGACAGTTTTTGGACTAGATGTAGTACCTGAATATAGAAAACAGGGAATAGCTGAAGAATTGTTGAAAAAATTAATAGGATTGAGTATAGAAAGGGGTAAGAAAGGAGTAGTTCTTACTTGTAAAGACCATTTAGTACATTATTATTCTAAATTTGGGTTTAAACATCTAGGAATATCAGCATCTTCACATGGAGGAGCAAAGTGGAATGATATGTATTTAGAGCTAAAGAATAAATAAAATATTGATAAAATTCGTATTTTTTGATATAATATACTCTGAATAAAAATTAAGGATAGTAAGGGTAGAGAAGATTATGAGCTTAGAAAAGAGAGATGATATACTAGAAAAAATATACTTTATGTTAAAAATAGATGAGAGAGGAGCCTATGTTACTCCAGTAGATTCTAATGGAGAGATGTTGGAAAATATTGAGGTAGATGAAGAGGCAGAAGATACTACTAGTCAGATTTTAACATATATAAAGGGAATAAAAGAGGATAGTTTTTTTATAGATTGGGAAAATGAATATGAAGAAGCATATCTAAATGAACACCCAGATTTGATAGAATATCTGATAGATAATCCTAAACTTGTAAATGAAAAAATGGAGCCACTTAAGTGGGTAAAAAGAGAGAACACACTAGCTCTTATAATTAAAGAAAAGGAAAATAGTGCTACATCTTTAAATACAGAGCTTTTATTAAATGGTTCTATAAATGATTTTATAATTATAAATGAGGATTTAATTTTAGCTGATAATACTTTTTATATTATAGATATGGAGAGTAATGATTTCCATACCTTAAAAGAATTAGTTGGAACTATTGATGAATCAGGATTAGAAAATTTTTTAACTCTTACTATAAAATATTTTAAAAATATTGAGATAGAGTATAAGGATTATAAGGTTGTAATAGGAGAAAAGTGCACTCCTAATCCACAATTAGTAATAGAGAAAATATCCTATGATAATAGTTTGTATCTTCAAGTTACTTTAATGGTATCAGGTATGCATTATGATTTTTTAAAGGGACATGAGATAGAAAAAGTAGCTATTGTTAATAATATGGAGAAAAAAATATCTATTTGTGAAGTGGATATAAGTAGGATATCTGAGGCAGTAGAGGATATTGTAAAGATTTTAGCAAAAAATCAGAAAAATTTAAAGGTAAGAGCAAGTTATTATTTAGATGAAAGTAATCTAATTATTATGCAGGAAAAATTAGCTAAAGAGTTTATTATGCAGGACTTACTACAGTTAGCTTCTAAGTATAGAGTTGTAGGAACTGATAAACTTAGAAAGTATAATATAAAAGCAGTAAAACCAAAGGTTATAGGAAAATTTAGCCACTCTATAGATTTCTTAGAAGGAGAGATAGAGTTAGAGATAGAGGGAGAAAAGTTTTCTATACTAGATGTTCTTTCATCATATAAAAAAGATTCTTATATAATGTTAAGTGATGGAACAAGTGCTCTAATCAATAAGAAATATATTGAGAAATTAGAGAGACTTTTCAAAGATAGTGATAAGAAAAAAGTAAAACTTTCTTTCTTTGATTTACCTCTTGTAGAGGAATTGATAGAGGATAAGATTTTCTCTGAAGAGATGAATAGAACAAGAGATTTCTTTAAGGGAATAAATAATATAAAAAATTATGATATAGAACCTCCAAAGGTAAAAGCCCAACTTAGAGAGTATCAAGAGTATGGATATAAGTGGTTGTCATACCTAATGGATAATAATTTAGGAGGTTGCCTAGCAGATGATATGGGACTTGGAAAAACTCTACAAGCTATCTCTGTATTGACAAGATTACACCAAGTAAAAGGGAGAAAAAGCTTAGTAGTTATGCCAAAATCTCTTATCTACAACTGGGATGGTGAGATAAAAAGATTCAGTCCTAAATTAAAGGTTGGAATATACTATGGAAACTTTAGAAATAGAGATATTATAAAGAAAAATAGTATAATACTTACAACCTATGGAACTATTAGAAATGATATTGAGATTATAAGGGATTATGACTTTGATGCTGTAATATTAGATGAATCTCAAAATATAAAAAATGTAAATGCACAAACAACAAAGGCTATTATGTTACTTAATGCTAAACATAGAATAGCTCTAAGTGGAACACCTATAGAGAATAACCTAAGTGAATTGTATTCATTATTTAGATTTTTAAATCCATCAATGTTTGGAACAATGGAAGAGTTCAATAACTATTATGCTATTCCAATTCAAAGAGAAAATGACCAAGAGGCAATAGAGGAGCTTAAGAAAAAGGTATATCCATTTATCTTAAGAAGAATAAAAAAAGAGGTTCTGAAAGATTTACCTGATAAGATAGAGAAAACTATGTATATTGAGATGAATCCAGAGCAGAAAAAACTTTATGAAGAGAGAAGAAACTACTATTACAATATGGTACACTCTCAAATAAAAGAGAATGGATTAGGAAAGACACAATTTTTTATATTACAAGCTTTAAATGAGTTAAGACAGATAACAAGTTGTCCAGAATCAAAAAGTGTTGGAGTAACTTCTAGTAAGAGAGAGGTACTTATCAATAACATATTAGATGCAGTGGAGAATGGACACAAAGTATTAGTATTTACAAACTATATTAACTCTATAAAAAATATCTGTGATGACTTAGAAAAATATGGAATAAAATATCTTTCTATGAGTGGAGCCACTAAGGATAGACAGCTATTAGTAGATAAATTCCAAAAAGATAATAAATATAAAGTTTTTGTAATGACTCTTAAAACAGGAGGAGTAGGATTAAACCTTACTGCTGCTGATACAATATTTATCTATGACCCTTGGTGGAATAAGACAGTTGAAAATCAAGCAATAGATAGAGCTTATAGATTGGGACAAGATAGAACAGTATTTTCATATAAACTGATACTAAAAGATACTATTGAAGAGAAGATACTTCAATTACAAGAATCAAAAATAAAACTTCTAGATAGTTTAATATCTGAAGATAGTTCTAGTTTAAAAACACTTACTGAGAAGGATATTGAATTTATTTTAGGAGAATAAAAAAGTTTAGGAGAAGAGATGGCAATAAGTAAAGATAGATTTAGAGAGGCAGTAAATGAGTTTTACTCTAAGGAAGTTTTATTTAAACTTTATACTAAATATTTTTTAGACTGGATAGCTGAAGGGTATATAGGGAGTAACCTAGGACTTTTTGAAATCTCTTTAATTAGTGAAAATAGTAATAAACAGACTTTTTTAGATTTGTTAGAGCAATTTTATTCTAAAGAAGAGATATTCTGTACAATTTTTGAAAAACTAGATAAAGATGTAAGAGAGGTTTTTGAAGAGGTTGCTTGGAACGGAAAATTTTTTATTACTAATAGAGAAAGATTTTTAAAATTAGAAAATAATTACGATATCAATAAGGACTTAAAAGAGGAATTTTTATTCTTTAAAGCTGATAAGGATATAAAAAAGGGAGAGTATCTTTACCTAGATTATGATATTCTTAGAGTAATAAGAAAATATATGAAAAAGCCAGAGGAATATAATATTATTCCACAGAAAAAAATAAAAGCAAACCTTGTAAATAATAATGAGAAAGAGTTAATAGAAAACTTTAAGATGTATTTTGAGTTTTATTCTCAAGGGGGAGTAAAATTATCAAGTAGTGCTAAGATATTGAAAGAATCAAAACTTAATATGAAAAAATATTGTAATATAACTGAATATTATGAAGATTCTAAAGATTTAGATTATCTAAAAACTGAAACAATAGCACTTTTCTTTTTCTTAGTAAAAGATAGATATATTGATGAAAATTATTTTAAAGTTTCAAATATAAAAAATATAGTTGGAGATTTTATAAGTGGAGAGCTTATCAAAGAGGAAAATTATCACTATACTTCTCTTTACTTAAACTATCTAAAGGGAGTAAAGAATATTTGGAAATCTAAAGAGGAGATAAAAAGAGGATTTGCAACTATTAAAAAGATAATAGACGAGTTACCAGATGATAAGCCTGTAAGTGTAGATAATATTATAAAAGCAATATTATATAGAGATGAGTTTATTGAAATAATAGATGTAAAAGATGCCTACGATTATATTTATATAAATGAGGCTAACTATGAGAGAACAAAAATTTTAAACTATGAAAAGTATCAAATGTATGTTGTGATACCATTTATAAAATCTGTACTATTCTTATTAGGAGTATTAGGAGTATTTGAAATCTATTATGATTACCCATCAATTAATAACTCTCTATATCTAAAAAATGGATATCTAAGTAAATATGATGGAATTAAATATATTAAATTTACAGAATTAGGAAGATATTGCTTCGATAGAATAGATGAGTATGACTTTAAAAATGCAAAAGAAGATGGAGAGGTAATCCTAGATGAAGATAGACTTATAGCTACTCTTATGGGAGATGCTCCAGTTAAGACAATGTTTTTAGAGAGAGTATCTCAAAGAATAGCTACAAATAAATATAAGTTTACTAGAGAAAATTTCTTAAGAGGAATCAGTAGTTCTAAAGAGATAGAGGAAAGAATAAATGAATTTTATACAAAAATAACTTCTGAACCTAACCAACTTTGGAGAGAGTTTTTTGAAGATATTTTAGAAAAAAGTAGTGTTATAAAAGCTGAAAGTCAATTTGTAGTTTTAAAACTAAAAAATGATAAAGAACTTATAAAAACTATTACTAAAGATGAAAGATTTAAACCTCTTATGTTAAAAGGGGAAGATTTCCACTTATTGATTAAAAGTGAAAATGTAAGTGAAGTAATTAGTTTATTTAAAGAGCATGGTTATTATGTAAATTTCTAATATTTTATATTTAGATTTTAGTTTTATAAAAATTATAAAATTCAAGAATAAAGAAGATTGAGAAGAATAAATAGAGCAAGTCAGCAAAAGCGAACGCTAAAAAACACAATTGTTTGAGTGAAGCGAGTTTTGTGTTTTTAGTGAGCTGAGCCATACTTGCTCTTTATTTTATATAAGGAAATTATAATTTGACTTTTTAAGAGAAAAATAAGGAATTAGTTAAT
>OGJN01000208.1_pt1 | contig 56562 bp, 38 predicted proteins | sample 1572221 | NCBI WGS metagenome assembly OGJN01 (sample SAMEA2582148, study PRJEB24529) | metagenome | biome: Human gut stool | place: China | collected 2011 | reverse complement strand
CAAAAATCATGATAGTTCGCGCGTTCGATCAAGGCTCAGCAGCGTATCTGGCCTCGGTAAGCGTTATCTCTAACGCCCGCTTCCAGGCTCATCGAGCTCTTGTCAATTTGGCGTCGATGTGTGCTGTTGAAAAATGTGCAAAAATATCTGATGGAAATTGCTCTTTCCATCAGATATCGCATTCTGCCTATGAGTCCGTTCATGTCCGATGTTGTTGTCTATGATGCGCCCGATCCTCACCACAACGATGGCAATGCTTTCGCGCTCGATGCGCATCCAACGCAAGACACCTTCAATCCGGCACAAGCCTATGTCCTCACCCTCGGCGCCGGACAGTCACGCAACAAGGTCGTCCGTGTTCTCAACGGCATCGCCCAAGAGTTCGGCCACGCCTCACTCAACGAGTGCCCTTGGGAGAAATTGAACTACGACGCCGTGCTCGCCTTCCGAGTTCGGCAAATGGGAAAGGGACTCTCGCCTTCAACGGTGAACCTTCAGATCTGCACGCTCCGCATGGTCGCCAAGCAAGCCTGGCTGAAAGGGATGATGTCCATCGAAACCTATTCGGCCATTCGCGAAGTGAAGTCCGTCCGCGGTAGTCGCGTCTCGAAAGGACGGGCGCTCAATACCCGTGAAACGGGGAAACTCATTGCGCAATCCGAACTCAAGGGCACCGCCATCGGTGTTCGGGATGCGGCCATCATTGCGCTCGCCGTCGGCTGCGGCATGCGTCGTGCGGAGATCGCAACCTTGAAGTTGCAGAACATCAATCACCAGACGCGTGTCATCACGATCCTCGGCAAGGGAAATAAGGAGCGCAAGGTGGCACCGTCCGACGACGTGTGGTGTCGGCTCGAAGACTGGCTCAAGGTTCGAGGAGAAGAGGGGTGTGAAAACGTTTTCGTGGCTGTCAAGAAGGGCGACAACATTCAACCCTACTGGGCTATCACGGCCAGTGCGATCTATCAACTTTTGAAGAGCCGGGCAGGCGATTCACAAGTTTCGGCCTTCACGCCGCATGATCTGCGACGTACCTTTGCGACAAGACTGCTTGAGTCCGGGGCGGACATTAACACCGTTCGTCAAGCCATGGGGCACGCTTCGATCATTACGACGCAACGCTATGACAAGCGCGATGAGCACCGGGTGGAAGAGGCGACGAGGAGGGTGCCGCTTTGAGCCGAATGAGCAGGGGACGCGTTCTCGCATCAAGAGTGATATCGTTTGAAGGCAACCACCCCTTCAAGGCCAACTCTCATGCACTTCAGGAAACGCTCCAACAACCATTCTTGGCTCATTTTCGATATTCATGACGACAATACCAAACGCAAGCTCGCGCTCGTTCACGATGACGGCGGCTTGGAGCCTCGAATCGAATGGTGCCATGCAACAGAGGATGAGAAACCGACCGTTCAGAAGCTTGCTGAGAAGATCTGGACGACGCGACGCAAAAGCATTATCCCTGTTGAACAGAACAAAGATCCTCAGACTGTTGAAGAGGCGTCCGTCCCTGAAACGCAGAAATTCGCTGTGGCAGACACCTCGGAAATCCCACCCCAGGCGGATACCGAACAGCCGGTTGGCGTTTCCAACGCTCCTGACGCCGCCACCGATCACGAGGCGCCTAGCGAAGAACGGATGGACGGTGTTCCGGTTTCGGCGACTGGTGTTGAGGAACAGCCATCAGACATCAATCTTGAGTCTGCGGTCGAGGCTGAGCCTGTGAAAATCGACGTGGAGTCCGTAGCGCATGAGGCCGACGCCGATACGCTGACGTTGCAAGAACCGGAATCTGCTTCTCCACTCAAGGTCGGCATTTTCTGCGAAGGTGAAACAGAGCAGCGCTACATCCGATATCTCGCAAAATTCTTGGAAGTCCAAGATAAGGTTGACGTTCAAGTCACGACGAACAAGGATCCCGGTTTGGTCTTCAAGTCCCTCGCATCGCAGTTCCTTTGGGACCGCCAAGTTGGGGAGGAGAAGTATTCGGAAATCTGGCTCGTCTATGATCGAGACAGTCATTCTCAATTTGACTACGCGGTGGAGATGGCACCGAAGTTCCCATTCATGCACCTGGCGTTCACCAACCCGTCAATCGAGTATTGGTTTCTCCTGCACTTCGAAACGTTCAATGGCGTATTGCCACTCGATCATGAGATCGTCATCTCCAGAGAGCGCCGGGAGGAAATGATCGGAGCGCGGACGAAGCGAGTCTTCATCGATGAAGTCATCGAAATGACTACCTCGAACGAAACTTGTCTCAACCTGCTCAAGCAGCATTGTCATGGCTATGAGAAGAATTCGGATAAATGCTTTCCGTTGCTCCGGCTGAATACTTTGACGGCGTGTCGTCGTGCTCGTCAACTTGAAAATCCTGCTGTCGGACAAGGAAGTGGCATGCCTGATCTAATCGATCGACTCTGTCGCCTAACAGGCTTGCCGCTCGAAGAGGCTCGCAACCGCTTGGTCCAAAAAGAGCTTACTCCCGAACAAGCCGATCTTGAACTCGGCTATTTCAGACGATCCCTCAACCGCCTCGGTCAAACCGCCCTTGCCATGACGACCTTGGGAAAGCAACAGAAAAAGCTTGAGAATGCGATGGCGGGGAACATTGAAAAGCCCTTCGCATTTTGCAAGAGGTGGCTCGCTGCCCAGATCCCGGAGACAGAGTTGCCGGCACTTCCCGGCAACAGGGATGCCCAGTTGGCGACTCTTCCGTACATCCAAGCCATTGGCGGGCATTTCAGCGGAAAGTCTGGTCGACCGAAAGATCCGAAAGTGCTGGCGCGCCTTTATCTTGCGATCGCTTCGCTTGAGGCGCAGGTCTTGCATCTGGCTCAAGAGAACGGCAACAACAAACAGTTGGACCCGATGGGTGAATGACGAAAAACAGGCGGGGCCTCGAATGGAGGCCCCGCCTGCGTTTTGAGGTCTACTTTCTGCGAGAGGACATGCTGTTGCAAGCATTCCAGTACAATCCTCTCGATCTCTGTTGGGTCGCTTCGTCGGAAGGCCCAAGCCTCCGCAGTCAGCTCCGGCTAGGCGAGGTTCAAAAATGGGTAACGGCCCTACGTGGAACTAGGGCCGCTGCACGACAGAGGAGACTAGCGATGAAACGCTTTACACCATCGCTCGCCTGCTTCCTCATAGTGTTGGGACAATTATGCCTCAAGAGCGAGGTCGAAATCAACCTCTCGGTTGACTTTTCGTTCGAGTTGAGCGCCGTCCTGACGCTTGCAGGAGCAGTGGTTTTCGCCAATCGAAAGTAATCTGCGACTAGATTTGAAAGCCTTTAGGCCGCCCCTCTTTCACGGAAGGGCGGCCTTTCGGATCAGGGCATGGATACCGATGCGAAGCCGGCCGCTTTCTCCGGCTGCCGCCATGCCGGCGGTCTTCACCGCATGGTCGAGTTGGTCGATGCCTGCGGCTATCCGCTCGACGAAGTGGCGTCCGGCCTCGGTCAACCGAACACCCCGCGCATGGCGCTCGAACAGAACGATGCCAAGGTCTTCTTCCAGCGCCTTCACGCGGGCGCTGACGCTGGATTGCGCCACGCCGAGCGCATTGGCGGCGTGGCGGAAGTTCAGATATTCGGCGACGGCGAGAGTGTGAACTAAGGTCATCATCGGCACTCGCCCCGAGAGGAGATGATGGCTCAACGGATTTAATCCGTCATTCCTCGTAAGTCTACGCATACCAATTCGCCATGACTCAATCACAATGAAGTTGCGAAAGGTCTGCGTAGTATTGGCAGACATATTAAATAGAGGGTCGCGCCGACAATCCAAACCCAACCGTTCCATGCTCCGGCGGTGGCAGAATAGAGTGCTGTGAAGCCAAGCGGTCCTGCGAAAGAGCTTAGATTGGTGAGGCTCGTTAGCGTTCCCTGCAAAGCCCCTTGCTTGTTACTGCTGACATTGTTTGAGAGCATTGCCTGCAAGGCCGGCATGCCAACCCCCCCGGCGGCAAGCAGCAACAGAATCGGGAACACCATCCATCCCTGCGTGGCAAAAGCCAGAAGAACGAAGCCAGTCGCATCCGCAGCCATGCCAAACAGTAGCGTGCGCCGCTCTCCAAGCCGGCTTGAAAGCGGGCCGGTAACAAACGCTTGGAAGATCGCATGTGTTGCCCCAAACGCCGCGAGCGACAAACCAACGGTCGCGGTGTTCCACTGAAAACGGTCCTCGCCATAGATGACCCATAGGGACGCAGGCGCTTGGCCGATCAGTTGAATAATGAAGAAAACTGCGAAAAGCGCAGCTAGCCCGCGCAAAGCATCATCCAGCCGGAACAGAATGAATGGTTTGATGCGAACCGACTTTCCGGTCCCGCCATGGCTGCGATGAGTTTCCTTGCGCAAAATGCAGGCAAGCAGGAACGCGAACCCGTTGAGAAGGGCAGCGGCGACAAACGGAGCATGAGCAGAAATACCGCCGAGCATGCCACCAAGTGCTGGCCCGGCAATCATGCCTGCCCCATAACAGGCCCCCATGTAGCCGAACCAGCGCGCGCGAGAATCTTCCCCCGTCGAATCAGCAATGGTTGAGGCAGCTACAGCTCCGGTTGCGCCCGTGACGCCGGAGACGAGTCGGCCGATATAGAGCACCCATAAGACCGGCGCAGATGCCATAATCATGTAATCGACTGCGGCTCCCGCAAGAGAAGCCAGAAGAACCGGACGCCGACCGTAAGCATCCGAAAGTTGTCCAAGCACGGGCGCGAAGACGACCTGCATCAACGCATAGAGCGACAGCAAGGCACCATAGTGACCAGCGACCTGCTCTGCTGGCACAAGCTCACGCAAAAGCGTCGGAAGGACGGGCATGATGAGGCCGAGACCCATGGCGTCGAGACCCACGATCAGCAGGGCAATGATGGCAGAGCTGCGCACCTGAAACTCCAGCGCCGCTCAATGCGAGCGACTTTATCAATGATAAGGACATAGACATATAACTTATCGGTGATAAATTGTCAAGCGTTGGCGAAGGAACGTGAATGACCAAACTGGACAAGGGCACCGTGATCGCAGTGGCGCTGGAGCTGCTGAACGAGGTTGGCATGGACAACCTGACGACGCGAAAGCTCGCTGAACGCCTCAAGGTTCAGCAGCCTGCGCTTTACTGGCATTTCCAGAACAAGCGCGCGCTGCTTGACGCTCTTGCGGAGGCGATGTTGATGGAACGCCACACCCGGTCCCTGCCCAAGGAAGGCGAGGACTGGCGGGTGTACCTGAAAGAAAACGCCCTGAGTTTCAGAACGGCGTTGCTCTCTTATCGCGACGGCGCGCGTATCCATGCGGGCACCCGACCGACAGAACCGAATTTTGGCACCGCCGAGGCACAAATACGCTTTCTCTGCACAGCGGGCTTTAGCCCGAAGCGCGCCGTTTGGGCGCTCCGGGCGGTCAGTCACTATGTGGTTGGTTCCGTTCTCGAACAGCAGGCATCTGATGCCGATGAGAGAATTTCGGACAGGCCAGATGTGTCCGAGCAAGCACCGTCATCCTTCCTGCACGATCTGTTTCACGAGTTGGAAGCAGACGGCACGGATGCTGCGTTCAACTTCGGACTCGACAGCCTCATCACCGGTTTCGAGCGGCTACATTTATCTACAATAGATTAGAGGCTATCCCCCTCTGCCGCCCGAGTTGCCGCGACACCGATCCGTCCTGCACAACGCCCATGACTTCCTGGCCCAACTGGCGGTCGATGGTCGGCCGCCAGCCGGCTAGATATAGTCGGTGCGGACTAGCTGGCCCATGTCGCTGGCGAGGGTGAGCAGGTTACGAAGCGCCGCGCTACGGTTGAACGGCGACCAGATGGCCGAGAACGGAACTGGTTCCGGCTCATCCGCGAACGGGACGAAGACGACGCCGGATGTTTTCAGCAGCGACGTAGCCGCACCGGCGATAGTGATGCCGAACCCCTGTCCGACCATGGACAGCAGCGCGCCGCGCCCAATGTCGAAGCGCAGGATCGACGGGGCGGGCCAGCGCCCGGCATGACGTAGCACGATATGGCTATGAACTTGCGGGCCGGTGCCCCCATGGCGGACAAGGAACGTCTCGCTCGCCAGATCGGCCCATGTGACCGATGATTGCCCGGCGAGCGGATGCCCCTCCGGCAGCGCCGCCACCAGCGGTTCGGTCCAGATCGGGCGGCTATGGCAGTCGGGCAGTGCGGGCGTGCCGGCAACAAACACCACGTCCAGCCGGTCTGCGCGAAGCTGCATGATCGCATCGCGGGCCGTGCCCTCGGCGATCTCGACCTCGATGCCGGGATGTTCCTCCCGATACCGTCCGATCAGATCGGCGAGGAAACTGCGCGGGATTAGGGCGTGGATGCCGATACGAAGCCGGCCGCACTCGCCTACCGCCGCCATGCCTGCGGTCTTCACCGCATGGTCGAGTTGATCGACGCCGGCCGCGATCCTCTCCACGAAGTGGCGTCCGGCTTCGGTCAACCGGACGCCCCGCGCATGGCGCTCGAACAGGAGGATGCCAAGGTCTTCTTCCAGCGCCTTCACGCGGGCGCTGACACTCGATTGGGCCACGCCGAGCGCATTGGCGGCGTGGCGGAAATTGAGATATTCGGCGACGGCGAGCGTCTGGATGAGCGACGCGAGGGGGATGCGCGATCCGAGCGCGGTCGGCGCTCCCCATGGGCGATCAATCGTATGTGTGGCACGACGACGCATCACTCACCACTAATCGGATTGTTTCAATGGCGGTTTCAACAGCGTCGATGTGACCATTGATGCAACTGCGAAGGCGACTAAGAGAGCGCCCCCCCCCATCCGTAAGCCAGTTGGTTGTCCGTCGTCGCGGCTTGCTCAAGCACAATGACTGTGGTGATCGCGCCCAGCGCACCGCCAAGACGTTGGGCGATGTTGATAATTGTCGCCGCGTCGCTTGTCTCATTCTTCAAAACAGCGGCATAAGCGGCAGTCATGGCTGGCATTTGTGCCAATGCCAACCCACCTCCACGGACAAATAGTATAGAAGCTAAGGCGAGTGGCAGCATTGAGGGCCAAAAGAAGGCTGCCGTGCTTAGCAGTAGTATTGTGCTTCCGACTAAACAAACTGCGAGAGCGCCGTAGCGGTCAGTAAGGTTGCCTGCGATTGGCAAGATGACCGCTGACCCCAAGCCCATCAAAAACAACATCAAACCAGCATCAGTCGGAGACTGATGCAAACTGTCTTGCAAAAATATCGGTATAAGGAGCACCCCGCCATACATTGCAGCCCCCGTAAGGCTCGCGGTGACTACGGCAGCCGCAAAACCTGCTCGGCGGAATAGTCGAATGTCGATCAGCTTTTTCTTGAACCCCATCTGACACTTGAACCCCATCTGACGACAGGTAGTACATTCAAACCGGGCATGGGAGCAGTCACTTGTCAACGATTTGTTGACAACTGCCTCAGATGACAAGAGCTACGCTGAAGGGGAACTCGACGAGGCTACAACCTGTTCCAACTTGGAACAAGTTCGACAGGAAGGTGAATTGCAACCGAACAACTGGGAGCTCTTTCGTCAAAGGCCAAATTGTTTTCGAACAGGAAAGTTTGTTTGTCTATCCTTATCTATAACCGTATATAGTCATGTATACCAATGTATAAAGAACTTGTTTATACTATCCTATATATGGTGATACACCCTAAAGGAGGCTGTCATGGACCCGTTCTACAATCCTTTTGCGCCTAGCGCTGGCCAGCGCCCGCCGGAGTTGGCTGGAAGAACCAAGCTCATTGAGGAAAGCGTTCTTGCACTGCGTCGAGCACTTGCTGGGCGAAATTTCCGTTCGATCATGTACTTGGGCTTGCGTGGGACAGGCAAAACTGTTCTTCTGAACGAAGTTGGGAAGAAGGCCAAGGAGCTGGGGTACCTCGTCAGCCGCCTCGAAGCCCCGGAAGATGCCAGTCTAGCAAAGCTTCTCTACCCCGAGATGAAGAAAGTCATGCGTTCACTCTCAACAATGGAACGCACCAAGGAGCTTTCGCTTCGTACCCTCGGCATTCTTCGAAACTTTGCCTCGATTTTCAAAATTGAAGTCGCCGGAGTGGATATAGGGATCGAACCTACTCCAGGCGTTGCAGATACGGGCTACCTCGAAACGGATCTTCCGGATTTGTTCGAGAACATTGGAGAGGCCGCACAAACGGCGGGGAAAGGATGGGCCATTTTCCTTGATGAAGTTCAATATTTAACGCAGCAGGATCTTTCGGCGCTGATTGTTTCGATGCATCGCATCTCCCAACTCGGCTACCCCGTCATCTTTGTCGGTGCAGGCCTGCCATTGTTGACAGGGCTGGCTGGCCAAGCAAAGTCCTATGCAGAAAGACTTTTCAGGTTCTATGACGTTGGCGCTCTTGACCCGAAGTCAACGGCAGAGGCGATAGAAAAGCCATTGAATGATGCCGACGTTGAAATTCTTCCCGATGCATTGACAAAAGTTGTAGAAGGAACGCAAGGGTATCCGTTCTACTTGCAACAATGGGCATCCTGTACGTGGGATGTCGCCCCTTGTTCGCCAATAACCACAACGGATGTGACCAATGCCTCAGTGGAAGCGACTCGAATTTTGGATGAGGGATTTTTCAGAGTTCGCTTAAACCGCATGACGAAGTGCGAATTGGAATATTGCTGCGCAATGGCCTCGTTCGGTGAAAAAGGACCGTATAAAACCTCGGCGATCGCACGCGTGTTGGGGAAAAAATTATCCACTCTTGGTGTGCTTCGCTCTAGCCTGATCGCAAAAGGCATGATTTATTCACCGGCACGCGGTGATGTTGATTTCACGGTTCCGCTGTTCGCCACATTTCTGTTGCGCTTCAAGCAACAACATCTGGAAAGTGATTAACCGAACCCCGTTCTAACGCCAGTACGGATTGGAATACCCTATTGCATTGAAATTCAACATAGACATCCTTATGTTGAATATGCCGGCATAAGGTGTACTTGCAGGCGACCACTTGCTTGGTGCCTGTTGCGTCGATGTGGCACAGACCAAGCTACGGGCATGGGGACATCCAAATTTAAATATTTATTTGCCTTTCTTTTTTCCTCTTTCGAAAGACGCTCAATACCCTCTCTCTGGTGAGGAATAATCGCTCCACCTCAACTGCTTCAGGAGCCACAGATGGACCTAACCAAAATTGACGAACTCGATGCCCGACAGAAAGCACTCGACGAAGAACGTGCTCAAGCCCGCAAGGCCGTTCTCAAGGAAATTCAATATTTGATCAACCGAATCGACGCAAAGCCGGAAGAGCTAACTTTTCCTGCTGGAAAGGTCCTCACCAAGCGAAGCCGACGGTCAAAGAAAACCGATGCGGCACAACCTGCCCCGCAAGTGCAGTCTTATCCCCCCAAGGACGAGCGTTCCTATTGAACATCGAGCTCGGAGAGCGCCCTGCTCCGGGCTCTTGTTTTTGCACATGTGCAAAAACACACTCCTCCCTACTCTCGCAGGGAGAAAACCGGACAATCTCGCGCACATCCATCGCCCCTGTCCGCGATGAACATCTGCGAACGGGAACAGGTTCCCTCGATGACATGACTCAGAATTTCTTGAATCTCCATGTCTTCAACTCTCCCTGTTACATGTCCTCCATTCTCGTTAAGAGTGTTTCAGCCGTAATGGCTCTTTCGATTGCCGTACCGTCTTTTGCTGCCGAAAGCTGGTATGAACGGCATGCCGAAGGCTGGCACTGGTACAACGACCCCGAAAAAATTCAAGAGGTCGAGCCCGAGGTCGTTCCTGAACCCAAAGAAGAGCCCAAGAAGGAACCGCCGAAACCCAAGATGATGGTGCCTGAGCCCGCCAAGCCCAAGCATCCTGTGGCCTTCAGCAGTGAATGGCTCAACACGATGATCCCAAAGTACCTCTCAAGGGCTGTGGACGATCCGACACCGGAAAACGTAGAGGCGTTCTTTCTTCTTCAGCGTCTTGCCATGGACAAGGCAGAACGTTTCCAAAAAATGGCCGAACAGGTACGCGTGGGCAATAGATTCATCGACGAAAGCGAACGTCGCCCTGTCTCAAACTTCGGTCTGCAAACGGTGGATCGTCAGGCCGAAGCTCGACGTCAGCAACTGCTTGAAAAGATCAGTCAGTCGACAGGACTCTTCTTTTTCTTCAAGGCAGATTGTCCCTACTGTGAAAAACAGGCGCCTTTGCTCAAGCACATCTCAGAGACAAATCATTTCGATGTACTGGCCATCAGCGTCGGCGGCGGAAATTTGAAGACTACGAATTTTGAAAACACCGTCGTCGACTCAGGTCAAGCGGAAATGCTCAGTGTGGAATCCACACCCTCCATCTTCCTCGTACATCCGGAGTCGACCACGTTTGCACTGATCGGTTCGAGTCTTCTGACCGTGCCCGAAATTCAGGATCGCATCCTTCTCATTGCCCAACGCAACAATTGGGTGACGGAAGATGAGATCAACGCGACGCGTCCACGACTCCTTAATGCGAGCGGCGTCGATCTCTCGAAGGAACTTCCCCGAATGCTCAAGGCCGTCCAAGAAGATCCCAACAAGATCACAGATCTTCTGGCGGTTCTCGATGGACGTGACCCCGTAGGCGAGCGTGAACGCCTCACCAAGCTCCCGGAACAAAAGAAGCGGTCCCTGATGGATGAAGACGGGTTTATTGATCCGAAGAACATTCTCGCCATCATCAAATCGACCAGAGCAGCTCAAGACCCCCAGGACTAAAGCTTTCTCACTGAACCAACTGTAGGAAGCTCATGCTGCTCGAAAAAAGAAGCACTTATTTAACCGAACTTAGAAAGGAGGACGGCGCTTCCTCCCCTGTCTGAAAACAGAGGTTTCCGCGCCAAGTTTCTATGAAAAAAATCAACCTCAAGAAGACTCTGTTGCTGACGGCATTTGCGATCTTTTCGACCAGCGCTACGGCACCTGCCCTGTCCGGCGGCCTGCAATCCGAGCTCAACGAGCTGTTCGGCAATATGTCCAACTACACACAGCCAGGCGTCTATGAAAGTACGCGTCGCGGCGTGCTCGCAGGCGGCGGCGCGCAAATTCGAAGCCGTCGCATGAACATCCAGCTCATAGCCTTTGAACCCCCAAACATCAAAGCAGGCTGCGGCGGCATCGACATCTTCCTCGGCTCCTTCTCATACATCAATCTGGATCAATTCATCAGTTTTCTGCGAGCCATTGCAGCCAATGCGGCGGGTTATGCGTTTCAGATGGCACTAAAGGTCTCTTGCACCATCTGCTCGAATGTCATGGATGCCATGCAGCAAATCGCGCAGTTGATGAACAACATGAACATGAGCTCGTGCCAGCTGGCTCAAGGCATTGTTGAGGATTCTTTCGATGCCTTACAGGGCAAGAATGACTTCAAGCGCACGATGGACAACATTACGCAGGGCTTTTCAAAGGATACGGTCGACGACAAGGGCGGCTCTACTCAGGGTCAGGAAAAAGCTTACAACTCCAATCCACAGAAGTATGCCGAAGAACATCTCGGAAACATTCTCTGGAAGGCCATGACGAAGCGTGACGTCAATGCCTGGTTTGGTCTTGGGCCGAGGGACACAACGATCCGAGAGACCTTGATGTCCATTTCTGGTACGGTCGTGCTTGAAAAACCGAAGGAAGGCGTAAATCCGCTTGTCTTCCCGACCAAGCCCTATCCGGGCGGCCTCATCACCATGCGCGACTTGATCGAGGGTTCAACCCGTAATGGTTCGGGTTCGACGGATGCCGAAGGAAAGATGTATTCCTGCGACAACGACAAGATCGACTGCATGAATCCAAAGCTCGACCGGTCTATCAGCCTTAAGGGGCTGGCCAAGACCATTGAAGAAGAGCTTACGAAGGACGACGGCATCATCTTCAAGTACGCTCGCGACGACGGCACGCTCAAGTTCACGGAGCAACAAAAGGCCATTCTGAGCAACATGCCCGCCGAAGCCGCCGTTGGCTTCCGCAACATGGCGCTCGGAAGCGAAGAATCTGCCGAGTCCGTAGCTCCTTATGCTTCAAGGATCATCGCACTCTCGATGACATACTCGCTCCTGCGTGAACTCAACGGCATCATCAAGCAAATGGCCGTCGGTTTGTCTGACGAACAAGCCGCCGTCATCAAGGACATGATTGCCGATTCAGAAAAGCGCATCGACACGGAATATCAGTTGCTTCTGACAGAATACGGCACGCTCTCCGACCTCTCCAACCACATTGACAACAAGCTCAGGAACATGGAGTACCCGGACCCGATCCATCCGAAGAATCCGCTTGTCGTCACGTATCCTGTGAATTAAGGGGACGCCATGGCATTTGCACCCACCATTCATTCCATCGGCGACGCACAGTTCCTCTCACAGGTGCTCAACGCGGTCGCCATGATCATTGGGACGAACGACTTCGTACAGTTGGTGAGCATCGGTCTCCTTCTTGGGGCGATCATCGTCGTCCTGCAGGGGTTGTTCCGAGGAGCACGGGAGATTCCGTGGCATCAACTGCTTCTGGGATGGATCCTCTATGCCTGCATGTTTGTTCCTACCACGACGGTGATCGTGGAAGACGCGTACACGGGCAAAGCTTACTCCGTGGATAACGTCCCTATCGGCGTTGCCTTTGCGGGCTCAATGATTTCAAATGTCGGGTACGGCATTACAAATCTCTTTGAAACCGCATATGGCGACGTGCGGGGTATTTCCGAAGGAACGTTTGCCGAACCGTTGGTGATCTTGAATGCCGTTCGCCAGCACGCCTCCGATGTGCGCGTCCTGCAAGAGCTTGACAAATCCATTGGCCAGGGCACTGACATTCAAAAGACGTTGCACAACTACATCAAGGAGTGCACGCTCCCCAAACTTGCGCTGAGCATTACGACGCCAACAGAACTTGTCACGGGCGACATGATGGAAGAGCTAAAGTTTGAATCTTCTATCTACGGCACGAGGTCATACATCGAAAATCCGTCCGGTGAAAATCTGACATGTGCAGAAGCGTGGAAAAAGATCGAGCCAGCTCTTGAAAAAATCAAGGACCCCAAGTTCATCAATCAGCTGTCCACTGCTGCTAACCTCAAGGGCGAGGCGGGCGATCGAGCCATGATTGACGACTACCAGGCAGCATTTGACATGCTCAACATCAACGGGACAGCTGTTGAAGAATTCATGCTTGCCTCGACCATCAAGCCTATTTACGAGAAGGCCGTCTCAGGCTACTACCGCAACCTCGGCGACAAGACCTCGGCCATTATGTTCAATCAAGCCGTGCAGCAACGCAACACCCAATGGGCGGCAGAAGCCTCGATGTTCATGACTGTCGTGCGCCCCTTCCTTTCGTTCTTTGAAGGCTTCATGTATTCGATCACGCCGGTGCTCGCCTTCCTGCTCGTCCTGGGTGGGATCGGCATTTCGCTCGGCGTCAAATACATTCTGCTCATCCTGTGGATCCAGCTTTGGATGCCGGTCCTCTCGATCTGCAATCTCTACATCATCATGAGCGCCCGAGGGGAGCTTGCGGCACAGACGTTCACGTCCTTCTATTCAGTTGACAAGTTGGGCCAGAGCCTGGAGCATTGGATGGCCACGGGCGGCATGCTCGCGTCCGCCACGCCCTTGATCTCGCTCTTCCTCATCACCGGCAGTACCTTCGCCTTCACGTCGCTCACGCAACGCATGGCTGGTGGCGACCACATCAACGAAAAGATCCCGACGCCGGACATCATGCGGCAGGGCGAGTTCTACGCGCACGGGACTGCCGGCAATGGCAATTCCTTCCTTGGCGCTATTCGAACCGGTACCGAAGGAACAGAAGGTACGATCAACTTCGACAAGATGCGCTCGGAAGCCCGTCAGTCGGCCTTGACCGAAGCGCAGGCTGCCACCAATGTCCTCAACAACGGGTATTCGACGAACTACAGCTCCGCCACAACGGCTGCAGACCAGGCTGCCATTTCGCGCGAGATCGGCAGTCGCATGATGGCAAGCGGAAGCTCTGCCGTGCAATCGCTTGAAAGCGGCATTCGGCAAACTTCTTGGGGCAAGAATCTAACCAAGGAGCAGATGTCCCAGGTCATCGACACGGTGTCTGCCGGGATCTCGGCGGGCTGGAGCACGCCTGAAATATTTAGGCGAATTGGTCTTTCGTTCGGGGCTAAGACTGCTTCTGGGACTTCAGAAAACGACACCAGCCAAAAGGGACTTGCAATCAATGAAGAAGACCGCAAAGCGTTGCAAAACACCTTCCAGACAACAAATAGTTCCGATCTCTCCAAGGCGCGTGAAGCCGCTTTGACGGAAACGGACTCCAGGACCTTCCTGAACAATGCAGGCGTGAGCGAGAACTCCCAAGTCGGCAGGACTGTCCAGAATGCGATTGAAAAGACTCAGAACTATCAAAAGACCATGTCTGCTACCGAGTCCCTTGGCTTTACCGGTACGTGGACCACGCGACAGGTCACTGGAATGCTGAAAAACGAAAATGGCGAAGCCGTCATGGGCCAGATAGCGAATGCGTACCAGGGAACAGCCATTGATCGAGAAGCCGAAGCGGTGTCTCAGCGCCTGCAGAAGGAAAATGGCATGAATAAGGCGAATGCCCGAGTTGCCGGATTCATTACGGCACTTGGCAAATCCGGTGATTATCGTGACCAACAGAATCTGCGCTCGCTTCTCGGCACGGCAACGGGCATGAATTTCTCGCCTATGTCCGATCCTGACCAGAACAAGGGTATTGCAGGGAACGTCGAGAATGCAAGCGAGGATGGCTTGCGGAATGAAGCACAACTCAAAGAAAGAGCGCTCGCAGCGGAAAAGAGCGTTCCCAAGGAACAGACGGAGATCGCCAACAAACTGGGGGCCACGCCTGATTCCATCGACCGTGCCGAAAACACCGTCCGGAAGGCATCCGTTGGATTCACGATGGGGGCCAAAGACAATCCGCAGGACGGCGTCCTTGGCAACCAGGTTCGCTTGAACGAAAACCATAATGCCAAGGACATCATGAAAGCGCGCGAAAATCTGAAAGGATTGCCGCAGGACGTTGCGGCTATCCCGCGTAGCTTCTTCAACAATCAACAGGAGGCCGTGGCTCGATGCGTGAAGGCCGGCCTAACCGATGGCCAAACAATGTACTTGTCAAGAAGGCTCATGGGAGCCTATGGTAGCCTGAAGAATGCGGGCTATCAGGCCCTTTACGACGAGAATGAACGCCTGTACGGCCAGGGAACGCAGTCTAATATGAGCAAGGAAGAGCTCACTGCGCTCACGAACGACATGGTTGCGAACCTCGACCATGCCGCCAGGGGCGGTGAACTGTTCGAAGCTGGCTTGGGGAACGTGACCGAATGGAACAAGGCCAATACGGCGTTTGGAGCAAATCCGAATGAAGAGACTGCTAACAGAATCAAGCGTCTGGACGAAACGCTGGGGCGCAAGCCTTCGGATCATTTGACGCCAGAAGAAAAGGCGCAGCACAACCGCTACCGCGGCTTGGAGGGCAAAGGAACCGATTAAGGATATCGCATAGAAACAAAAGGGGAGAGCCAATCGCTCTCCCCTTTTGTTTCACATTCCAAGACATTTTAGATTGAAAGCCCGCACAGGATCACCTTGTGCCAAAGCCATATCCGAAAACATCGTCGTTACGCAAGGCACGCCCAAATCGTTTTTCTTTAGCAGGTGCAAAGCTGGTTGAACTTCTGGCTTTTTCTCCTTCGGAGCATACGGATCGCAGGCATCCTCATGGCTGATCCGCTGCGAAACTCCGCAAGACGTTCCCACCACAAAAAGAACGACCAAACCCACCGCAATGGCAAAGAAGAAGAGAAAAATCCAGACATTCATTTCCCGCACTCCGAATCCCGTCCAGGATGGACATTTTCCCCTTGAAAATGTCCGCAACGAACGGGCTAACTACCCAAAATATATATCTTCCGTTCGGCAAGTCGCAACGCGCTTCCGAAGCTCACTGGCATTGTCGCTCAATTTCGAGCAGCTGTCGAGCGATTGCAAATTATTAGGGAGGCTATGCGCTGGACTCTTCGTTAGAATGCGGATTGCGGAGTGAGCGTTGCAAGCTCGCCTGCCTCCACGTTGGATTGGGTCAGAAAGAATTGGCGGCGATGGCCGTCATGGCCGCGTGCAATTGTGCCGCAGCCAATATGCGAAAAGCCCAACCGCGCCAACGGTATGGGCTTTTTGCTCTTTTGGGAGGTAAGGCGATGTCAAGTCAAAAAGTCTCGCCAAACTCCGCAGAAATAGTAGCACAGTTGGAGGCTGGGCGAAAAGGTGTCAAGGCGAAATTTTGTCTTCGATTCCGGATCGCTTCGGCTGTCCTGACGCTACTTATTTCAGCGGCAATCAAGCTACTCGGTTGATCTGAGCGCGACTGACGTCGCACAGCTTGAGGAGGGCGTCCCGCAAGGGGCGTCCTCTGCCGCCTTTTCTTCCAGCCGAGCTTAAGGAGTACCGGTCATGTTTGCCCGAAAACTTGTTTTGACCAGTTGTCTGGCCATCGCCGCGTCTATGCTTGCCGGATGCGCATCCTACAAGAACGAAAGCGGTTTGCCCAAGTGGCTAGACGATGCGAGCGAAGCCAATCGGCTTGGCTACTTCATGGGCATCTCGCTCAAGGACAGCCCTGCGCCGGAAGGGTTCGACCCGAGCAAAAACACGCTCGTTTCGGACTTGACATTCTCAACCCTTGCTCATAGCAATGCATTGCCAGGCATAGATATCGGAAGCTTCGGCGTTGAACTCGGGCTTTCGCTCGCAACAAACATCCTTAACCGCGAAGAGGAAGAAGATTCGCAGGCCAACGTCTACTTCCCTGCCGAGCAATTCGCTACACATGAGGAAGCATACAAGGCCGCCCTCGCCGCTATGGGAGAAAAATTGGCAAAGGCTCTCAAGGCCAATGGGTATTCCATCTACAAAACCGTTGAACTTTCGACTTTTGGCAACAGGTACCTTCAACTGCGAGTCGAAAAGGAATCCGTCGGTTGCCGACAAACAAAGTCGATTCTGGACGGTTGCGCCTTCAACGTGAAATTCGACCCCGATGACGGCGCTGATAAGCCCGTGGAGATCCCAAGCTACCTCGGCTTTAGGTTTGCTCGCGGCTGGGACATCCCTCGAATCAAGTTCCCTTACCACGCCAAATCCGGGATCAATCTGGAGAAGGAAATTCAACCGATCCTGCAGCATTTGTCCAAGAATCTTCCGCCCAACACCTTGTTCTATCTCGCGCCGATGAAGCAGGACGGGCATTGGACAGCCCCCTATATCAGCGATGGAAAGAACGCCTATTTCTTTGTCAAACGTAAAGGGCAACACTGAAGGCGCATCGCTTGGCTTTGCGAGCGAGTCGACCCTCAAGTTCGATGCGTCTTCCTTAAGCGCCAATGCCCTCTTCACTGCCGAGGGCAAGCAGGGCAAACTCACCGCTACGGACGCGAAGGTCAACATAGAAGCGTCGAACCTCTCCTGGGGCCGCTACTACCTGTTCGAGAACTTTGACACCGAAGGCGTCACGAAGGAAAACTTCGTCACAGAAGACGGCAAGCTCGTCGTAGCCGACAAGTGGAGCGAACAGCTCAAGGCTCCGGGCATGGGCATCGAGCTCGATGTCGACGAGAAGGGCAATGTCTCTGTGGTTGTGGGTTCCGACTCGGTCGAAGGCTCCGACCTGCACGTGAACGCCAAGAATCTCGTCTCGGCAATCTTCAAGGGGGATCGCGCCTCTGGTGAGGATTTGGCCTTCGTCAACGAAGACAAGGCCACGATCTTTGAGGTGCCGGTGGGTCTTGCCGTCAAGACGCCGACCTTCATGTTCCAGACCTTCAAGGTGCAGCCCTACGCCGACGTGACGGTGCGCGGACGCTTTGGCGACACCGAGTCGAGCTACACGCTCGAAGGGTCGAAGACCACCGATACGATTGACTGATGCCGGACGGCAGAATCATGCGGTTGAGCTGACGATGCGCGTCGACTTCTAACGCCCCAAAAACAAAGCGGGCGTGTTCTTCCAAAACATGGGAGAATATGCCCGCGCTTCAGGTTTTGCTATTGCAATTGCGGATTCGTTTGCTTGCCGCAGTCGTGGGAACATCCCTCGTTAACCTAGCAAAACGGCCCAATCAGTGTGCTGGTATTCACTGAGCGGGCCGCTTCAAAGGAGTTGATGATCATGTGCAACTGTGATCACAACGCCATCATTGTGCAAGTTCTCGGCAAGGTTGTCAAGTTTCTCTTGGCGATTTTGTTGTTGGGCTGGCCTATGAGCGCGTTCTAAGCTGAGCACTATTTTGCAAGGCCCCTCCTCAGTAGCGCCAAGACTTCTGAAACGACAAAGCCATGCCGAAGTCCAAATCTACCCGCAAGAACAAGAAATATCGCCCGACGACGGGACGCATTCCCGTCGGATTGATGCACAAGCTGGAAGTCCCGGAATCCCGCATCCAAGCCTTGAAGCAAAAGCACGACGCGGCGCTTCTGCGCATGTACATGGGATCCGACGACTGGCAGGATCGCTGCGAGCTCTACTCGGTCCTGCGCTTTGGCGAATCGCTTTGCAAGCATGTCGAGAACGGCGAAGCCATCGCCACCCGACTTCGCGAAGCCATGCATCTCCTTGCCAAGGAGCCGGAGGTGACCGAGAACGGCCAGCGTAATCTCGACCTTGTTCGCGAAGCACTCGATCTTGTCGAGGGCATCTGGCGCGTTGTCTCGGTTGAGGAGTTCGTCAGCGCCGCGCAAGCCTTGAAGGTCGAGGAAGTTGAGCAATGGAAGAAGGTTCGTTTGACCGAGCACGGCGTTGAGCCTATCAACTCGGAAGAGAAACCGTCCGATTGAGTTTCGACCGAACCAAGAAAAAGGGGGAATTCGCCGTTGAGCAAGAAAATGCCCCGTCGGTGCGAAACCAACGGGGCAAGTGGCTACATCGAGCAGCCCAGCAGGACCAACTGCCTTTCGCAAGCATCCTCATGGCAAGACGCTTGAGAAAGGTACCGACCGACTGCGAGTTCGGTCGGTACCGTGTGACCCGACGACCAATCGGGTCACGTCCTCTGCTTCAGATTAGAAGTTGAAGCGGACATTGGCGGAGATGCCGTGCGACGTGATGTCGCCGTCATAGGCACCGGTGTAGGAGAGCCCCATGGTCGTCATCTTGCCGACCTGAGCTTCAACACCGAGACCAACGGAGGCCATGTCGCCGAGTTCGCCGCCCTTCAGGTGAGCCACGCCGGAGCCGGCGAGAGCCATCGAAGCTTCGGCTTCCGTGTCGCCGAAGAAGTGGTTCCAAGCCACGTCGCCCTTCAGAGCAACCTTGGTTGCCCCCATGGTGAACGGAATGGCACCGCGAACGCCAAGGGTCGTCACTTGGACATCCTGATCTTCAGTGGTGGTCGAGAAGGCCATCGTGCCGACCTGTTCGTTGAAGCCGTCGGATTCAGCATGGATCCAGCTCAAACCGAAGTACGGCTCGATGCTGTAGGCGTCCGTGTTGAGACCGGTGTAGGCGGCTTCAGCAAAGATCTGCGTGATGTCCGTGTCGCCCGAGAAGGCGTTCATGCCAAGCTGGGAACCAACCTGCAGAGCGCGGGTGGCATCAGCCGACTGATGGCTGTAGACGAAACCGTAGGTGGCGTTGACCACATCACTGAAGTTCGTGACGCCATAAGCACCGAAGTGGATGTCGTCGCTTTCAACCTTGTTGTCGCCCGCCTTGTTGTCGGTAGAACCGGCACCAAAGAAGAGACCGAGCTTCGTGGCGGAGCAGACGTCAACTTCAGCACCGAAGAGGCCGGCGTAGAAGTCGCTGTCCATGTCGGACTGGCCGTAATCAAGCGCAGACCAGCTGCCGACACCCGTCGCCCAGAGGCGAGCCGTGCCGTCGGCCATTTCGACCTTGCGGCCTTCACCGATGCCCGTGGCCTGATCCTTGATGGCGCGGGAGAGCGTCATGCCGTTCACGATGCCCGCATTGCGCGTATTGAGGATGAAGTCGTCGCCCAGAGAGTTGTAGGTCTTGGCAACATCACCCTTCGAAGCACCGATGAGAGCGTCATAGAGCGCACCGCCCGCAGCGCCTTCAAGCGCGCCAGCAATGGCCTGGCCGTTGGCGTTCTGAGCATAGGTGGCGAAGCTCTTCGTTTCGTCGCGAGAGAGCGTGCCAGTGAGCTTGTTACCTTCAGCCTTGAGTTCGGTCTTGAAGAAGGCATAGTCGGGGTTGGCGACGGCAAGCTTATCACCAGTAACGCCAGTCGTCGTCACGGTACCCGTCTGAGCCGTACCTGCATAGGCTTCCTTGAGGACGTCAACATCCTCGGAGCCAACCGTGAAGCCGGCACCTTCCTTGAACTCAAGCGTGCCCATCGTCACGGCCTGACCGGCAGTGATCTGGAACGTGCCGCCTTCGTTCACAACAACGTCGACGGAGTGCGTACCTTCACCGCGTTCGATTTCACCCTTCATGGTGAACTGGTCGTTGTACGTTTCAAGGATACCGAAGGTGCCGCCGTTCACGACGACCTTGCCGTTAGCCTTGCCATCATCACCCGAGACACCGAAGGAGTTGGAGTAGCCAAGGAGCTTGCCGCCCTCAACCGTGGTACCGCCACGATAGGTGTTGCTGCCGGTCATGACGAGAGTGCCTTCGCCGCGCTTGACGAGAGAACCGTCGTATTCGCCATTCTTAATCTTTGCTTCAATGGCGGCCAAGCGCTTTTCGTAATAAGCCTTGCGCCATTTCTTGGCGTCTTCCTTATCAACGAAGTGGTCGTATTCGTCATCGGTACCGTTGCCGAGCACCCAATCCTCACCAAGCACGAAATCATCGGCGGCGAGATTCTTCTCGTAATCGGCCTTCCACTTCATGTCCTCAGCATAACGCTGGTCCAAAGCGACCTGAGTAACGTCGTTGGTCCAAACATCAAGCGGCGTATTCGCCATGTTGTAGTCGAACTTGCCAAGGAACTGGCCCGGACCATACATGCCCTTGTTCAAATCAGGCATACCCCAACCCATGCGGTCGGAGACTTGACCGTCGAGCACTTCGGAGCCGTTTGCATTGTTCCAACCTTCCATAATGGAGCCGTCAGGATTCTTATGGGTGGCAGTCGTGAACATGACGTCACGAACCTGAATCGCATCCATGTCTTGATAGCGGGACATCAGAACGCCCATGGCTCCAGCGACGTGGGGCGCTGCCATAGACGTACCGCTATACGTGTTGGAATAACCCGGCGTTCCGTCGTTGTTCACGATACTGGAGGAGATTTTCGTGCCCGGAGCCACCACAGTCCACCACTTGCCAAGACCGGCTTCGTTGACTGTATCCCAGAGCTTGTACTTTTGCTTGCCATCAGCCGTCGTACCAGCCTGAGTCAGACCACCCACGGCAATCCAGTTCTGTTCGGCTTCGGGATTGAAATACGGATAAAGGGGACGATAGAAGGGATTGGCGGAATTGCGATTGCCCGTCGTAAAGATCTGGACAACCTTGGTTCCCTTCACGGCATCCCATGCTGCGTCAACAAAGGACTTCCCTTCATGATCCGTACCTTCATACTTGCCAGCGTACATCTTGTTGGACAGGAAGTATTCATACTCTGCCTGCTGGACGCTGTTGGTGGGGATATGTTCCACAGGGGCCCAACGATATGCACCTTCCTTTTCAGGATCATTGTCGCCATCGGGAAGCGCCTGGCCCGGTTTCTGAATGATGGATTGTCCACCTTTCGTTACCGTTTTCCACACCAATTCCCCTTTATCGTTCTTGACCAACTGTTGAAGCGCCATGATGCGGATATTGGTGCCCCAAGAGTTGTTGATGACGCCGCCGCGCTCAGCGCCGTTCGATGCATTCAGATCATCAGCAAGTGCCTTCCAACCAGCATAGAAGAAGTCGTAGTCCTGGAACGGCCCATAGTTATTGCTGTCAGTAGCACCCGTGTTGCCTACGACAATGTCCGATTCCCAAGCCACGCCATGGAATACATTGCCATCGCGATTGCCGCCAACAGTCCCTGTGACATGGGTGCCGTGCGAGTCGTTGACACCCTGCATCCATTCGCCGGTCACGTCAAAGGCTTCACCCTTTTCGTAAGGCTGGCCTTCACCGCCGTTCCCAACAGACTGGGGATAACGGTTTCCGCTGGAACCGTACTGGCCAGTCACATGAGTACCCGTGAAACGGTCGCCGGCAAGATCAGAGTGCTTCTGAAGCAAAGCCCCGGAATCCATAACAGCGACCTTGACACCCTGACCACGGAAGCCCAGACCGTAAGCCGTCGACGCATTCATCGCCGTCAAGCCCCAATCCGACTTGTATTCTTCGGATTCCCAAGAAGCCACGGCTTCATTGAACTGCTCCGAATTCTGGGCAACAAATCCCTTTTCAACATAAGCTGCCGATGCTGCACCGGCACCGAGCATCAACGCCGCTACAGCCAGCGCCACGGCACTCTTAGCAGCCTTTGTCTTGGTGGTGTGCTTTTCGTCGGTGACGACGTACTCCTGATGAGCCACGCTCCACTTGGTCTTGAAAACGCGATTCATGATTTACTCCAAAAATGGTTGGTTTGGTCCTGCCTCTCCCGAAATGACGAGAAAGTGCACGTGACAGGCTACCCAGCCCCCCCCCGAGATTTGATTTAAATCAAACTCCCTAGGCCGTTTCGGGTTTCCACCACGTCACGACTTACAACAGTTTTTTGTAACTCTTGTAAAAGCGCTTGCGCATTTCGCGGGATCAGGCGACGAAATCCAAGAAAGTCATTTTGGTACAACAATCCGTTACAAGCGCCTGTCTGATAGGCAGACTCTTTTATTTCGACATCTGGGTTTTCCCTGAAGAATTACGGGATTCCCTTCGGAAATTCACCAATCTATTGGGCGATGGACATTTCCTAACGCGTTTTCCTTCGACCAAAAGAAACCGCCCGGGCGTTTTTGCACGCTCGGGCGGTCGTTGTGGTGTCGGATTCGAGGCGGGATCACCCCACCTTGCGGTCGGTCATCTTGTTATCAGAAGGAATAGCGGACTCCCACAGTGGCGCGCCAATCGGTGTCAAGCACACCTCCGGCAGTGCGTTCGACATCGGCCCAGACGTAGGTCGAGTCCGTGAGATTGAAGTTGGCGCCAAGACCATATTCAACCCACGTATCCTTGCCATCGATTTCATAGACGGTGCCGTTGCCGCCGGTAACGGCATTGTCACCAAGGAACTCGTGCACCGCGGAGACACGCAGATAAGCCGTGTTGCCGTTTTCCGGGCACTGCATGCCGAACATGAAGCCAGCACGTCCCATCAGGCTGTCGCCGTCGTCAAAGCGATAGATCGAGCCGTCGGAGAGCGACAGGTCGTCAGCATCCACATGCGTGTAGGCAAGTTCAACCTGTGGTTCGAGGTAGAAGGACTTTGCGATGTCGAAGCGCCAGCCGAATTCGCCCGAGAGCGCGGTGACGATATTGTCCATCGAGCCCTTCTTGTTCCCGTCAACCGTCATGTCTGTCTTGGCCGTGCCTAGGCGAGCCACGACGTCAACGAACTGGCCGCTCTCACCCATCCACAAGCCGTAGGCAGCAAGGCTGTAGACGTCCATATCGGCTTCGCCGCGCTTGTAGTCGGCATCGCTCGTCGTGTAGGAGAACGCAACACCAAAGCGGGGAGCATCGGCAGCCGGCACCGTATCGACGCCCACCTGGATCGTGTGGAAGTCGTTTTCGAGACCGCTTTCTCCAGAGAGCTTGCCGCCGTCGTAGCGAGCCCAAGCGCCCGAGGTCTGCTTCATCGAACGGATGTCACCCATGCGCTTGTGAACATCGTTGGTGAGGATGCGATTCAAGGCAAGCGGTGCAACGGTTGCGAGTTCAAGGGTGGACTGCATGACGGAGTTCGGACCGCGCGTCATGGTCGAGCCGTCGTCCATCACGTCGAAGGCGCCGTTGTACATGCCTTCGTCAACCTTCATGGTCGTCTCAACATCCTTAGCAGCAACGTTGCCGAGTAAATCCTTGGCCTGTTCGCTCGTCACATCGTCAGCCGTAAGTTCCTTCGACATGTCCTCGTTGGTGAGCTTCACCGTGAGGGATGAATTTTCGGCGGCAGAGTCGACCGTGAAGGTACCAGCAGTGTTGCCGTCAGTAGCAAGTCGCACAGTACCCTGGCCGGACATATTGTTGACCTTGACGGCGACCTTCTCGTTCTTAACGTTAACAATCCCTCCGTCCATCGAAAGATCATTGATGGCCACAGGCATTTCTCCGGACGGTTCAGAGCCCGTTGTATCCGCAACATAAACCGGTGTCCATTGAGCACCATTGTAGAGACCGAGTTTCATCCCTGTGACGCTAGTCTTGTCTGAGGGCGGTTCACCCGTACCATAGCTGTAGGTAGCCGTACCGTTCCAATACGAGTCAGCACCGCTGAGGTTGACGGTGACGTCGGCATCAACCTTCGTTCCAGACGTCTTTTTGTCGTAGTTAAAGTCGACGTTGCCGTTGAGCTTGACGACCGAGGACTTGTCTTCGTTGATGACGACCTTGGCATCGCCGCGAGCAATAATCGCCGTATCAGCATTCACTGTGAGATTGCCTTTGATAATCAAGTCACCCTCAGACATCGCCACAATGCCAGCTGCATTGCCAGCTACAGAAGACGCATTGATGACCGTGTTTTCAGCATCAATCAAAAGAGTCGCCCTCTTAGCTGTCGTGCTTACTGAAGTGTTCTGTGCATAAATGCCATAGACCCAGCCTTCTTCTCCCGTACCGGTCGACGTAGCATTGATCACAAGATCCTGGGCCTTCACCGTAAATTGGCCGCCGACCTGATTCTTAGCCCCAGTGGCCCATAGTCCAATAACGCCTTGATTACTGGTCGCATTGACAGTCACCGTGCCGCCCGCCTGGCCAAGTTCAATCGTACCGCCTGTATTCGCCATAAGCGCGTAGGCGCTCATATCCGTACCGTTGACATTTACTTCAACGTTCGAACCCGTGAACTTCACCGAATGAGCCCCTGTATAGACACCGTATGCAGCTTTGCTTCCGTCTGTGAAATTGAGATAACCGTTGCTCGTAAGGACGACATCTTCTGAGATGGTTGTGTCTTTATTGGAAATCGAACCAGAGCTTACGGCAGCATTAGCCGAAAAAGCCATAGTGGAGCATGCCGCCCAAACAGCTGTTGCAAGAAGTGTTTGCTTCATTTAGTTGCCTCCATCTTGAGAATAGGCAAGGAGTTGACTTTCTGTCAGTTTGAATTATTCTTCGAAGGGGGGGGGTAGGGTATACCCTTATGTTTGACAGAAACGCAACAACACGACGTATCCAACACCTAAGCACAGAGGGCCCCATTCTTTCGAACGGAGCCCTCTGTTGCTTTACAGTAAGCTTGAGATTAGAAGAACAAGCTTGCCCGAGCGTTCACGCTGCTCGACCAGTCACGGACGTCACCCTTCTCTACGGCGTAGTAGAGACCAAAGGCACCTGCTGCACCCTGATAGCTCATGCCGAACTTGGCCTGACTGAGCCAGTCGTTCACGAACTCGGCGCTCATGCTGTCGGAATGGCCATTGGAGATGCCGGAAACCTTGAAGTCGGCATCCTTGTCTCCGAACTGCGGAATGAAGGAGATGTCCGCATCCCAGTTGAGCGTGCCCGAGCGTCCGAAGAGTTCCAGCGGCATGAAGGTGCCGGCCCTGACGCCAACGGGCGTGCGCACGATCGTGGCATCAACATCCGAGTAGCGGAAGGCTTCCATGCCTGACCAGGAGGACGTGAAGCCGTTCTGCGTGAGCTTCATAACGTCAACGCCCATGTACGGCGTCATCCACACTCTGTTCTGGCCAAACGGCATGCTCATGCGAGCACCGAGCACCCACATGTCGGCATCAATGTCGGCCTTCACCTTTCCCAGGTTGTACGCATCGACTTCATGATTGGCCGTCATGTACGTGAGCGCTCCCGAGACATTGAGACCAGTGGAGAAGGTCTTGCCGCCATAGACCGAGAAGCCGTAGCCCTCGATGTCGGACGAAAGGCCGTAGCTGCCGTCAAGGTCTCCACGCTGCGCCGAGAAAGCCGCGCCCAGACGCCAAGTGTCGTCGCCCATGGGCAGATCGGCCCCGAACGCAAAACCCGTCGTGTCGGCTTCGTAGCCGTAGGCGCCCGTCGAGCGCGTGAAGTCACCGCTATCGGTCTTCGAGTAGATCCCGTCAGCCCAGAAGGTTCCATAACCCTTTCGTGCCGAGGAAGCATGATCGAGCATCGTTGTCTGCACTTGCGCGCCCATGCGCTGGGTCTCGGCCATGACGCCGGCATCCATCGCGAGGGCTTCCATCCTGTTCGTCGCGGACGCACCGTGCTTGTCAACCAACGCACTGGTGAGGAAAGCCACGTCGCCATGTGCGGAGGTGAGGTCTTGGCGACCGTCGAGAAGCCAGTTCATCTGGTTCACAAGACGATAGGACTCGTCCTTCTCCTGGATGTTGTCCGAACCCACCGTGACGAAGATGCCCTTGTCATTCTTCTTCGTGCCGAGGGCCTTGCCATCCTTGTCGAGAATCCCGACCTTGAGGATTTCAGCCGTCGACGCATCGTCAAAGCCCTTCATGAGGTAATGATTGCCCCACAGCAGATCGTCCGTCATGGCGATCACGGCACCGTCTTCCACGTGCAGATGCTGAGAGCTTTCACCGTTGAGCAGAGCTTCGCCATGGAGTTGCGTCGTGCCGAGAAGCAAAAGAGCGTCGGAACCGAGGTTCACGGTACCCTTGGCTTCCTCCACCGTACCAACGGTCAAGGAGCCGCCTTGACCGAAGTGAAGATCGGTCGAGAGCGCCAGGATAGCCTTGCCGTCCTTGTCGCCCGTGAAATTCTTGAGCGCATTGTCGAGGCTCGACTCGTCGTGCGAGAACGCAAACGTGCCGCCTGCAGCAACCGTGATGTCCGAACCAACGGCGCCGTTCTTCAGGCTCTTTCCTGCCAAGACCGAATCCTTCTCAACGGAGATCGTGCCCGAAACGAGATCGAGTTCGTCGACATAGGTCTTCCCGCGATTGAAGACTTCCGCCTCATCGCCGTTGCGCGCAAGAAGCATCAGCTTCGACGTGCGGCCAACGGCAAGCGTGCCGATGGTCGATTCACCGTCGAGCGTCGTCTCGCCTTCGTCGCCAACAACGTAGGTGCCCGTGACGTTGAGCGTACCCTGATTGCGCACAATGCCGTCGGCATCGACACTGGCATACGTGAGCGTCGCGCCTGCGTAGTTGTTGATCTGTCCGAACGTGTCCACCACTACGGCGCCCGCATTCATCGTCGAACCCGTCTTGTTGCTCACCTTGGCAAAGTCGTTCACGACAAGGCCGCCCGTCAGGTTCGCTGTAGCGCCGTTCTCGTTCACGAACGTCTGCGCCTTCGGTTTCGCATAGGTCGAAGCTCCTTCGGGCGCCGCACCGAGCACCGTTTGGCCGGCAACCGTCAGCGTGCCGGCATTCGTCACCTGAGTCGCTGACAGTTCGCCCGTCACATCCGTGCGCGTCCCGGAACTCAGATTCAAAGAGCCTTCGCCCTTGAGCGAGGCAAGGGTGTAGATGCCGTTCTCTACGTTCACGGAAGACTGTCGGTCATAGGTCACAGCCGCAAGCGTCCCTTCGGTTGCGGAGAGCGCCTTGTGGCCGAGCTTCAGCGTGCCGTTTCCCAGCGCCATCGGCGCATCGGTAATGACGTAGCTCGCATCACGCGTATCGGCACCCACGGCCATGGCCATAGATGCCTGAGAGCCCATGAGCGTCAGGGTTTTGCCGTCCTTCACGGTGATGCCCGTCGAACCCTTGATGCCCATGAAACCCGTGTCCTGGGTCATGTCGCCCGTATTGCCAAGCGTAAAAGCCTTGTCCGTATGCGTGCGGCCTTCGGAAGTTACGACGGAACCCGAAGCGAGCTTCCCTTCGGAGATCAGGGCATTGACGACATCCATGTTGAAGGTGGAAGAGCCACTGCCGGTGCCCGACCCCGTGCCCGTGAAGTTGATGGTCGTACCTGTGCCAAAGGCGGCTTGGAACTGGGACTTGATGGATTCGGCAAGTTCGGTGCCTGCGGCTACGTCGGTGAAGTTGATCGTGCCACCATCCTCCCAGACAGTGTGATTTTTCCAATCATCCTTGAGAGTCAGAACGCCCGTTTGAACCGTTGCTGTTTCCGAAAAGGCATCTGTTGTTACAGACGAAACTCCGCCCTTCAAACTTAGAATCTGAATCGGAAGAGGCTTAGCCTCTCCTCCAACGCTCGGGGTCTCATAGTTACCAGAATAGATGGCTCCCGCCTCTGCTTGGATTGTACCCGTTGCAGCATTGGTAAACATAACTTGGCCCAGGCCAAAACTACCAATAGAATATTTGTTTAGATTCCAAATCCCTCGATTTGTAACTTCGACAAATGCAGTAGACTTCAAACCGTCTGTCAATACACCAATTGCATATCCGTATTGGCTTCCACTCCAGCTCATCGTTCCACTGTTTTCAATAACAAATTCCGATTTTGCACCCCCTTGATCACTCATACCAAATTTATCTGGACCATATACTAGTAAATCTATGCCGTTACTCCTCTTCTCAAAGGACGTCCCTGTCATACTTCCCTGAATAATCAATTCATTATTGTTTTGAACTGTAACAACCCCAGTCTCGCCCATTCCCTCCGCAAACCTACCGGCATCTGAAAAACCAATTCCATTTTTAATAGCAGCAGATCCTTGATTGCTACCGGCTTCTATTTTCATCGATCCATCATTGACCATTAATACATTCTGCCCAGTGCAACCGTTATTATCTCTACTAACAACTGTTTCAATTCCATACTCGCCATCACCTTCACCACCTAAGATTTCAAATGTCCCATCGTTGTCAATAGTTACATGGGTTCCCGTTGTCCATGCCCAGTAACCCGATGTTAATCCAGTACCAACCGCCGGCTTCAAGTTACTCCCTTGAAATTTCAATACACCAGTTGAATGATTAATAATGTTTGTTGTGGCAAGTTGGCCACCTCTCCCAAGCTCCCCTAAATTACGAATACCCCCACCCAAAACAAACAAATTTCCCTCATTCTCTATTGTCCCGTTCGTACAAAATCCGATCGCCGGATAACCATTCCCATAAATAGTTATCTCACCACCCTGCTTATTAACAAGAAGTCCGCGTGATTTTTTATTATTCACCGACGAGAATGCATAAATTGAATACCCAGTATCCCCAACAAACTCCAGCACACCTTTACCAGAATTAACAATACTGCCCTCAGACCTAGATTCACTTGAGTCATCTGCCGCCAATTCCTTCAACAAGTAATCAGAAGAAGAGTTCTTCACTCCAACAAATTTCACTGTTTTATCGGTGTCATTAACAAACGAACCCGAACCTCCACTTGCTAAACTCTTCCAGTGAGCCCCAGTCAAATCAATATCATTAGCATCTGCCTCAAAGTTTGCAAAAGCTTCACTTGTTTTGAAAGACCAGGTCGTTGGAAGGCTTGACGAGCTACCATCAAATGTAACCGGCCCATCCCATTTAACATTTCCATTACCAAAGTCCAAATGTGTAGCTCTAAAATAAACTCCACCAATTTCGATTAGAGCTGAAACAACTATGGGGGCACCTACTACATTTCCACTCAACGCCCCACAAACAAAAACGCTCGCAATCGCCTTGGCCAAGGCTCCGGGCTTGAAGATTCTTCTCTCCTGCGCTCGCCTTGCTGTTCTTCGGAGCGCCTTCTTGTTCAAATTCGTCTTTTGCATGCTTCTCCCCAAAATCAGTTTCCGCTTTTCCTTGATGTGCGCACGCACCCTCACTCAATGGTCTTGAGCGCGAGCCGGTCGCTTTTAACATTCGTGCGGTCTGCGAGGCTCGGCGTGACATAGGCCACCTTCCCCTCCTTCATGACCAAGAGCGCTTGAATGTCGGGATGAGCCTTGAGAAAGTCGAAGGCTTTGTCACCCAACACCCAAAGTGCTGTAGAAAGCGCGTCCCCACGCGCTCCGTCGTGATCAATCACCGTCACATATGCAAATGTGTTTTCTGCGGGCTTGCCAGTACGACCGCTCATGATGTGGCCGTAGCGCTTGCCCTTGATGTCGATATGACGTTCCTTGTCGCTGCTCGTCGTGGCAATGTCGCCAGCCTTGAGCTTGAAGTAACCAACGTAGTCGTACTGATCTTCAGCCGACGGTATGGCCGAGAGCCACTTGTCGCCATAGGTGGGCTTGCCGACAAACGCGGTATTCCCGCCCAAGACCACCATGGCTCGATGCGCACCATCGTCTTCGACCTGTTTGGCGAGGATCTGATTCGACCAGCCTTTGCCGATTCCACCCAAATCCACACTCTGTCCCTGCCCAATGCGGGCTCGACAGACCGATTGCCATTCGTTCGAGAAGTCGACCTCAACCTTTCGCCAGTCCACCTTTGCTTTGGCATCTGCGAGGGTTGACGACGACGGGACGGAGGTTCCGCCAAAGCCGACCGACCACTGCGCCGTCACCGTGCCGATCGTTGGGTCGAATGCACCGTTCGTGAGTTGAGCGGCATCTTTGGCCTTCTGAAGCACGTGAGCGGCTTCGCAGGGCATGACAACCCATTCGCCTGCATGGGCGTTGAGGTTCGTCATGGGACCAGGCTTATGAACGGATAGCAGGTCTTCGTGACGCGTGAACGTGGCGGAAAACCGATCGGCAATCCGCTCGACGGCAGGCTTATCCTTCGCAAAGATCGTGGCCTGGATGATCGTGCCCATGGCCCGCGCTCTGAAGAATGCCTTGACGTCCGTCTGCGACTGATAAGCCTTGTCGTAGATGACATTGACCTCGGTCGCTTGAGCCGTCACGCCAAGCTGTCCGAAGAGTACGGCCATGAAGCCGAACATCATGCCCCGTGGTGAGGAACGACCGATCATCGCGCGTCCTCCATAGCACCATCCTTTCTGGCTTCGGAAAGCCAGGAGAGAATGGTTCTTTTCGAACACTTGATCTCGGCAGCGATCTCCATCAGGGATGCACCCTTGGCACGCATTGCAAAGGCCTTCTGCCTGTCTTCTGGCGTCCCAAGAGCATTGGCCTTGATTTGGAAGCGCCAGTTGCGTGCCCAGTCCCTCACCGTGTATGGATTGAGGAGCAAAGCAGTGGCAACGGCCTTGTAGCCAAGCCCGGCCTGAAAGAGACTGATGGCCTCCTTGTGCTTTTCGGCGAACTGCGCCTTGGTGTACGTCATCGACATCGTTGTCTCCATGCCCCTTCCCTGCCCGGGATGGGAACCTCCCTCCTCTGCCGAGGGCAGAGAAAGGAGGTATTTCCCAGGCATGGAAAGGGATCAGCCGTTAGAAGCGATAGCGAGCGCCAAGACCAAAGGTCACGGCGGAATCACGCATGTCGCCCACGGAGACGCCGAGCTCACCGCCGAAGGAGAAGTTGTCCTTTTCAGCGGAGAAGCCCACGCGAACGGCACCGGTCACGCTGTCGGCAAAGTCGGAGGAGACCTTGTCGGCAGACTTGATGCCGTTGACCGTCACCGTGGTGTCGGCTTCCTTGTCACCGAAGACCGGCGTCACGGAAATGTCGAACACACCACGGGAAGTCCAACCGGAGGCCGTCGTGTTCATGCCTTCAAAGGCAATGCCGACGGGCATCTGGAACTGCACGAGCGTGTCGTTGTCGTAGTGGAAGGCGTCCTTGCCGCCCATCGTCGACGTATCGTCGGACGAGAGAACGGTCACGGCACGCAGGCCCACATACGGCACGGCAACCACGTTGTCAGAGAGCTTGAAGTGCATTTCGCCCTTGAGACCGGCAGTGATGATGTCGCTCTTGGCGTTCATCGTGTGCTTGCCCATGTCCATGGCGGACGAGAGCGTCTGTTCAAGGTCGGCGTCCACTCGGGTGTAGCCCAGAGACCCGATCAGGTTGAACTGACCGAACTGCTGAGCGGCATAGCCCGTGATGGAGAACGCATCGGCTTCGTTCGAGGTCGAGACGAGCGAATCAACGCTGTCCATGTCGCCCTTCTGGTAGCCGAAGGCCGCACCGTAGCGCACGCCGTTCTGAGCCATCAGGTTGGCACCCATGATGAAGCCGATGTTCTCACCGTCAAACGCGGCGGAACCGCCCGTGTAGTCGGCACCCGAGACTTCGACCTTCTGGCCGAGCGCATTCGCCCAGAGACGCACGCCGTCCCAGGCCTGAGCTTCGCCTTTCTTGAAGTGAACGTCTTCATAGGACATGTGACGATCCACCTGATCCATGACATTGCCCACAAGGGTGAAGTTCTGGTTCATGAGACCGCCGGCAGCGCCGATCTGCGTGACGGAGTTGATCACCTCGGCCTGATTTTCAGCGGCGATAATGCCGTCTTCAACCGCCTTGGAGATGAAGCCGATCACGTCCTTGCGGTTCGGATCACGCAGGTCGGGATTCGTGATGATGTCGTTCACGATGCCGCCGGTGCCGACTTCAGGAAGCTTGTCATGAATGTCGCCGGAACCCACCGTGAGGATCACGTTGCCGTCCTTGTCCTGCTTGACTTCGAACTTGACGGCGGGATCAGCCGGGCTAACGGACTGCCAGCCTTCGACCGTTTCCTTGGCGAAGTCCTTGGTCACGTAGTAGTCACCCCAGCCGAGCGCACCGACATGGAGCTTGGCACCCGCGTCAACCGTCAGGTCGCCCTTGGTGTTGCCCACGAGCGCTGCGGAGCCGCCCTCTTCGATGGTCGTCATCTTGGAGGTGTCGAGCACGAAGAGCGAGTCGCCGCCGAACCAAGCGGAACCGGCAGTCATCGTCTCAGCCTTGGCACGCGCACCGGAGCCGACGGCGAGCTTGCCGTTGGTGCCGATCTTGAGCGGAGCCGTGTCGGCGATGAGGATGGAGTTGGCAGACGGAAGCGCTTCGGACGTCCTGGCGGAAGCCGCAGCTGCATCCGTCCACTTGCCCACCGTCACCTTGGCGGTGTCGATGTTGAGCGCACCTTCAATGTCGCCCTTAAGCATGAGGGAAGCCGCAACCTGCTTCTTTTCAGCCTGCTGGTCGTCATTGACCTGCTGGCCGAGGAAGTCGATCACGCCGCCCTTGAAGTCAACGCCCTTCGTGACGGCGAGCGAACCCGACGTCATGATGAACTTGCCGCCCGTCATGTCGAGCGATTCGGCCACCGTGAAGGAGCCGGCTTCGCCCAACTGATGGACTTCGCCTTCGCCCGAAATCTTGACGGACTTGAGAACGGAAGCCTTGCCGCGATTTTCAAAGACGCCGCCCTGAACATCGAGCACGTCCTGAATTTCAACGGTAGCACCGGCTTCGGTGACGTACTTGCTGCCCGTCATCGTGAGCTTGTTGTGAACGGCACTCGAACCCTTCTTGTTGGTCACACCTTCGTCACCTTCACCAAGCGTCAGGTCTTCAATCACCTGTTCGCCCTCGTTGACAAGAGATGCACCCTCACCAAGGGAAAGCGTGCGGGCAAGGAAGATGCCGGCGTTGCGGCTCTGGGAACCGTCGCCCAACATCACGTCAGCTGTGCGGGCGTCAATGAGGGCGTCGGTCTTGTTGTCGAGGCCGCTGACAAGGCTCAGGCTGTCAATGACCTTGAAGCCTTCGCCCTGAGAAGCGTCGCCTTCGTTCGTGAGCTTGTTCAAGGCAACGGTGTTGGCAATCGTCGTCTTGGAGTTGCGATAGACGCCGTCGCCATTCACAGACGTGGCCTGCAGTTCGCCGGCGTTGTTGACGGAACCGAACGTGTCAACGGTAATCGTGCCGGCAGTGATCTGACCCGTGTCGCCGTTGTGGAGCGTACCGAAGTCGTTCACCGTCACATCGGCGAGCTTCATCGTGCCCTCATTAAGCACGCTGGTTTCCGGAGCCTTGGCACGGACGTGCGAAGCATTGGCCGTCGTCGCGCCGCCAATGACGGTTGCGCCCTTGGAAAGGTCAACCGTAGCACCCGCTTCATTGTGGAAGACATGCGTCTGGCTGTTGAGGCCGACGTTCTCGAACTGGCTCGTAAAGTTGTTGGTGCCCGTGGAGACGAGAACGCCCGCATTCTTCACCGTACCCGTGGTGACGACGTCGATGCCAGCCACCTGAATGCCGGTGGAACCTGCGCGCGTCACCTGAGCGGCTTCATTGATGAGCTTGCCCGTCACCGTGAGACGACCGTCAATCGTGAGAGAGCCGCCCGTCTGGTTGGTCATGTTGCCGGCCACGGTCGTGGCCTTCGTCACCTGCAGCGTGCCCTTGTTGGTCGAAGCAGCTTCGGCATCGTCCGTGAAGGACTTGGCAACGATGGCGCCTTGGTTGGTGAGCCTGGAGCCTGCGCCCGTCACGGTAAGCGCGTCAGTCGCGAGCTTGCTGCCGCCGACGGTTTCAACAGCGGCCCCCGTAGCCGTAATGGTCGCAACCTGATAGTCGCCGCCCTTGGCGAGGAGCTTGCCGCCTTCCGTCAGGGTGACGGCGTTCAGCTTGCCGGTGAGGCTTTCGCGATAGGTCGTGCCGAGCACGAGTTCGGAACCCGCACCCTTCACGTCAACGGAGCCGTTGTCGCCCACGAGCGAGCTGTGCGACTGATCGGCCTTGCCGACGAGTGCCAGACCCTTGCCGTCCTGAATGACGACCTTTTCCGTTTCAACGATGTTTGAGAAACCAATCGTGCCGTCAATGCGCACGCCGTCGGAGTCCTGACCGCCCACGTAGAGCGTCTTGCCCGTAGCACCCGTGGCAGGATCACGTGCATAAAGCGTAGAAGAGTCAAAGACGATCTTCGTCGGATCATTGGCCGTGATCAAGGAGTTGGCAACATCAACCGTGAAGACCTTGTCGGTCTTGCCAGTGAAGTGAACGGTGACGTTGCCGCTCGACACATCGTTGAGCGCCTGACTGATCTTGGTCACTTGGTCAACGTTGATAGAGTCCTTGAAGATGATGTCGCCGCCCGTCAGGGTCGTGTGATCCTTGATCTCCTGCTGAAGTTCGCCGACCTTCGACACACCGAGAACGGATGCACCGGAAACCTCGATCTTGCCGTTGCCGTCAACCGTTTCGTAGTTGAGGGCTTCGACCTTCAGACCTTCGAACATCTGGTCAAGCGTCGTCTCAATGGCGCCGCCGTTGAGGGTGAGCGTCTTGCCGTCCTTGGAGCCCTGGTCAAGATTGATCTTGCCCACTTCGAGAAGACCGCCCGCTTCAAGGTTCACGAGGTTGTCACGCGTGAGCGAACCCACGGTGAGGATCGACATCCCGTTCTTCCAATCGTCATTGTTGAGATCGCCGCCCGGAATCTGAGAAGCGCCCGAAGCCTTGACGTTGTACGTGTTGCCCATGCCGAGACCTTCGGCAGAACGGTTCATCACGCCGCCCTCAAGATTGATGGTCGAGTTAGAGAACCAAGTGCCGTCCGTCGACTTGATGCTGGCCGCGTTGCCCGTCTGGGTATACGTCACGCCGTCGGCATTCGACATCGTGGCGATGGTAAGCACGTCGTTGTTGAGAAGCTTCGCACCACGCGTCATGTTGAGGTCCGCAATCGTACCGGCTGCGCCCTGGTTCGAAAGCGTACCGACAACGTTGGCCTGCTGCAGATCAAGCCCCTTGGCGGTGAGCGTCTTACCCGTCGCAACGGTCGTAGCCCCCTTGGCCGTCACCTTGTTCGTCATCGTCACATTGCCGTTGACGTTCAAAGCCTGCTGGGCCGTAATGGCACCCGCACCCGTGTAGGTGGAATCCGCATTGAAGGTAAGAGCACCCTTGGCGGTCATCGTGCCGTCGATCTTGCCCGTGCCCTTGAGGGTCGCGGCCTGAAGCGTGGCCGTACCGGCAGCCGTCTGCGTGAAGTTCGTCACGTCAGCCGTACCGGTGGAGGTAAGCGTCTTGCTGTTGTTGAGAGAACCCTCGACCGTCAGATCCTTGGTGTTGACCGTCGCAGCATTCTGCATGGTCTGAGCCGTGAGGGTTTCAGTCGCAGCGAGTTCGCCGCCCGTCACATTCACGAGGCCCGTCACATCGAGGCTGTGCAGAGCGGACTTCTGTGCCGTCTGGTCAAACGCAGCCGTCTGCACCTTGCCCGTCGACGTCATCTGGCCGGCATTGGTGATCTTGGTGGTGATGTTGGCCGTATTGAGCTTCGTGGTGCCGTTGCCCACAAGGGTTGCAGCCGCAGCATTGCCGCCCGTCATGTCGAGCGTCGCACCCTGGGCGTTCGTCACAGCGGCAGTACCCGTCAGCGTCTTGACGGTGAGCGTGCCCGCGTTGTTGGCAATCTTGGAGGCGGAATTGAGGGCATTGAAGGTCATCGAGCCCTGATGAGTCATGTCGGCCTTCATGTCGGCAGACGCAACCGTACCCGAAGCATGAGCCTTGAAGGCAGCCGTTCCGTTTCCGGTGAGCTTCGTCGTGACGTTCATCGTGCCGTCGACATCGAGCTCCTGAACATCAAGATTTGCCTGTGCAACAGAAGCACCCTGTGCAACCGTCGTCTTGCCCGTGACCTTCATGGAGCCGGCACCATCGATGCTGCCCTGAGTCACGTTGAGAACACCGGCTTCAGCGCCGGTCGTGGCGGTGTTGGTGAGCTTGCCGCCGTTGACATTCAGATTCGTTGCCTTGAGCTTGGAGCCCGAGTTGGCCAACACACCCGAAGTGATGGTCACGTCCTTGGCTTCAATGGAGCCCTTGTTTTGCAGGGACTTCTTGACATTGATGGCGCCGTTCGCAGCGGTAATCGTGCCGGCGGCTTCATTGACCACGGAGCCGTTTTCATTGAGCGCGGTGGTAATGGTGGCCGTCTTACTGTTCGTGACGGTGCCCGTGGCTTCAAGGGTGCCGACCGACATCGTCCCCGTGTTGGTCAACGTGCCGGAAGCATTGAGCGTACCCGTTGCATTGAGCGTGCCGGCGTTCGCGGCGGTCTTCTTAACATTGAGCGTGCCATTCACGGTCATCGTGCCGGTGGCTTCGTTGGTGATCGTGCCCACACCGTCAAAGTCGGTGAAGGTGGCGGACTTCTTGTTGACGAATTCGCCCGTTGCTGCCGTCTGCTTCATCGTGGTGACATTCACCGTGCCCTTGTTGGTCACCTTCGCGGCGGCGTCAAATTCACCCTGTGCGAGGCTGGCACCCGTCGCAATATCCACTGCGCCGGTGGCGGTCAGGGTACCGGTACCCGTGACGCGACCGGTTCCCTGCACATTCAGGACGTCAACCGTTGCGCCGGTCTTCGCACTGTTCGCGAGTTCACCTGTCACATTGGCCGTGCCGATCTTGAGCTGGGTGCCGCTGTTGGTGAGCTTGCCCTGAAGGTCATAGGCATTCTTCACGGTCATCTTGCCCGTGTTTGTCACATTGCCCACCCCCGTCGTGAGGGTGTCGGCAGAGAACGTACCGGCGTTCGTGATGACTTCAGTTGCCGTCGGGCTGAGGATTTCGACCGTCCCCATCTCGATTTCGCCCTGGGCGTTGTTCACGATCTTCGCAGCTTCGAGCTTGGCGTCACCACGGACGTAGCCCGAGTTGGTGAGCGTCTTGCGGGCCGTGAACTTGGTGTTTTCATTCGTCTGGCTGAAGCCGTCGTCCGTATAGGTCTTGTTAAGGGTGATGCCGCCCGTTTCCGTAATCGTGACGTTGTCCGCAGCGGAGATGCCGGCGGACTGATCGACTTCCCACTGAAGGGTCTTGTCGGCGGCGAAAGCCGGGTTCACGAGCATGCCGGCAGCCACGGCGGCAAGCGCCGTCTTGGCGAAGGTCTGAACCGGGGCAGACTGGCTGACGACGCTGCCCGTCTTCGTAGAAGCGTCTGCCTGAGAATGAGAGGTGGTCGCTTCGTTCACGACCACGAGCTGGCCGCGCACGGCGTTCCATACTGTTTTATAGATGCGATTCATTTTTTGACTTTGTTCTCAAATTAGATCTAAGGGCGAAGCCAGAACCGAATGGCCCAACTTCCCGTTGAGAACCCGTCCTCAAAGGCGTGTGTGTGCCGTGAAGCAACACGACGTCCTTGGGGGCCGATTCGTCGCATCCATTCTCAAATCGGCCTTTCAGCAAACTGATCCTCTATCGAAGAAAGAGCGCTTGACCTCTCGGACAGGCGATTCGAGGAATCGCATAAGAACATCAGCGGCGAAAAAGTCTGTTGCTCATCCGCAACAACTCCCAAACCCAGCGTGGCGCTTGTCGAAGTGGCGTCGTTCGAACCCAACGATTGAATCCATCCTCACCAAGAGTGAGGGCGGAGAGGGTTCCTCGCGGGTCGAGGTCTCGCCTCAAAAGGGCAACTTCCAGATGCGAAAGAGGCGGTGGCCGCCTAGCGTCGAGCGTCAAAATGGCACGAGGGCAACGGCCTGCGAACATATGCGCACGCGACGGCAACCGCTTCGCTCAACACTCAAAAAAGCGGCGGCATTGTTCGTTCCCCAAGCGTTTTCTCGTTCGAAAACTTCGCGTTCCTGCCCCCCTCCTCTTGGTGAGGAAACGAGCGCATTTCTCGCACGCTTTTGAGTTGCATTTTGCTAGTCAAAGGCGACGCAAAAGCGCATCCGAAAGGCCGTTTTCAAGCGTTCAAAAGCGCCTCTTTTTCACCGCTCGTTGTGGCTCGAAAGTGCGTCCGAAACATGTGCTCGAACGCTCGTTTTTCAACTCCCATTTGGAAGTTTCACAATGCTGAAATCTCTGCTTATCTCTGCCCTCTCAGGGCTCGTTTTATTGTCGAACGCGAACGCGCTCGACTTGTCCGGAACAGTGTTTGAACAGGTCGGTCAAGAGAAGAACATTGACCCTCATTTGCTCTATGCCGTCGCGCTTGCAGAGAGTGCATATTCACCAGTGAAAAACGCGCGCGGAGCCGCTCCCTACCCATGGACGTTACGTTTACCCAACAAACCGATTTATGCAACGTCCAAAATGCACGCAAAAGAGGAACTTTTTGGAATTTTGAAGTACACTTCTAGCGTAGATGTCGGACTGATGCAGATCAACTGGCGATGGCACAAGCACCGTGTCAAGCGTCCGGAAGATCTGCTCGATCCTCTGACAAATGTGCGCATCGGCGCGGACATTCTCCTTGAAAATTTCAGACGCAGTCCAACCGATCTGGTCGCTGCTCTGGGCCACTACCATTCGCACAATGTCAAGAAACGGAATCAGTATGGCCTGACTGTTTACTATATCTACAGACAATTGAAGGACTCCCGTCTAAAGGATTCTCTTTGACCATCTCCGTCCGTACAACGTGCGTGCGGCAAACCTTTCACAAGTTTCTCTGCCCATGTTTTTTCAACCCAATACAACCGCCGAAAGGGGGGGGGGGGGGACGATCTGTTTATCGAAAGATTAACAGAAAACCCTTTCCTTATCGATAGCACCCTTTTCAACATCCTTATTGATCTTTTCGCCTCCGGCTCACGAAAATCAGCCGTCTCAAAGATTAGACGAGAAATCTTCGGCGAAATCTCTGATCAATGCTTCTCAGTCATTCGCGGCATGAAAGGCTTCGTACGCCACTACACTGGCGTCATCAACATAGCCTTTCACAGCACGCTCAGTCCCGAAGAGTTTGCAGACGGTCTTTACGAGAACTATCGCGAGGCCTACGCGGACGAACTCAACGGCATCCACTACCGGCACGACAAGGAAACAGCGCTCGCCCGGCGCTTTTGCACGCACTACTGGCTCTGTGCCGCACGCCAGGCCGCTCACAGCAAACGTTTGTGCAAGCTCGTTTTCGGGCTTCCTGATGAAATTGTTGACATGCTCGCGGACGCATCGTCAGACACCATCGAGATGTTCGCTGCGTATGCTCCGCAGCGCTTTGCGCTGATCTATTCTGACGTCTTCTTCAAGAGTATCGGCACGGTAAAAGACGATCAGAACATGGTCTTCGCAGCAGACAATCGCGTCGTCATGCTGCTGAAAGCCGGCTTTGCCATGCAGTCCTCGGCGTGCTTCAAGCGCAACCCTATTTTCTTCTCGGCAGCCACCTCCTACGAGGTCTGGGACATCTTCCGTTGCACACCTGAACGCACCCCTGTTGAGGCCACGCCGATGCAGGCCTGGTGCGCCCGCAGGAACGAATTCAATCGCGAAGTTACGTTGGCGTACCAGCACATCAATCGCAACCGTTTCCGTGGTGAGGAAGAACGCCTGACGGAGGTGGAATTGAAGTCTAGGCGCAAGATCCTTTGTGCCGATCTCAGACCCAAACAGGCGCTTGTGCCGCTCCTCTATGTGAGGGGCTTGACGAACAACCAAATTGCAGCCTTTTTCGGCATGACGGAGGCGCAAGTGCGCGGTGTCACGGGCTCCCTCAAAATGAAAAACGATGGGCGTAGACATAAGCGGTGTACGGAGAGTTCCGACGAGCACATGATCGAGAAATCCGACCGTAAAAAGGCCACGCAGGAAAGCCTCACGATGCAGCTTCAGAACAACTTCTTCATTAGTCTTTACTGCACCCTATGCGAGGATTACGGACTCAAAACCGTCGACCTTCAAGCCTTCTTCACTGCTGAAGCAATCCTCAAGAAACTCGCGATAAATACACGCCTGCAATTCGACCCCAGCCACATGGAAACGGCTGAACTTTGGGACACAATACTGAAGCTCATCCAGGGGCTTTACCAGGCGCAAAAATGCCCTGTGTGCGGTTTCGTTTCATTCACCCGAAAGGACAATGGAGAGTACAACAATGAACGCGATTCCGACATCTATCCGTGCCCCATCAAATTGGCCTTTGCTGAAGACAAGTCACTCGCTGCTTTCAGTGCATACATAAGGGATCATCCGACCTATATCCCAAGTGATGATGACGCATTTATCGAGCGCTGGGGAGAGCGTCATCCATCCGCAGAAAGGGCCGCAGATTGGAACAACGATGTTGTTCCCTAGCAAGCGTCAAGACGACATTCGAAACCGCTTGAAATCGACGCCACTCAAGCGGTGATTTCCTCTTCCAAAAGGGCCGATGAGGACGATCTTCATCGGCCCATTTTTGGCGTCATCTGCGGCCTTCTGCGCGCCCTTTCTTGCACGCTCCACATCCACGGCGACGCCACTTTTTCGACCTCGAACGCTCTTCGATCTCGATCTGCAAATGCTCCTCCCCAGCGCGTTGCGCACGCGACTTCTGCTCGCCCCGGCCCTCCACTTCATGCCGCTCGATTATGGTCTTTGCGAACTGTCCGCCGAAGGCCAAAGGCATCCGACCGCACTCCTCTCGGACGTAGTCCAATCCTGAGACGCTTTCGCCTAGTCCAATCCTTCCCGTCCATCCCCTAGTCCAATGCAGGGCGAAAATCGGCCTCTTTTGCCGTAGTCCATTTTTAAGCTCGAAACCACCACGATTTCTGTAGTCCAATCGGCGGTAACGATAGGACTAGGATAATCAGGTTCCGCAGTTTGGCAGGAATATGACCGTTCCTTCGATTGGAGCGAAATCACCTTCAGAACGGGTTCTAGGATGTGGGGACTGAACTAACCCGAATATCCCCCTTCGCAAAACAAGGAAATACCCCATGCTTGAATCCCTGTACCGACTGGTGGTTCCGCTCGTGCGCGCCAAGGACGACAAAGAGCTGTCCAAAGGGACGCTCATCCGCGAAAGCAAGGCCGCACAGAAGTCGGCGGCCGAACGCCGGCGAGAGATTGATCCGATCGAATTGGAAAAAGAGCTGCACCTTCATTACGGACGCATTCTCTGCGAGCTCGATCATATCGTGGACATCCTTTCCGTGACGGCTTTGAAAACCAAGGATGACTTCGAAGAGCTGCGCTTCGGAATGAAGCAGAATGCCGGCATTGTTCCCGAGTTCTCATACAGCGAAGAGAGCCGTTCTTTCAGGCTCTATTGGCGACGCGTGACTCGCGTATTCGCGAGCCAGTCAAACACGCCCGGCAGCATCCAGTCATCCCGCATTCCAATTCGTGCCGGCGACGACAAGGATGAACGTGCAGGCTACTACCCGAAATCCGTTTTTGCAGGACAAGAGCCGAACGACCGAAAACTTCTTGGCGACACCGAAGACAAGTTCAAGGAACTGCGCTTTCTCATGCATCAGGTAAACGCCATGCGGCGCACCATCGAAACGGCGGACCGGCACGCTACGAAGTTCTTCGATGAAACAATCATCTACGACACCCAACCGCGCATCAAAAAGTCAAAGATGGACAATGTTCCGAACGTCGAAGAGCCGACCATCATCAAGGTTCCAGAAACTGCGCAATAACGACCATACTTTGCCGCATGTCCAACGCACGCTTAGCGCGTCCGAAAAACGACGCCAAAAACAAACCACCACAGAATCCGCGAAACGCTCATTCGGTTAATTCGCCTGTGCCAGTTGGCTGTTCAATGAACAGCATCAATTGACGCGGTTAAGCGCTCGGTAATCTGCACGCTTGTTGACGGAATCCGAAGTCAAAAAGCGCGACCATTCCGGGCACTTGATGCGTCGCTTTTCCACTGGAACGCTGATTCGGAAGCCGAATGGGTGTGGACTGTACGTCGTGAACGGATAACTGCCGCTGTGCGAGTAGCCGATGCATGCGAAACACCACAGAATCCGCGGAATCCCGCAGTCCAGACCTGTCCGACACATTTGGCGGGTACGGAAACCGCCGAACTGAACTGCGGGAGTAGGCAATTCGTGCATCACCACCACAGAATCCGCGCAATCCCACTGCCAGGACTTCAACCGCGACCGGCTAGACTGCATCTACTGGAAACACCGAACAAGCCTGTGGGAGTAGGCTGTTCGGGCGTCAGCACAACAGAATCCGCAGAGTTCCACTGCCAAGGCAGCGGCCCAGACCAACTTGGGACAGCATCCACGGAACCCACTGAACAAGCCTGCGGGAGTAGGGATCCGTCCGTCACCACCACAGAATCCGCATAAATTCGAGCCCGGACGGTCCCGGGACAGCTTTTCTCGGAGAGATTGCCCCTCCCCTTGCTCGCCTGACTTTGCCTCATGCCTGGCAAACCCTCCAGAAGGCCCAAAATCGCTCATAGAGGCATTTCTACCCCTACCCCGCTACCCCACCATTACCAAGGCCACGAAAACGCAATATGAAGCGATCTGATGGCTTCTATGACCTATCCTCACCACAGAGGAGCTCTTCACTTCCTCACAAAGGCAAAAAAAGCCATCGACTCTGAGCGGGAAACCCCAAAAATGGCCTCCAAAAAGAAAAAAGCCCGTCGGTCTGGAGGGGACGGGCGGGCTTTGAGGGGTAAAAGAACTTCGAGCTTCGTCAGGATGCGAGGTCGCTTGGATCGATGTCGAAGTTGTCGAGCACCGGCGTCGCCAACTTGTCGTCTTGGTCGTCCTTCTTGCGTCGAGAGCGAGATTTGTTCTTCGCAAAGTCCGGATCGAAACCGCACTTTTTCAGCCACGGCAGAAAGTAGGCGGTTTGAACCGGATCCTGCAGTGCGTCGATGAGTTCGGAGAGCAGCGAGTCCCAGCTTTCAAGACGCCCTCTTCCCCACTCGCTTCTGAAGTCGGCACGTGCGTGCAGAATCATCCCGAAGTGCGTGGCCTGTTTGCGCGTCAGATGTACGACGACTTGCTCGCTGTTTTCGTGACTTGCATCCTCGCCGCTGTACCACAGGAAAATGATGGTATCGAGACGACGTCCGTGCACAGCTTTGAGCGAATAAGAAACAGTCATCATCGTGTGCTCGTTGATCTGCTTGATGGCGGGATCAAGAATACGCTTGCGAAGTTCCGACGGCGAGAAGTTGGACTCGACTTGAAGACGCTGCAAAAGCGTGCTGATTGCAATGACAAGACGTCCACCGTTCTTGTACTGCGAAAGCATCTCAAAAATGCGAATGGCATTGAACGACTTCAGACTGCCAACGGTGGAGATTTGGTACGTCGTGTACTCACGCGACAAACCAGAAATCAGTTTGGCCATGTGACGCCCGAAACAGATATCGACACAATCATGGTTCGGATCGTACACAACGCTCTGCACCCAACGCATTCGCATGATGATGTTTTGTCCGCCAGGAACTGTGGGCGGAAACTCAACGTCAACCGACGAGTTGTAGAGGCTGCCTTCAAAAGCCTCGCGCATGACTGTACGAACGCTGCCAGGTGGCACACCGATTGCGATCAAATCCTTTCGCGTCAAACGGTAGAAGCGCTCGTCCGTAATGGGTTGATTTCCTGCCTTCGCAATGGCCGCCACAATCAGTCGCTTGTGATTGATCGGAAGCTTGTAGTTTGCGTTGATCAGTCGGTTGTCCTGAAAGACGACGTTGCTTGGCGCTTCGAGTGCATTCCCCTGAACAACTTTTAGCAGCGCATCGTTGAGCTTGTTCTCATCAAGCACGGAGACGCTGTTTTCTACTTCGAAAAGTTGCGCATCCTGCGTTGCCGACTTTGTGGATAGAGCATCCTTCGCCGGCTTGAGCTTGAGAGTCCCTTCGGAACCAGTCGAGCGGGACGCCTTTTTCGTCTGAGACGATTTCTTCCTCAACTTCACCGCTGGTGAGGACGAGGCATCCTCGAAGAGGTCGCCCTGAGATGCCGGATCGAGAGTCGCTGCCGCCTCTGCCGTCGCGGCATTGGAAGCCTTCGACCGTTTGCGAACCCTCGGAGCAGTCCCAAAAGCACGGCGCTTCGTGACGCGCTTTTCGGTCGCCACAACGGGAGCCGTTACCACCGACGTCATATCTTCCCCTGCGGCAGTAGGCTGTTGACCCGACACGGCCTTCTCAGAGGCCGATTGAGCCGTTTTTCGGGATTTTCGACCCAATCCAGTCACGTTTGCAAGGCCCGTGAGGAGGCTCAACCGGCTGGGCACGCCCTTGCGCGTACGCTTTGAAGGGGCCTTCTCAGAGGTCGGTGCGTCATTAGTCTGTTTTTTAGCCGTCAAAGTCTTCTCCGAATCATATCCTTCCCTCTTGCACAGTCCCGTTCGCTGTACACCCTGTTGTGCATAACTCTGTTGACAACCTGTGACCAAGCTGTGCACAACCGATATTTTCAAGTCTTTTCGTGCCGTAACCGAGCTCAATACGCCTCATGAAGGACATTTTTAGGCCGCTACAGCGAACACCCCTGCAACACTAGGCAAGATACGAATCCAACCACCTCAAACCGCCATGTTATCCACAGGAAACATAAAATCTCTGTGGATAACCACCCTGAATTCTGTGCATAAACGCCAAAATCGGGCCGCGGATTTTGTGGTGGTACTCGCGGATTCTGTGGTGGTTTACACGGAAACTGTAGCGTTTCGTGCGGAAACTGTGGCGGTTTGCGCGGATTCTGTGGTGCAACCTCATATCCTCGCCTGTGCCACAGGCCCGTTCGGCGTCCCTAAAATATATAAAAGATATAAAAAGATAAAAAGCGAAGCACGCGAAAGTTATCCACAGGGAACAACATCCGCCTGACACTTGGATCAAACCCGCCCTTTTTTCGATTTTTAGAAAGGAATTCGTTCTATCCCTTCGTCAACCTACAGGATGGCTTCAACCTACCTCTTCCAACCTTTCTTTTCCTCACCAGGAGGAAGGCAAAAAGCCGCTATTTCAGAGAGCGCTATACCAAGTTCGAAACCCCAAAGTCTCCAGAGCGCATAGCCGTTATGATACACCGTGTTTTTAGAGAGCGGAATTCCACTCGGGTAAATCTTTCTCTAATAAACGATTCGCCATCGAGTCACTCAAATAAATCATCTGTACCACAATGGGTTTCATTGCTCAAACGTTCATAATGGACATAGCGGCAACGCTTCAAAAGCGTTGTTAATAGGAGAGCGGTTTTCAGCTTGCGCAAAGGGTGACTAATAGGCATAATAAAAAGCATCTGAAAGGACGGGTTATGGCACTCACTTTAGCGATAGCAAATCAAAAAGGCGGCGTAGGCAAAACGACCATCGCCACACAGATCGCCTTCGACCTGGCGTTGCGCCGAGGCAAGAAGGTTCTCTACATTGACATGGACGCCCAAGGCAATGGGACAACGGTTCTTAAAAAGGGAGCGGATATTGAGGGCAGTGAAGCCCATGATCTCTTCGACACGTCTTTGGACATCGTTGAACCTCAACCCTCCAACTATCCAGGGATTGACATCATCCCAACCAAGTCGAACAGCGTGATTTCGTACAGCCTCGAAGGTCTGTCTGACGAATGCATCCGCGATCCGCGGATGCAGCTCGACAAGATCCGGGACCGCTACGACATCATCGTAATTGACTGTCCTCCGAACCTTGGCATCAAGCTCAAGGCTTCGCTCACCATGGCCGACGCCGTGCTCTGTCCCATCCGTCTTTGCGGCTTTTCAGTAGAAGGGCTTGACGGCCTGCTGTCTACCATTGACGAGATTCAACAGGTCAATAACCCGAACCTGATCCTCGCCGGCGTTCTCATCAATGCGTTCGACAACTCGGTGACGCAAAAGGCCGTTCTCGAACACATCCAGCAGACGCTCCAAGGCATCGTCATGGAAAATGTGGTGCGAAACCGCACCCCGCTCGACACTGCCAACACTTACGGCATCCCCGTCTGGGAAGTCCCGAGCGCCTATCGTGCCGTGGAAGAACTCACGCAGACGTTTGATGAAGTCTATAAAAAGGCTGGCATTGGAGTTGCCAAGGTGAAACAAAATAAGAAAAAGGTTGCAAAGAAATGAAGATCAAACCACAGCTCAAAATGGATTTTCAGCGCATGAAGGCCAAGGTACAGCGCGTCAATGATCAGGCCGCGTCGCGCAAGGAAATCGGTCGCACGCTCATGATTCCCCTGGAAGACATCGAGGTCGTCAGCAACGTGCGCAAGCACTTCAACGAAGCCTCGATTGACGAGCTGGCGGATTCGATCAAGAGTCTCGGCCAGCAATCTCCCATCACTGTCAAAGCTCATGAAACGGAGCCCGGCAAATGGGTGCTCGTCACCGGTGAACGCCGTTTCCGCGCCGTCAAGAAGCTCGGAATGCCGACCATTCTGGCTCGTGAGGACGACGGCAGTCATACCACCGCCAAGCAGATCGTCGAAAACATTCAGCGCGAGGACATGAGCATTCTCGACATTGGTCGTGCGCTCCACGAACTCAAGGAACTTGAAGGGCTCGATGTCAAGGCAATGGCCGCACTGCTCGGCAAGGATCAGCGCTTCGTCTACCGTGCGCTCATCGTGACGGAACTCCCTGAGGAAATTCAAGAGCTTTGCGTCAAGAACATTCTTCGCGACGGCGTTGCGATTGAATGCCTGATGCGCATGATCAAAAAGAATCAGGACTGGAAGGGCTGGATCGTTTCTGAAGTGCTCGCTGAAGTCGAAAGCCAGACGCAGAACGAAAAGAACCGTGCCCGTGCGGAAGCTCAGGCCGCCGAGGAAGGCGACGACAATGCCTCCATCTCTGGTGAGGAAAACGAGTCCGGTGAAGTTGAAGCCGAAGCGCCCAACATTGTCATCACCCGCAAGTTCGTCACGGAACTTGAGGTCAAGCTCAAGCGCAAGAAGCAGCGTCGTCCGACGAAGAATCCCATTCCGCTTCGCGACGAACCTCTCACGCTTGCAAATGCTGATCGCCTGAAGCGAATCAAAGGGTACGAGAACTACAAGTTCAACGGACTCAAGGCTCGCATCACCTGCATGTTCATGCTTCCGGACGTCTTTGGCGATGACACGATGCACGGCGGCGAGGAAGATCCTCTCCAGTGCGCACAGTTCACGACGATTTCGGTCGAGTCTCCGAACGTCGCCGTCATCGAATTTCAAAACAAGCTCTACGAGGTGCCAATCGAGAACGTCGTCATTACCGGCATTTATCCTTTGAAGGACTTGAAGGCCAAAAAGGAGTGAGGTGGTCGCATGTCAGAAGAAGACGATTTTCCGCCTATCCTTCGTGTTCTTAATGCACTCTGCACGCTTCAACAGCCTTCAACCGCCATGCTTGCAGGCTCTTCTGGACTCTCCGAATGGGCTGTAAAGCGACAGCTGGTCAACCTTCGAGATACATTCAAGGTGCAATGGCGCTTTGAAAGATCAGGCAAGTCCGTAGACGGCGGTCGAGGCCATTACGTCATCGAGGACATGGGCGTTTTTGACCGTTCAAAGGTCATAGGACTTTGCCTGCCCAAACCCAAAACAAAGGTGTGAACCACAAGCGGGGTCCCCTTTCGGAGACCCCATTCCGACGCCGAAGGCTCGACATCGAGAATTTCGTGAGCCTAGCCAGGATTGTGGGGCGGAACGAGATGGTTCGCAATTTCCTTGTTGCAGATATTCTGCCAGAGAAGATCGACCAAAGCTTGCCTCATCGAAGGCGACACCATGACCAAAAAGCCCCGATTTTCGGGGCTTTTGTCATCAACGAGAATTCGTTCAAGATTAAGGCTTGATCGCGTAAACCGACTTGTCTTTTCTTGCATAGACCGACTTGTCTTGTGGATGCGCTTTCCCATTGTTCTTCGTTGACACACCAGCAGGAAGAGTGCTGAAGGTCTGGCGGGCGTTCTGATCGGTCACTCCTAGTTCAATGCCTTCGTAATGACCGTTGGCGAGCACGTCAAGGTCTTCCTGTGCACGCAGGGCTGCACCGCCGCGAGAGCCGATTGTCTCAACGACTGCCACCTCTCGAATCTTGTCCGTGTAAGCCACAGGCGGGGGAGGCACAGTAGGATCTTCGTATTGAAGCGGCGGTTCCGGTACGGGCTGTGGTGCTTGAGCGCATCCGCCCAGAAGTACGGTGCCCATCAAGACGCCGCATAGAGCAATGTATTTCAAGGGACTTCTCCAAAAGAATGAAAGCCCATTCATTCTGTCGAACCTAGGCTTCTTCCTTGGTGAGGATTCGAACAAGGTCCGGAGTCCCTTTCGAAGGCGGAATTGGAAGCGGGATGGCGCATGTTAGCCTCTTCGCTTTGAACGCAATCTTCCTCCGCCCTCATGTTCGAATCCCTCTTCCAGAAACTTTCTTCGCTTCGCCGACGTGACTCGGACGATGCGATCGACGACATGGTCAATGCGTCCGTCAAGAACGAAGGGCCAAGTGAAGACATCAAACATGACGCGGAGGACATCCGGGCAACGGACAGTGCTGCTCCTCACCAAGCGAAGCCGCAGGATGACGGCACGAGAGCGCGGGCACTATCGACCGATGAAATAACCGACATCGCTCCTGGCGAAGTCCTCAGTGAACGTCGTCGGACGGATGCGCCGCTCAGCATCGCAAATTACCAGGATCTGCTGCTCGCCACGCAGCATAGATCGAGTCTGGGACAGATATCGGAATATCCCCCTCAACCTCGCAAAGTTGAAGCGGTCTCCGTAGACGTCATCATGGCGTTCTTTGCGGACGCCATCCGGCAGTCGGCGGACGATCTGCCGATGGAGCGCGAGGAGATCGACACATACTTCCTTCCCGTGGTGAGGAGAGGGCTCATGTACATGCACCTGCTCCCGGCATCGCAGTTCCATCATCACAACGGGATAGGCGGTCTTTTCGCACACTCTCTGCAGGTGGCAACGCTCGCCGTAAGGCTCGGCAAGCAGAAGGTCTTCAACCAAAGGGATACGCCCAGAGAGCTTTATCAAAATTCAAAACGCTGGCTTTTCGGCTGTTGGTTGGCAGGTTTTCTGCATGACATCGGCAAGCCCGTGACGGACGTCATCGTCACGGGAGACGGTGAAACTTGGTACCCCTATTCCTCCAGCCTCACCGCTTGGCTCGACGACAACAACATCCGCGAATACCACTTCATCTGGCAGTCGGCAGGACACAACCGGCACCAGCAAAGCACGCTGATGTTCGTGCGCGAGATCGTTCCTCTGAAGACCTTCGACTGGCTCGCCGACTACGGTGCAAGAGCCATTTGGGAAGCTTGCGAGAGCACGCTCGTCAATCCGAGCAAAGCCGGAAACCTCATTGCCGAAGTCGTGCAGCAGGCCGACGAATTCACGTCTGGCGAAGACATCAAGGCACGCAACGAAGGACAGATCGACGGACGCCGCATGGGCGGAAGCCTGCCCGCAGCCGAATACATCATGGATGCGCTTCGTCTGCTCATTGCCGACGGCGTCATCCGCGTCAACGAAAAGGGTTCGATCCTGCACGTGACGACGTCGGGCACCTTCATCATTTGGACCACGAAGGCGAGCGAGCTCATCTACGCCCGCGTCCTTGAAGAAAAGCACGCAAGCGTTCCCAGGAAGATCGACCGAATGCTCGACTGTCTGGTGACGGGCGGCTGTGTAGAACCTGTTCCGCAGGATGTCAATCCCGTAGGCGGCTACATCTGGCCGGTGGTCTATGACATGCACCCCGAGCATCCCTTCAAGTCGATCAAGCTCAGAAGCACGCACGTGCTCTTTAACGGCCTTGTCCCTCCTGAACCGACGCTCGCCATCATCAACGGCTGGGAAGCTCAGAATCCGGCTGTCATCGAAGCTTGGGAAGCAAAGCATGGAAAACTCCTTTCCGAGACCATGACGCAATCCATTCCCGACGCTTCAAATGTTCCTGCTGAACTTGTCACTGACAACACCGATCCGCAGGCTCTAGCGGGGGAAGAAAGCTACTTCGCCTCGCAGGCCGACCCCGTCGCTGCTCAAGTGCCTTTGCAACCTATGGAGTCCCAGGTCGATCAGGCAACCAAGACGCAGTTGAAGGCCATCCTTTCGGGCAACGCTGTGCCCAACCCCGTTGCATCCAAACCCGAAACCACCGGGAACGTTCCTTCTGCACTGACTCCCTCTGTGAAGCCCGATAGAGCGTCCGTAGAGAACATCAAGCGGCGCATGGCGGACGGAGATCTCTCCTTTCTCATGCCGGGCAGCGAACCTCGCAGCGAAGAAGCTGCCCCGGCTTCTCCTTCCGCTTCTGCTACTGATCGAGTTCACAATTATCCGGAGAAGGCTATCCACAGTGAACAGCGCGAGCAACCCGACAAGGTTCCCAACAAGCCTTCGGATTCACTGGAGTCAGCAAGTTCCTCTCATCTTGTCCATGCCGTTTCCATGCCGACATACGAAGTGCCGGCGAAGCCGGTCTTCGTACCCAAGGGCAATCCTCCGGCCCTGACCCCCAAGAAGCCCCAGGCTACGCAGACACGGGCTTCCACGAGCGCTGGATTATCGGGTAGACAGCCGATGTCCAGGACGGTCGACAACCGTCCACGTCTGGGCGGAAAACCCATTTCCAGGAAGATCCCCATTGAAGACGCCATGCTCACTTCAGACGTGATGGCAGTCCTGACGGGACGGCGTGTGCAAAGTGTAGGAGAGGCTGCCAAGCCGGCTTCCAAACCACCAGTCAAAGAAGTCCAGGTAGTCCAGGTCGCAGCAAAGCCCAGCGACACTCAGATAGAGATAGGCCCCGGTCTTGCCATCGTTAGAGATAACGCCGGCTTTCCGGTGTCATCCATGGACACACAACCTGCTTCTCGTCCACAAAAGACGGATGAGGACCTTCACGCATCGCTCATGAGTACGCTCTTGAAACCAGCTGCGGAGGTTGCCGATGTAGGCAATGTGGGCAGAGCTGATAAATCCACCAAAGCCAACAAAGCCAACCAGCCCAACCGAACGAAAACTGAAAATCCTGAGAAAACTGAAGGATCGCAACGGCAGCCCGGAAGCCAAACAAACACCCCTCCGGCATCGTCGGTCTCACCATCACCGTCCGCAGAGAACCATCGAGAGGTCATGCCTGTCCAGAAAGGACGCGAAGTCCAAGCTCAGGAATTGGTCTTCGCCGGCGCTGCGGGCTGCAGCTATGGCAATGCTGCCAATGCAGGTTGCACCTGCGACGAGCCAATGACCGTTGTTGAGATGCAAGCAGATCAGACCGTTGAGAACACCGGGGTTGACGCTGCAAGTCCTGAAGAACCGCCCCATGGCTTCATCCCTGGTGAGGAAAAGCACGTTGAAGCGGAGAAAGACTCGGAAGACAACATGCGTGCGCTTTATGGTGACGCCGCGCTCCCAGAAGTTCCCTTTCTCAAGCAGCCTGTCATACGCGAGGAAACCTACGCTACGCGGGAAGAGGCCGTTAAAAACCAAAAGCGCAAAGATACGCTGATCGCACGTTCGGAGCAGAACCTGGTGGGCGTCCTTGCCAACGGCGAAGTGACGATTGTCGACACAAACAAAACAATGACACAGACGACGGTCATTGAAAAAAATCATGTTGACAAAAACTGCGAAAACCAGAAGTCCTCCGTAGAAAGAGAAGTGGACGGGATGTCGCCTGCGAAGCGTCTACGAGAAGAGATCGTGGACGGCATGCTGGCAGGCGTCAGTCCCCTCTTCCCTACGGGTCTCCTGAGTCTAACCGAAACCGAACGTAGGGCCGACGCAGCCGGCACGTTCGCTAGAGCCTCATCACTAGGACTGACACCTGAGAAAGTAAAGGCTCTAGCAATCGGTTTTCAGCCGGGCGATTGGAAGATCGCTTTTGAAGATCAGCAAGACCGCGTGCTCATCATTCTCAAACACAAATAACGATTTAATGCCCATCAAATCCGATCCCGTCGCCTTCGAACAGCCTTGGCGACGTAATTATGAAAAATATTGTGCGCTCGGCTGGGCGAGCACAGCCGTTGGCTACGGCATCTACGGATTCTTCGGGAACATGCCCTCGATGCCGAGTTATGTCATTGCGGGCCTTTCGCTTGCGATGGCTGCCTACCGCATGCCGGGAGCTGTCAAACTCGAACGTCTTCAAAGCAAGCTTTCAGGACGTGACTTGACCATCATGACCGTACCCGAACTCAAAGCAAAGGCCGTCAGTCCCCAGCACATGAAAGAGTTCTGGCTCGGTCGTGGCTTTGTCTGGACGCACACCCATACCCAACGCCTTTACGCAATGATGGACAAGGATTGGAGCAATGTCGCAAAGCAGAGCAAGGAGACACCTGTCGACGACGTTGTTCACTGGGGACGCGAAGTCGTGGATTCCTCGAAAGACGTTTTCCTCAAGAGCGGATCGGTTGGCGAATATTCCATCGCGGACATGGGACAGAAGTGGATTCATGGTGTGGAGGCCGTCGAGACGGATCTCTATCAACCCATTGACCACGTTGCGGGGCATACGCTGATTGTGGGTACGACAGGCGCCGGCAAGACTCGCTGCTTTGACCTCCTCATCTCGCAGGCCATCGCCAAGGGCGAGTGCGTCATCATCATTGACCCGAAGGGTGACGCGGAGATGCGTGACAATGCGCGCGCAGCGTGTGAGGAAGTGGGCCGCATCGGCGATTTTGAAATGTTCCATCCTGCTTTTCCTGAAGAGTCGACGCCCATCAATCCGTTGGCAAACTTCTCCGACATTTCGGATATTCCGAGCCGCATTTCAGCGCTCCTGGCGGGCGGCGGATCCTCCGAATCCTTCAAGCAGTTCGGTTGGCTCGCTATGAACCAGATCTGCCAGGCGCTCTACTTCCTCGAAAAGCGCCCGACGCTGCGCTCCATTTTGCAGTCGCTGCAGATGGGGGGCGACGATCTGCTGGAGCAGTGCGTCACGAAGTACGGCATTGAAAAACTCGGTGAGCAGACCTTCAGGGACTATTTCGATGCCACCAATCCTCTCAACGAGGAAGGCAAGCCCGTCGACCGCTTCTGGACGCCGACGAAGGGCTACTGCATGGTTTACAAGATCTACCTGCAGGCCGATTATCCCAACCCCGCAATTGAAGGCCTCATCTCGCTGTGCGAGCACGACAAGGCGCACTTCGGCAAGATGATCGCCTCCCTCATCCCGATTCTCTCCATGCTCACGTCGGGAAAGCTTGGCGACATGCTCTCGCCTCCGGAAACCACCGTGCGCAATCTGGCGGATCTCTCGAACGCAAAGCCTTTCCGCGACATGCGGTGGTTTCTCGAAAAGAAGAAGGTGGTCTACATCGGTCTCAACTCCCTTGCCAATTCGGTGGTGGGAAGCGCTCTCGGTTCAATCATTTTGTCTGACCTCACCAGTGTGGCTGGCAATCGCTACAACTTCGAGACGAAGAAGGTTCCCATTTCGATCTTTGTTGACGAAACTTCAGAGGTTGTCAATGAACCTCTGATTCAGCTCCTCAACAAAGGTCGCGGCGCGGGCTTCAAGGTTTTTGTAGCAACGCAACTTATCGCTGACTTTGCGGCACGCTTGGGTTCCAAAGACAAGGCGTCACAGCTTCTCGGCAACCTCAACAACGTCATTGCTCTGCGCACAATTGAGCCCGAAACGCAGGCATTTCTCACTGAGAAGATGCCTACGACGCGTGTGCACCACGTCGAACACAGCCAGAACAGCTCGATCAGTGCGGACAGTCCCCACGAACACAGCGGCTCGCTATCTGAGCGGCTTGCGGTCGAAGAGGTGCCCCTCTTCCCGCCGCAGCTCTTCGGCTGTCTGCCGAGTCTTGAATACATCGCCATTCTCTCGGGCGGCACCGTTCTCAAAGGACGCATTCCGCTCTTGGTGAGAGCGAACGAAAATTGACTTCCTCCCCGTCCTAAAGGGCGGGGATTCCTTGAACCACGCGGTCTCGTGGTTCAAGGGCGGTTCCCAATAAGGCCATCCCCCTCAGGAGACATAACAACTATGCGTAAGTGTCATCAAGCCATTGTCAAGTCCTGCGAAGCTCAAGGTGCCGAACTTCTCCGGCCCCTGGTGAACAAGAAGAGTGAAGGCGAAAATCTGAGGCTCATTGAGTTCAGCATCTTCGAGAGCAAGGATGTCTTCGAGATGATCGCGAATCTCTACGTCTATTTGGGACTCGGTCGGGAAGAACTTCGCGTCCTGTTGGATCGCATTGCGGAACAATACTTCATGCTTGCCCGCTTTTCACAGGGCTACAACCTATGCACTGAACCTCTAAAGATCAAGTTCTTCGTGCGTGAAGTGCTTGACCAAATTCTCAAGGTGCCGCAAGTTGCAGAATTTCTCAAGGACTGTCAACCTCAGCGCAACTACGTGGGACTTCGCGAGGAGCAAGTGCTCCTCTATCGAGCCTTTATGCTTCTCATCCCATGCGCCATGCAGATGACGATTTACAGAAACAATCTGATTGTAAGTGTCATCGGCTTCGAGCCTGAACTGATGCAGTTGGCGAGGTGATGTATGGCGTTGTCTGACGAAAAACTGTCACTCGTGACGATCATCGTGACGTTTGTTTTGTGCATGTTCTGGCTCACGATGACGGACAGCGAATTTGCTCGCAAGAACACCCAGGCAGAGGGTGAGATGCTTGAACGAAGCTTTGGCACGGAGACGGCGATGGCGATTACAAACCAGGCGGACATCTGGTACGACCGCTACATAGTCGCGAACGATCTTGAGGAGAAGACGCTTCACCACTTCGTGCCGACACAGGAGGAGCGTAATGCCTCCAGAGGCATAGAGACGATGGGGGATTGGCTCTTTCCCATCGTCGAGGAGCGTATTGTCGGGATGTTCGACATGATCTATTGGGTTTTCAAGCGAATTGCCCTCATGTGCATTTGGTTGCCCCTCCTTCTGCCCCTTCTTGTCGTGTCCATCTGGGACGGAATGCTGCAACGGCGCATCAAACTCGAAAACTTCGGCTTGGCTTCACCCCTGAAGCAGCGCATCGGCTATCTCGGGTCTGTCTTTGGAATGTGCGGGATCCTTATTTGGTTTTTTGTGCCTTATGCGATTGAACCCCATGTAGCCCCAGCTCTACTCGGTATGATCGCTTTGTTGATGGGAACAGCCATCAGCAATCTCCAAAAAAGGTTTTGAGGGGAGCTCCTCGTTATACGAGGAATGTGCACTTCGGCGGCTGCTTTTCAAGCGGCCGCTTTTTTTCTGCAATCAGCGGTTTTCCAATCCAGGGAACGGTCAATTGTCCGGCATGGACGAGCCGGCATCACCTCGTCCGCGAAAGACGAGGAAGGTCCGAAACGGGGTCTTGATTGTCCGTTATGGACAAAGATTTGCACATGTGCAAAATCGGCCAATCCTCCTCTGCTAGAGGCGAAGAGCGTGGAAATGTTTTTGACGCCGAAGGTAGAATACGGTAAAATTTTGGGCATGGAGAGAAGCAGTTGTTTCCTCTCCCCTCCTCCCAGTTGTTTTCGGATGCGGGTTCAAGAATTGACGGCGCTAGTCGTCATGGCAGCGGGCAATCTCGCCCCTGTCGAATAGCAAAAAAGCCCAAACCGATAGCAGCGGAATGGGCCTTTTGCGCTTTTATGGGAGGTAGGGCGATGAGTACTCCAAACAACTCGCCAAACTCCGTAGAGATAATAGCACAGGCGAAGGCTGGGCGCGAGGGAGTGGAACTGCATATTTGGTTCTCGCTCTCGGACGTTTCGGCAATAGTACGGCTCATTATCTCGGCGGTTTTGATGTTGAACTGTTAAACAGGAAACAGTAACCAGCAGAAAGAGGGTCGGTCGCAAGATCGGCCCTCGCCGCTTTTTGGGACATTGGATTGTTCCGTCTCTGCGAAAAACGAATGCCTGTTCTCCCTCGGCCCTGCCCCTTGCCCTCACCAAGGCAAAAAACCTTGTTTCCTTCCTCCTGCTAAACAACCTCGCCACTGAAGTGGGAGGGTTTCGATACAGTC
>OGJN01000197.1_pt1 | contig 58948 bp, 59 predicted proteins | sample 1572221 | NCBI WGS metagenome assembly OGJN01 (sample SAMEA2582148, study PRJEB24529) | metagenome | biome: Human gut stool | place: China | collected 2011 | reverse complement strand
AAATGTAGTCCTACTAAAATAATTATAGTAACAATACTAACTATATATTTTTTCATTTTAATCACTCTCATTTATATTGATATATTTTTTCTTTTTTTATCATTATTAGTGAATATTTAAGAAAATTTACATTTTCTTTATTTAGATAAACTTCTACAATAGAATCTTGATTGCTCTCAATTTTTTCTTTTTCAATTGGTATAAATTGAAAATATTTAATTAATTTATTAAGTTCTAAGTAAGTGCTATCTTTAGGCAAGAAGCTAAAATCAATATTTTCTATATTTTCTACCTCAATCTTTGGCATTGTATAAAGATGTTTTTTAGAAAAAACATAATTAGTAAAATTAAAAAATTTTTCAATTGATTTTTTACTCATTTTTCAACTCCATTAATTCAAAAGTAATAATTTTTTTCATAACTTTAGGAGAATCAATTATAAGATTAGCTTTAAAACCTTGTATAGTATTTTTTTCTATAAAATACATTCCATCTATTTTAAATTCTAAAGAGAAGGGTTTTCCAGGGGGAACATCATATTCCTCTCTTATCAGTTTTCTTAATTCTAGAGTATCAACTTTAGGATTTTCCTTTCCTTTGAAATATAATATTCCTTTTTCATTTTTTTCTTCTTCAAAAGAAAAAGAAAGAATAAGAGATAGCTCTGAATCATAGATTATATTATATAGGTTTAAATTTTCACTATTAGTTTTATTTAATTCTTTCAAGTTTAATAGAAAGAAAAAAGGCATAATATTATAATTTTTTAAGAGCATAGATAAAAACTCTTCATTCTCATAATATTTAGAATTGTCAAGTACTAGGTCGATTACTGCTGGAATATCTATTCCTAAGATTGCCTCCTTTTTTATTTTTTTCCATTCCTTTATAATATCTTGAATATTAGAAATTTCCTTATTTTCTTTATTTATTTGAATAACTTTAAAATTATTATTTAATTTTGTGAAAAAATTTTCAAGTTTATCTTCTTTTTCTTCATCTAGTTTAAAACTAATTTGAAGATATGAAGAAGTATCTGTAATTTCTAATTCTGTAATCTTTTCATATTTTGTACTATTTTCTAGACTATCAAAATCTTCTATCTGATAAATATATTGAAATTTCATAGTAATAACTCCTAACTTTTATCTATAATTTGAGAGGCATTTTTAATATATGTATTTGTTTTAACAATTATTTCATTAGATTTTTCACTAATTTTTGAAGAAGCTATTTCATATGTATCTATTCTACTAGTTTTCTTGTCTTGAATAACTTCTAAATGAGTATCAGAAGTTGTTTGAAGTTTAGTTGATGATATTTGCATATTTTCTTCCACAGCCATTACATACTCATTCTTACTTCTCATAGTCATTATATTTTCTGATTTTAAGTTTAATTCTTCCTTTGTCTTCATATCTATTAATTTTTCTGCAAAGATATTAAATTTATCATAGTTTAATCTAAAATCAAAATATGCTGGGTCTTTAGTTTCAATAGGGATAGTATAATTTCTAATATTGGGATTACTAAATCTTCCATTTCCAGGGTTATTTACAGCCCAAAGAACATACCCATACTCCTCTTCGTCCATTGGGAAATATACAGCAACTACATCATTTGTTTCTGGAGTACAAAAATACCCTGTGTTACTTTGAGAGTATGGAGTAGTATAAGGAAATATAAATCTTCCATTCTTATTATCTGGATATTCCTTTAGATTTTCATTAGTTCTTGATTTTACAGAAGCATATTTAGCTAGTCCTTTACTTAAATTAACTTCCATTACAGCTATTCCATCTCTTTCAAAAACTTTTTCAACATTAGCTTCTAGAACACAACCAGTAATATTTTTATTAGGTATATATGGATAAATATAACTCTTTTGTTGTAATAAATATTGCCCTACAAATTTCTCATAAATATATTCTATTTTCCCCGAAACTACATTTCCATCAACTTTTAAATCAGGAGCTACTATCTCAACTACATCTCCTAAACTATAACTTTGTTCACTTTCAATAAGATAACCAATAGATTGATTTCTTTCTCTCACATACCCTACTTTTCCATAATTTCCATCATATTTTTTCTTTCTAACTTCAGTATTTATAAATCCTAAAGAGATACTTCCGTTAGCTAAACTAAAGGCACAAAGCCCTATTCTCGATAAAACCCTTACTAAAAATTCCCAGTCAGTTTCTTTAAATTGGATTAAAGGAGCTTTAATAGTTTCTTTTAGTCTATCACTATTTAAAAGATATGGGATATTAGGGTAATCATCAAATATTTGTGTAACAACTTCTTCATAAGTCAATGTAATTTTTTGAAAAGCTCTATATTTCTTTACTCTATCCATTTTCTCACTTAAAGAAGTAGCTTCTATTTTTAAAAAATATCTATTTTTTCCACTATTATAAAAAGTTGAGTTTAAAACATGGCCAGTTGAAAAAATAAGTTCTTCTTTCTTAGATTCAAATAGAGTATTCATTGCGATTATAAACTCTGGGTCAACAGTTCTATTAAATTGAATATAACTATTTAGCTCATTAGTATAGAGTTCCATCTCTATATCTACTTTTGTATGTTTATTTGCTTCAAAATTTATAGAAAAATTTTTTAAATTATATTCAGTATTTGGAAGGATTCTTTCTCCAGCTTTAATAACTAAATCTTTCAATCCATAGTTTTGATATGAAATATTACTCATATATTTTCCTCCTCCTCTTATTTTTTATAAGCCTCAATAACTTTTTCATTAACATTAAATCTTTGATATAATAATAATTCAAATTCTCCTACTCCCTCATCTACTGAAGCCGATACACTCATTTTTTTTACAAAAACTGATGGAATTATTAAAAATACTGGAGAATCATTTTCTAAAATAGTTTCAATTATCATTGTCTGATAACAATTTTCAGGACTATTACTCCATCTTACTATTTTTCTTATATTTTCTCTATTATGTTCATATATTTTCTTTTTTAAATTTTTTTCCATTTCATTTATATCTACACGAGAAAAATTTTCTTCTAAAATCTTTATTGTCATTTCTGGAAAGTAATCCATACTTTCTTTCTTTGACATAGTAATCATATCTGACTCTTCTACTTCTTTATCTGTTAATCCAGTAAAAATCTTTCCTCTTATTTTAAAGCTTCTATGATGTTTGTTTCTACCAATATATTCTTTTCTTAAGTCAATAATCTCATCTGAAGATAATACCAAGTTTATTCCTGATATATAGATTCTAGTTTTCATAGACTATTACCTCCTTATGCAACCTCTATATTTTCCTTTATAATTGGATTTTTTCTTAATATAAGTTCATAGTTTCCAAATCCCTCTTGGACATTTAAACTTTCTGTATAACTATATATATACATATCATCTAAGTATAAAATTATAGAATCTCCCTCTGTTGGGGTAATCTCTATGATAATATCTCTATAATCAACCTCTTGATTGTATTCATTTTCATACTCCCAGTTAATTATTTCGTGGACATTTTCCTTATTTAAAATCAAAAGATTCTCTTTCATTAGATTTTCTTTATCTTTTAAATTGAGATAACCTTTAAATCTTTCATCTAAATATTTTTTTAATTGCTCACTAAGCTCCCTTTCTTCTTTCTCGTCTTGGGATTCAAGATTAGAGTAATTAAATATTTTCCCATGAATAATTACTTCAGGTTCAGCCTCATATCTGACAGTATCTTTTTTATTTTCAGGGTAATATTCATTATATAATTCAATTAGTGGCTCATCATTCCTAGAGTTATATGATAAAGTATTTATTTTTACACTCTTTAATTCTACTTTGGATAGTAGTATGTGATTTCCTTTGGATAAATCATTTGATTTTATTATTACAACAGATTTCATATGTTTTTTCTCCTTTCAACACTTTATTAGAAAATAGCAATTTCTCCTATCCTCATTGTTATATCTACTCCAATTACTCCAAAATGTTTTTCCCAGAATAAATCAACTTCTAGTCCTAAAGGTAAAAACATCTCTTTTATAAAGTCAACTTTGAGCATATTTTCTTTTGTTTTTTTATAGTTCAAATATATCACTATATTTGTTTCAGAAGTCAACCTATCATAAATAATTGAATCTGAAAAAATAGCTTTAAAAACTTTCTTAAAAGCTTCTAACATATCCAGAAAGTTATACATACAATACAAACCATCTGCTATTATTACCTTTTCATATTCTTTAAAAACTTTAAAATTCCCTTTTATATCCTCTCCAAAAGCTCCTTTTTCAATATTTTTTACCATCTCTTTGATAATTATATCTTTCTTATTTTGCCCTAAATATAAATCCAATTCCCCTAAAAAATGAATAAGAATATTGAAGATACAATCTCTTAATTTTTTATTATTTTTATATTTATCTGGGTCTAAAAGAAGATAAAATATATCTGCAAATCTTACAAAAGGATTAACCTCTAAAACTTGTTGTTTCATACTTTCAAGGTTATTCTTAACTCCATTCATAGCCTCTAAATTAAGCTCAGTATATGGAGATAACACTTCTGAAAGACAAAATTTAAAATTATTACTTGGTATCTCTACAAAGTTTGTTAAAGGATACCAAATGTAGTTATATCCTCTATTATCCATAGATAACTCCTTTATTATTTAATTCCATGCACTTCCTTTTGATAATCATTTCCTTTAGAAACAGTATCACTTGTTTCTTGAGTTTCTTCCTTATCAGGTAAGGTAACATACACTTTTATTTCTAAAGGTTCTTTTCCTATAATCCCACCTAAACTAGCTATATTATTATATTTTCCAAGGATTATTTTCCCTTTATATCTTCTTTGTCCTTCTATTTTATCTTCTTTTTCAACTTGCATATCATAACTTTTGAAGCTATTTTCTCCTTCAAAACTTTCTACAAATAATAAATCTTTCTGTGTTATTGCACTTATTGGAACTACAAATCCCTTTCCTATAAGTCTATTACTAGGAGATATTATATCTTTATAAACATTATAAGGGTCAGTATCATTTTTTATTAGTTCAATTTCTTTTCCTTTTTCTATTAAAGTGTTATATGATTTTATCTTTTTTGTTACCACAGTTTTTAAAGTATTACTTCTAAACTCTTGCCTAATAACACAAGGCATTATATTTCCAGAATCCCCCATAAATACTAAGAAATTATTTACATTGTGGAACATGAATGCTGTATCTTTTTTACTTTTAATATTAATATATGAATTAACTTTTCCACCACCATAAGGTTTAGAATAATCTGGTTTCTGATTTTCTTCAAAAACAGCTATTTCATTAAATAGAGTTTTATCTTTTATATTAACTAGAACCTTTTTTCCAATCCAATCTCCATTAAAATATCCACCAACAAAATCTTCGTCCATAAAATAGTTTATGATATTTTCACTATTTACTATTTCTTTTCTTTTTTCTTTTAAAATATTTAAAGATGTACTATAAAAATCTTTCAATCTTTTTTTAGAAGATTTATATTTTTCTTCATTTATTGAAGATATTTTTTTCTGAAATAAGCTAGGAAGAGAGTCATGTAAGAAAAACTCCTCTGTATGTAAAATACTTCCATATGCTCCCAATCCATTCCAAGTTTCTGTAAATACATTATCATTATTATAATAAGTATAAAAATGTACATATTGAGCAATAGCTCCAGCTAAACTATGTCCAGTTATATGAATATTTTTCCCCTCCCCATATTTTGTTTTAATATATTCATAGAAAAGGACTGCTTCTACTTGCTGAATATCTGTTTTTTTAAAATAAATTTTCACATCTGTTATAATATCTTCTGCAATAAATTTATTATTATGTTTGGTTTTATCCTCAGTTCCTCTATATGCTATCATTATGTTATTTCCTCTTTGGAATGCAATTCCAAAGAAACCACTCTCTTCATATCCTTTTAAAAGTTCTGGTGGGAAAAATTTATTTTGAATAATTTCTCCAGTAGCACAGTCTAAATATTCCCAACCATCAATTATGTTTTCAAAAAAAGGTTTTCCAGCTTTTTCATCTTCTCCTTTTTCTAAAGAATAAATCAAAAATAATCTTTTATCCTCTTCATGATAAGTATATTTTTCTAATTCACCATTATCACCATTATTATTCAACTTTTCATTACTATGATAGTTTTTTCTATCATTATAAAAATCTGTTTTTATTTGAGATAAAATTGTATCAGTTAAAAGTATGGTTTTAACAGGTTGATTTTCAATTATTTTTTTATTCTCTATATTATTCCATTTTAAATATGATAATTGTGCCATTAAAGCATAATTAATATCTGGTAATTTTTTTTCATTTTTATCATTATCTTTCATGGTTATTCTCCTTTAAACTTCAAATATTAATGCTACTTCCTTCCTTCATTAATATAATCTTTCCATAATAAGCTCCCATTAAATTTTTGTTTATCATAACTTTCTAATTCTACATCACTAAACCAAATAAATATATCAGTATATCTCATTTTATAATTGAAATTTTTATAAAATACATTTACTAAAGCTATTTTCTCATCTTTAGATATTTCTTCTTTAGTTTTTATTTTCTCCAATATTTTCTTTATATTCTCTCTTTCTCTAAATGGAGGATATACTTGGTAAGCTACTAAGTTATAGTCTTCAAAGAAGGTATTATCTCTGATGTATACTTGTAAATATGTTGCTAAATTCATATTATCTTGTAAAAATCTAGCAAACTCATAAGTTTTTCTCTTCATTTCCTCTTTATTAATATCCTCTAATCTATCTACAAATACATTTACTATTGTATAGTCTGCTCTCCCTTTTTTATCAAAAGGTAAATCTTTGCCAACATCTGCTAAAAATTTTTTATATCCCTTTATTGATACACCATAATGGTTATATAGTACGCTTAACTCTCCAAATATCTCTTTCATCTTTTCTTCTATTGGTTTATCTATCTGTATCTTTAAAAATGTTGCCTCATAATCACTTAAATATCCCCAACCCTTATCATTTTCTTCTAATGCTAAGTGCATTCCATAAGGATAACCTAATTTTTCTAATCTATCACTATACAATATCCCTCTATATCTTATATTTGTATTTTTATCCTTTTCATAATCTAAACCTTGAATAAAGTAGAAATTATCTTCTGGATATTTAGATTTAAACATTGCTATTATTTCTTCATTTTTTTCTATTTCTCTTTTTGTCCTTTCTTCTCTATTAGGACTACATGAGAAAAAAATTAAACTTCCTAATAAAATCAAAATTAATTTTTTCATAAGCTCCTCCTTTTTTAAATCTTAAGGATTCCTTTACACTCATATTCAGGAAAATATAATTGAAAATCTGAAATAATAAAACTTAGAATATCATTAGTAAATTCATCTTTAATAAGTGGGGTAAATTCAAAATACATATAAGCTTTTTTACCTTTTAATTTGAACTCATCTATAATAAAATCATTTATTTCATACAATGATTCACACTTTCTTTCCTCAGATGTTATTATAATATTTTCTAGTTTAAGATATTTTCTAACGTCTTTATAACTATTTAATACTCTATAAATTTCTCCCTTATTTCTTATTCTTAAGTCATTTTCCATTTTTATTTGGTTAATGAAGTTATTATCTATCTTATTATCAAAGAACATAAATTTTAATCTTGAATAATCTCTAACCTCTATGGGTAATATACTCCAAAATGTCCATTTTATTGGCCGAGATTCATCTGTAACTATCTTCATACTATTATCTATTGTTTTCGCCACAGTATATATTTTATTATTAGAGTGAGGACATAGATAAACCTTACTTACATTTTCAAAAACAACTGTATGCTCATAGTGAATTTTATTTATTGTTGGCTTAATAAGTCCATCACTACTAGCACTTTCCTCTTTAATATTCCAAATGATAATATGGTCTTCTATCCAATGTGGGGCTAATTCTCCCTTATCTATAAAAATTGGCTCTCCACCTTTTAATTCTCTTGCTAGTTCAGGGTCATATTCTACTATTACTAGCTTAAACATTTTTCTTATATATGGAATATTATATGTTCTCCATTTTATTGTATTTAGACAAAAAATATCATAAAGTAATTTCATTTTTTCTAAATACTCTGTTGCAAACTCAAGTCTAAATTTCAAGGTGTATTCCTTACTCCCACAAAAAACTGTTCCTGTAAGGATTTTATTTTCTAATTTAACAAGCTTTTCCAAACCTAAATTTATAAAAACTCTTTTAAAAACTTTTTCTTCGGTTTCATCTGTCAAAATTTTTTTTAAATCACTTTCTTCTAAATCTGAATTAAGAATAGGAGAATAAGTAACTTCATAAAGATATAAATCCTTTTTAGGAATCATTAAACTTCCAATATAGATATTCTCATTTTTTTGAATTGTAGTATCTAAAATACTTCTTTCAAAATTTTCCATTCTATTTCCTACAATATCTATTAAACTATTTATTGTAGAAAGAGCTGTTCTCCTTAATAAATTTCTCTCCTCTACATCTAAATTTTTTAGTTCATCTTCTATTACTTTTTTTAGTCTATCCATAAAGTTTCTTATCCTCCTATACATTTTAATGTCTTCCATCAAAGAAGCTTATTGTAGTTATATCCTCTTCAAAAGAAAAATATTGCTTTTTCCCAATGAAAGTTTGGTTATTTTCTCTCTTTACTGCTGTTACATAGAATCCCCAGAAGTTTTTATCTGTATAAGCAAAGAATTTTGTTTCTCCATTATAGATTGTATCTAAATCATCTTGTTCAAAATGGTTATCCAACATCTCCAATACTCTTTGTTCATCTTCCTCTTTATAGAACTCTGGTTTATTTATGTAAGTAAAGTGTTTCTTTATCTCTTCCTCTTTATTTTTTAAATATAATGGTAATATTTCTGTGGCTGAAATCTTTTTGATAGAACCAGCACTTGCTCCTGCTTGTTCTCCTGTTCTTAGTATTTCTACCTCTTCTCCAGTATATTTTGTTCCATGTAGAGAGTATGGAACGATAGGAATATCATTTTTAACTGCTACTCTTATGTTTCCTATTTTACTTGAATTTAAGTATCTTATAGCTCCATCAAGACAACTAATTTTTAGTTGTTGTTCATCTTCTTCTAAGTTTCTTCTAAAGTCTACCATCTTTCCTGGAACAAACTCTTTTAACACCTCATCAAATAGATTTACTTTACATGTTTGTCCACTAAGTTTTATTAACGAATAATCAAATATTATTCCTGTTTCATAGTATAGTGTTAAAAATCTTCTAAAGATTTCATATATATCCCCTTTTATCAATTTTATAATCTCACTTTTATTGATTATAAGACTAGGGAAAGTACTTATATTTCTCATAAATCCATTATCATATATATTTAAATTCCAGCTAGGTAAAACTGTTGATGATAAATCACTACTTTCAAAATGAACACTATCAAATTTTGTTCTAACTATTGTAGTTTTTCTAAATAACTCTTTTTTTAACTCTTCAGCTATCTCCCACATAAAGAAGAAGTTATTTTTTACTTTAGAGTAAACATCACTAGCTCTATTTTCAAAGTCAGCAAACTTTGTAGGAATAATTTTTTCTGCTTTTTCATATTCAGATTCTATATTTTTATATATCTCTTTAACCCCTTTTTCATCTATATCTCTATATATTAATTCTCCAATATTAGGGATTAACTCATTTATTCCCAGGTCTTTTTTATTTTGATAATGTTGTGCTAAGATAATTTTTAAATACTGCATAATTCTATATGTGATATTATTTCCACCAAAGCTTTCTTCACTATTTTCAAAGGTAGTTTTTATATCTATATCGTAATTTATTTCCTCTGAATTTATTTTGAATACACAAGAAGCTAAGTCTGTTGTTCCTCCACCACAATCTATTATAAGAGCTTTATATTCCTCTCCATCAACAAATTTATTTTTATATATAATATTTTCAATAGAGTTATATAAAACTGCAACTCCTTCATCTAATGCATTTTCCTCTATTATCTTATAGTCTGGTAAAATCTCCTTGAACATCATTAAAAATTCACTTTTCAATTTTACAGGAGTAGTTATATGAATATTTTTGAATTTACATTTAAAAAGAGATTCTGCTCTATACATCACATAGTCAATATATGCTTTAACAATTTTCTTTCTCTCTATATATCTAATATCTCCATTTTCATCAACGATTCTCTCTTTTTGGTCAATTGATTTTACCCAATTTTTTATACCATAGAATACGCTTCCCTTTAGGTTATAGTTATTCTCTTTCAATAACTCCTCTACTTCGTACCCAAAGGCGTACTCTATATTATCTTCATTAAAACAATTTTTTATATATACAACTGTTGGGATTACATTGGAATAATTATCAAATCCTTTAGGGAATTTTACATAATTTGTTTTATCTAATTGAATATGTCCACTCAATATCTTGTGTTGTGGTAAGTTCTTTATATAGTATTTGTCTAAATATGCTCCTGCTGTTGTATTTGCTGTTCCAAAGTCTATACATAAAGGTGTATCTGTTACCTCTAAATCTAAAAAATGGAAACTGTCTAGTGGCACTTGGTAGTAATTTAAAGACATAGGAAGTTTACTCTCTTCATCAGCATAGTATGAGTTAAACAAAAATTTCTCATCACTTCTACCAAAAAATAATAGAGAGTAGTTTTGATTCTTTAAACCATCTAATCTAAGTAGTTTTTCATCACTTTTAATAAAAAAGGTATTCGCTCCTCCTTTCCTATCTCTAACAAGCTGAAAAATTCCACATAAATAACTGTTTCCATTTAATAAAAATACATTATTGTCTGATATATGTTCTGGAATTGCTACTCTGTAGTCATCTTCTTCTGTAAGTGGCATTCCTTTATAGATTACAATTTTATGAGGGATTTTTATATTATTTGAATCATTCAATCTAAATCCCAATTTTGTATCAAATAGGTCTTGCAGTCTTTCAATTCCAAATTCTTTATATGAATCTATACAGTAGACTTTTTCTCTACTTCTATATTTTAGAATTATGTTGATTAATTCAGTTCTATTAAGATTTTCTTGAAAACCTTCAACTAATTTTTCATCAACACATATTTTATATAAATCATAATGACTTTTTCTTTTTAGTTCATCATAAATATAGTATCTTTTCATATCTTACTCCTAATATCTAATAAAATTCTTAATATTTTATCTATACTATTAAATCTTTCTTTTTTATCTTTTTTCATACCTCCATAAATAATTCTATAATCTTTCTTCTCCTCTTCAATCAACTGATTGTATATAGAAGCTACACTATATATATCATTTTGAGGACATCTTATAAACTCTTGATAAATCTCTGGAGCAGAATAGTTTTTACTTCCTTGAATATACTCAACTTTTTCTCCATCTAACATTGCTGAACCAAAGTCTATTATATATATCTTTCCTCTGTTATATATGATATTCTCTGGCTTTATATCACAATGAATAATTCTAACTTTATGAAGTTCTTTAACTATTTTAGAGAGCTGGATTAAAATATCCAGCTTCTCTTCATAGTTCAACTTATTTTTTATATCTTTTAAATTTTCTCCCTCAATATAGTTCATACACAAACAAAGCTCTGTACTATCAATATATTTAGGAATGAAGTCAAAATCTAATTGTTTCAATATCTCTTTTTCTACTTGAAATTGCTTTACTATCTTTTGATATTTCTCTTCATCATTGAGATATTCACTATTTATCATTTTCAAAATGACTTTTTCTTTACTACTATTTTCTGTACAATATACAGTAAATGTTTTGCCTTTTCTTAGAACTTTCATTTTCTTTTCCTTTGACATTTTTTATAGGAATGGAATCCAACTAGCTTTTTTCTTAGCTTTTTTATATTTTTCCTCTATCTCTTGCATTAGTATATCATAGTTTTCTTTCTCAAAATATTTATCTCCCTCTAAACCTTTATATTTCTCCATAACTTCTTCATAAAGGTTTCTAGCTTCCTTATATTTTTCTTCTTTGAATAAATCATCAGCTTTCTTTTCATCTTTATTAATTGCTAAATATTTTTTCAAAGTTTCTATTCTTCCTTGTAAATACTCCTGTTGTATCTTATTATTAGTATTTACAGAAACAGAGTAAGCTTCACTATATTTTTCATAAGCTAACTGATATTTTCTATTAGCTAAGAATAAATCTCCCTCTTCTTGAATACTATCAGTTAATTTTTGATTATCTTTTAGTTGAACAGAAATATCTTGAGATTTTTTAATAATAGATAAAGCTCTCTCATACTCTCCACCATCAGCATAAGCTCTAGCTTCATTTAAGTATGCTTTATTCTCCTTTATCAATGTATCTCTCACTTCATCTAATCTTAAAATTCTTCCTTCTATCTCTAATCTTCTAGCTTCATCTCTAAGTTCTGCATAGATTCCTTTAGCCATTTCAAGATATACAATAGCACCATTTATATCTGAACTCTCTATCTCATAAGCTTTCTTCTCATACATCAAAGCTCTATCATATTTTCTATCTCTTGATTTAGCTAATCTTTCTGATTTTTCCGTTACCTCTGCTAATAAGTCTATCTTATTAAATTTTAAGAACACTAATTTAGCTTCAAGATAATTTCTAATAGCTCCTTCAATATCCTCTTGTTCTAAAAGTTCATCTCCATCAAGCTTCATATTATAAGCTACTGCTAAACCTTTACAAGCTGTAATTGAATCATCTATTTTTCTCGAGATTTCATCTATTTTCTTATATTTCAAGTCCTTAAGCTGAGGTATTTTTCCTTTAGCCTCTCTATACATCTCTTCTGCTGTTATAAAATCATTAGCATTGTATAGTTTATCAGCTTCATTTACATCTGATAAAATTTCCTGTAAAACTCCTATTTGCTCAATTTTCTTATCAACTAATAACATCTGTCTACCTAAGTTAATATTAGTTATTTTTGGAGAGAAAATTGTTCTATAAACTATATTTGCTTCTTGTGGACTAATTTCTAAAGCTGTATATTCATTTTTACTTTTTTCAAAATACTCTAAAGCTTCTTCAAAATCTCCATTTTCTACATATTTTAGTCCTTCGTTTTCATATTGATATGCTCTTTCATAAGTTATATCTCTCTCTTTTTTCAAAGAATATCCTTTGTATAGGAAAAATCCAAGTCCAACTATAACTAAAGCAATTATAAGATATTTCATATAGTTAATTTTTGATTTTTTCTTTCCTGTTGGAGATACCTGATTTACAAATACTCCTGATAAAGTATAATTAGGTACATTTTCATCAGAGTTATCTTTTATCTTATTTTCTAAAGCTCCTATCCATTTTCCAACTTTATCAGTTTTAGATAGTTCTACTTCTATTTCTGACTCATCTAAATTTTCCCAAGCTCCATGACTTAAAAGTAATATTCTATCTCCATCATATAACTGGACTCTCTTTGATATATATGGTTTTATTCCATCTATTTCTCCCATAGCTTGTGTTAATTTATTTCTTTGACTATGAAATCTTATCTCTTTATAATCAAGTTGATGAGCTTCATAAAGTATGTGAGCTATTGAATGGTCTATAGTTTTTTCCATAACTATATCATCTCTTATAAGATAGAGCCTTGCATTTCCTACATTTGCATATATCATAGAGGTATAATCTGTTATGAATACTACAAGAGAAGTACTCATTCCACGTTTTTCTCTACTTCTTCCTCTTAAATCTTCTACTTTATTATGAGCTTTTAAAATTATTTTTTTTAAAAATCTTTTTGAAAGTCTAGGCTTTTCTATAAAGAGAGAAATTACTTCTTCTACTGCTATTTTACTAGCTTCTTCTCCACCTTTCTCTTCATCATATCCATCTGCTAATGCCCATATGGCAAAATCTGGTAATTCTATATACCCAAAATAATCACAATTAACTGGTTGTTTTCCTATTCTTGATACAAAAGATGTTATAAATTTGCTTTCAGCTTTTCTTCCAGTTTCTTTTCTTTCAACTTTAGTTTCTTCTTCTTCATTTTTTGTAGGAATAAACCCTTTTACTTTTTTTATATCATTCCCAGCTCTTTTCATTCCAGATTTTACTTTATTAGCCTCATTCAAAATATTATTCATAAGCTATCCACCTAATATTTATAATTTTATTTATCAATTTTCCAATCAAATTCATCTCCACATAAAGCTACAAAAACAAATTTTGATGTTCCCATCTCTATTACATCAAAAGATTTTAAGCTAAGAGGAGCATATACAGCATTATTCTGTACATATACTATTCCTGTTCCCTCTCCTGGAGTTATAACAAATTCTCTATTTTTAGGATTATATGCTATTATTGCATGATTTTTTCTTGAAATTGAATTATCTCCCTCTATACAAACGTCCATTTCTGGAGTTCTACCAATAAAGTTTTTCTCTGTTTTTAATTTATAATCCTTACCTTTATCATATCCATCTATACAAACTAACCAACCTACAACAGGTTCAACTGCTATCTCATTTGCCCAATAAGATTGAGTTGCTTCATCTTCAATCTCAACCTTATCCATAGCTACAACTTCCTCTCTTACCTCTGCTTGTTCTAATCTTTCACTATTACAATAAGGACACTCCTTATGTTGAGAAGCATTATATACATGTCCATTTTCACATCTTTCTAATTTCATAATCTATTCCTCCTACATTATTATAATTAATTATTTATTCCATAACTTTTTTTAACTAAATTTATGTATTTATTTTCTAATTTTAAATATTTTTCTTCATTAATAATTTCTTTTTTAGAAAACACTTTTATTAATTGTGATTCTACACCACCTTTTATTCCTGCCAAAGTTACATTTGACAATTGCCCTACTATATATACTCCTATTTCATCATTTTCTTCTGGTTTTAATAAAAAAGGGATATATGATATATATTCATTAATATCTGAAGATATTGAATTAATTGCTGGTACAAAATATTTTATATTTGCCTCTTCTACTAATGTCATATTATTTAAAAAGGTTCTTTTCTTAGTAGCTAATATATGAAATTTTTGGAAAGGGTTCTCTTTATCAGTATATTTCTCACTATTTTCCTTGAATATTTTTAACTTTAAAGAATTATTTGTTGGTTTTACATGTTCATATATTGTTTTTATTAGATTTTTAGTAAATATCTCATTGTATTTTCCTGGTTCAATCATTCCTTCTTTATTCATATATAGTAAAAAATCATTTACTCCATGATAATTAAAACCAGATTTATCTAAAGTCTGTTTTGCTATTTTTATTTTTGTATCATCTGTTTTTTCTTATTCACAAATATCTCCTGTTAAAACATCTACTGTTTCTCCTTCTCTTGTCTGAAGTAGAGCTGTCCAATCTTTTGAGTTATAGTAGTTTTTTATTTTATTTGATGTTGCCTTAAAACAAAGTTGATAATTTTTTATCCCTCTAAGCAACCAATATATTTGAATAGATTTTATTCTTAATTCTTCTTCTAACTTTTCTTTCTGCTTTTTAGTTAAAATATTTCTTTCTTCTTTATCTTTCCCAACATAATTTGAATCTACAAATTTCAAAGAAAAAAATCCTTTTTTTCCTACTATATATTCTCCTTTTTCATATATTTCTGTTACTCTAGGATTTAATATATTAAAAATTGAATCTATATTTTCTTTTTCAGTTAATAAAATAATTTCATTTTTTATATTTCCATTTTTATCTAATACTTCTTCTTCTAATTTATCTTGAAGTTCTAGAGAATATAATCCAATATAATCTGTTATATCATTTCCCCAAAATATTCCATCAGTTATAGTATTTTTGTGTTTTCCTAAACCTAAAGCATTCCATGTAACAGTTGGATATTTTTTCCCTGTACAAACAAAAGCATATTGAGCTAAACATCCTCCTAAGCTATGTCCTGTTATATTTATATTCTTACCTGGATAAAGTGATTTTACATGCTCTAAAAATAAGTAAGCACATACTAATTGAGAATGACTATGATTTAAAAATCCTATTTCTAAATCTGCTAGTAAATCTTCAATACTATCAGGTTCTGTTCCTCTATAGGCAATAACTATATCATTTTCTTTCATAAAAGCACAGGCAAAGAATCCATTATCTTCTACTTCTAAATTGTATCTTTCTTTAAATAACTTTACATTGTCTGCACTATATATAAATTGCCAACCATTAAAATCATAATATGGTAATAGTTCATTTGACTTATTTTCATCTCTTTCTATTCCAAAAACTCCAAATAGTCTCTTATCTGCTTCATCATACATTAATATTCCATTTTCTACTTTTGGTTCTATTGTATTTTTATGTTTTATTTTATTCCATACTTTTTCTTCTATTTTTAAAAAGTTTATTAAATCTCCAGTTTTATATGAAGTTTCATTTTTTAATTCTGCCATATCCAATTTATTCCAATTCAAATATGACAATTGTGCAAAAAAAGCATACTCTACATCTTTAATCATTATTTCTTAACTCCTTAGGTAAAATTACATTTATCTCTTCATATTTTTTTACATATTTTCTATACATCTGGAACCATATGCTTGGTATCTCTGTACTATCAAAATATTTTGTGAAATTATCTAACAAATATCCTAATTCTTTCGGAGATAACTCCCCTGTATTTTTATATATTTTTAATAACTCTTTTACTTTTGGTTCATTTTTATATAAATAAAATATATTCTTTTCTAGCTCTTCATATGTTAAATATTTTCTATCCTGTAGATCCATATTTATATCTACATCATAGTTATATTTCTTGTATAAAATCTCATGTAAATTAAATAGTTTCTTCTTATACTCTTCTATATCTACTTTTCTTATATCTTCTACAAATATATCTATATATGCCATTGCTCCAAATTTTGTTCCTTCTACATAATGACCTATATTTGCTTCTACAAATTCTACTCCCTCTTTTAGAAAAAAGCTACTTGATAAGTCTACATATACTACTATATCTTCTCCAAATATTTTTTTTGCATTCTCTCTTATTGGGGTTACTGCTCTTGGATAAGCTAGTGCATTTTCATATTGCCTTACAAAGTCATCTTCATACTTCCATAACTCGTCCATATTTTCCAAAGCTATCTGTATTCCTGCAAAAGATTTTTCCTCTTTCAACTTATCACTATATACTATTCCTCTATACCTTATATTAGTTGATAAACTCCTATCCCTGTCTATTCCTCTTATAAAGTAAAAGTTATCATCTGGGATTCTATTTTCCAAACTCTCTAATACCAATCTATTATTTGTACTTGTACAACCTACTAAAAAAATTCCTAATATAAATGATAGTATTATCTTTTTCATATTTCCTCCAAAGGTTATTTTAGTAAAATAGCTGTTGTTGCAATATAAATAATATCTCCACTTTGAACTTTAATAGGAGCATTCCCTATTTTAATTTTTCTATTATCACTATATCTTTTTAAACCTGTTCCATTTCTTGAACCTAAATCTTCCAAGTACCAACCATTATCAGTTCTATTTAAAATAGCATGTTGTTTACTAATTAATGCTGAATAAGCTGTTGTTGTTAAATCTACATCAACTCTAATTCTTGAAGTTTTTCCTATTATTAAAGAGTTTTGTTTCCCTATTGCCCAAGTTCTAATATCATATCCACTCTCATTTTTTAAAATCAAGTGAGTTATATTATTCCTTTGAATCTCTGTTTTATCTTCAATACTTTTTATAATTCTTGAATCCCTTACTGCTTGAGATTTTTCATATAATTCCAAATCTCTCTTTAATCTCCAATTTGAATAGAATAAATCAATTATTAATAATCCCATTATAAAAATTGAGATAACTGTTAATATATCTTTTGAAAAATTATAATAATAAGCGATTGAAAAACAAGCTATTCCTATAATAATCCAGAAAATATAATTATTTCTTTTCTCTCTAGTTTCATGTTTTAATAACTCTCTTTTTTGATATTTTCTTATTTCTCTCTTTAATTTTAATTCCTTAAAAAATCTCATTTTTTCTTCCTCCCTTGAAAAAAGAATGCCTCAAACATATTATTTGTTTGCTCTTTTATTTTTGCTCCTGATTTATCTTTTTCTTTATTTTTTTCTGGGTCAAAAAAATCTCCAAACATATTTCCCTTAGTTAAGTTTTCATAAATTTCCTGAAAGCTTTGAGCTTTCCCTGTAAAATTATTTGAAGTTGATTTTTTATTATTAGTAGTCCTTTGAGAACTGTTGTTTCCTCTTAATAGTTGTTCATCATATTCCTTTCGTTTAGAATCATCACTCAAAATAGAATAAGCGTCATTTATTTCTCTAAAAGTTTTTTCTGCTTTTTGCTTTTCAGATTCTGGAGCTGTTGCAAATCTATCTGGGTGGAATTTTTTAGCACATTCTCTATATTTCTTTTTTATTTCATCTTTAGTTGCAGTACTACTTACTCCTAATATTTCATATAAATTTTTCATAATCTCACTACTCCACTATCATTCTATTTTTTGTTATTATTCTACTTGCTTTTGCTTTTCTATTGTCTTTTAAATTTAGATAAATTTTACTTAAATATCTGTATAATTCTTCATTTGAACTTTTTATACTATCTACTCCTAGTTTTTTCAATATATAAAGATTTAAAGCTTCCCTAGAAAAATTATTACTCAAAATATTTATACATATACTATCATCTATTGCTTCTGTTTCTTTCTTTTCTAAAACTTTTTTAGCAAATATTTTCATTATACTACTAGAAATCACAACTCCAGATATTGTACTTTGAGCCTTATTTATTTCTGAAACAATATTATATTCTTTCTCTATTCCATAAAATTCATCTATGTTTCTTATTTCTGCACCCTCTCTTCTTTTTATTCTAGCTAACTCTAATTTATTTTTATTATCAGCTTCTTCTAAGTTCAATTCAAATTCAAGTGCATATTCATAATATTTCTCTAAATCGACTAGTTTTTCAGGAAAAAAATTCATTTTTAAGATATAATCTCCATCTTCTAAAGGTATATCTATAATTTCTTCCTTGCTTATCCTATAATAAAAATTATTGAATTTTACCACACCAGGTTTTATAGTAAGTTTACTTTTATCTGCATATATATCCAGTCCAGATATAATTCCATTTGGATAGTCATGGTATGCTAATGAATAAAACTCGTATGGGGTATTCCTCAAATTTTCTAAAAGTTGGCTATCTAATATTTCCCCTCTTTTAAAACATGGAATCCTATTTCTTATCATATCTTTTCCTCCAATTTTATAACTCTTTATAATTAAGACAAATTATTTTTCTCTTAATTATAAAGAGTTGGAGAGATAGTATCTCTCCAACCTTTAATACTATTAGCTTTCTGAAGCATATCCTCCTTCAAGAGTAACATCTTCTGTTTTTTCTTTCTTTTGTTTAAATACTGCTGAGAAAGTTCCTACTCCATTTTTATCAGTATAATCTTCAGTATAGTCTACAATAAAAGCATGAGGAAGATGAATACTTCTTACAACTATATCTCCTGATATTACATCAAGAGTTAAATCTCTGTAAGCGTCTGCTTTTTCTGCTGAAACTAAAGACCACTTAGCTAATTTTCTTGTGTCATCTTCTGTTTCTCCATTTACAGGAGTTATTATTTTCCCTTTTACTTTGATAATTACTCCTAAGTCTGTTGCTCTTGCGTCTGAATCGTCTGGAGTATCTGACTTATAAGAAGCCTCCAAAATATTATCCATTCCTAAAGATATTTCTTCAGCTCCTTTGATGTTTAATCTGAATCCCATACAAATTCCTCCTTTTTTTATTTTTAACAGTAAGATTACTGTTATTGACTATTAATTTTTAGTAATTTCAAGTGTTAAGTTTTTAACATCTCCATTAAACACAATATGTAAAAGGCAACTATCTCCATCTATAACCATAGATAAATCATCACCTGGTTGTAGAATTGAATTTATACTTCCATTCTCTTTGCTCTTTATCCATTTATTTTTTTGACTATTTGGATTTGTACTAAAGAAGTCTTTTATTTTATCTTCTTTAAAATCTGTTGTCATATATCTTAAAACTCTTTCTATATATGTTGTTGTAATAGTTTTATATAATGGTTCAAAAATTCCATCTTCATTTGTAGCTAAAGTTCTAGCTTTATATACAACTATATTATTAATTATTTCTCCATTTAATTGGATATTATCAGAAGAGAATACAAAACCAAAATTATTTCTATTAATACTATCCTTAGTAGCTATTGTATATCCAGTAATCTCTTTTGCCATAGTACTTGTTATTAAGAAAGCATTATCTTTATCTTCAAGATTAATTCTTACTCCTGGTTCTTTAGGGTCAACCTTTTTAAATCTTTTTCTTAAATATTCTGGACATTGATATGAAGCTGTTATTCCTGCTGAAATATATGCTCCCTCAACATAAACTCCTTCTATCCAAAATTTTATTAATTCATTCTTCTCAAATTCAGCTAAGTTAGATTCATTAATTTTTAATTTATAATCTAAAATAACTGCTGATTTTTCTTTTGGAACAACTGTAAAGTTTGGTACTACTGGTACTAAATACTCACTTATTCCTTTTTTGTATTGTAAACTTCTAGTCTTTTCTACATATTTTTCTATTCCTACTGTTGCAAGGTTATTGAAAGTAGTTTCTTCTGAAGCTACCATACTAAAGAATGTTAGGATTTTATATTTTGATAAAATAGACATTAATAATCCTAAATTCTCCATAGTATTATAATTAGTTTTTTCTGTTTTTGTTGTACCTTTAAATCTTTGTCTTATATTTTTATTATTTTCTTGCCCTTCTAAGTTTATACTTGGAACTATTGCAAACCAAACTGTATTTTCAAAATCATTCTTTTGGTTTACAGTATTTAAATAAAGTTCAAGAGCCTGTTTATTTTCTCCTTTTAGTAACATTTCTAATTTGATATTTGTAACTAAAAGTGATGGTTTCATACCAGTTAAATCTTTATCATATTGTTCAAAGAATAATTTTACTCCTAGTATTTTTTCCATTAGAGGTTTTATTGTTTTAACAAAATCCTCTTGAGCTTCTTTATAGAAAGTTAAGTATTGATTGTAATTTTTTACTTCTTGCTCTACATCTATATTTTCAACTGTTGCAGGTAAAGGAACAAAAGTTCTTACCACTAAGTTTCTAATATAGTCATTTGGCTCTTCGCTTACTTCATCATAATCCTCTTTGAAATGTTCAGCCAATATCTCATTATTCTTATTTGCTGTTATTGCTAAAGCTGTACTTTCTTCTTTAGCTTTTTCAATTATTTTTAATTCTCCTTTTTCAGACATAGTAAGCATTCCTGCTTTTATCTCTTCAGATTTTCCATTTGAGCTTCCTCCACCTATCATGAGTCTAGCTTTTGCGTCTTCTATGGCTAGAGGTAACATTCCTAAAGGGTTATTATAATTTGTACTTGCTTTTTCAATAAGATTATTTAATTTATCTCCATATTCTAATTTCGTTGGGTCTTCTTCTTCTAATGCCTCATACTTATCAAATGTATATGCAATCTCTTTTCTTAATTGTTTAATATCGTCCATCACTTTTTTAGGAGAAATATAGTTTAATATTTCTTTAAAGTTAAAATCTACATTTTTTGCTCCATTTATTCTTTTACTTTCTAAAAGTGTTGAAAACATTTTAAAAAATGTATTATCTAAAGTTATTGGAATCTCTGTAATAGCTTCATCTGCAATTCCTTGAGGTTTATTTAAGCTATATGCTATTTTTTGACTTGCAACATTAAAGAAACTATAAATTTTAGGCTCAAATTTCTCTATAAACTCTGGAAAACTCTTTACTAATAAGTGTTGATGAATCTCTCTTATCTTTTCATCATCTAAACTACTAACATTATTTCCACTCCCTACTAGTGTTAATAAATCAAGCTTTTCACTATTGAACTCTTCAAAAAGAATTGTTCTATTTGTTTGTTCAAAAATATTTTTTGCCATACTATCTTCCTCCTAATTATCAATTAAAACCTAACTCTTCATTTATATTAAGTTATATTTACTTTTCTTATTATAATTTATTTAAATTATATTCGTCAAGTCTTTTTTAGGAAAATACATTTAATTTTCGTTCTTAAAGTTAATTTTTCAACTATTTAATAAAAAAATAATACATTTTTATAAAATAGTGAAATTTTTAAGTTTAATTTTTATCTTTTTCCTAAAAAAGATTCTAATTATAAAAATCGTAAATTTAATTCAAAATATTTTTTAAAAATAAAATTTAAAAACATTTTTCCATTTTTTTGATATTTATGTTATAATTAAGAATAACTATTTTTTAAAGAGGAGGTATTGTGTTTTATGATAAAAAAAGAGTTTATACAAAAATATGCTGAAAAAAATAATTTAGAATATAAAGAAGCTCAAAAAATTGTGAATGATTTTATTGCTTTTACTACCGAAATCCTTAGAGAAGAAGATATCCTTATTCTTCGAGGTTTTGGCACATTCCATAAAAGAAAAAGAAAAGCACATAAGATGAGTGGTTCTTCTTTAAAACCAAAAATATCAAAAGAATATTTATTAGAAGAAAAAGAACATATATTTTTTAAACCATCTTATTGCTTATTAAAAACTAAGCCTTCTGATTCTTCTTTACTTAATGAAAATATTTAATGTTATATATAAAAAACTTATATCTATTCTTGACCTCTTTTAATAATGAGTGATATATTTATATTAAGAAAAACATTTTTAAAGGAGCATTCCTGTATAATAAAAAAATAGTAACAAAAAAAGATACCTCAATGTAAAATTAAAGTAGTTCAATCTTTAAAAATATCTACAAGGAGGTATCTAAATGAATTGTAACCAAAATTTTAAAATTAGTCAAGTAACAGAAGGAACTTTAGTGCTTGGTATTGATATAGGAAGTAATACTCATTATGCGAGAGCTTTTGATTGGAGAGGCTTAGAACTTTCTAAAGTATTTAAGTTTAAAAATTCTTTTGAAGGATTTCAAAGTTTTGTTTTGTATGAAGTTGATTATGGTAATTTCTCTTTAGATGTAGCTCAAATTAATCCAACAGAGGAAAAGCCATATTATACCCTTATAACTCTAGGAATGGGAGAGCATAAGATGTATAATCAAAACAATGAAAACTTTTCAAGTTATGCAGAGCTGATGATTTCTTTGCCTCCTGATTGGAATTTTGAAAATAAAAAATATAATTGGGGATTAGATGAGTTAATACATCTAGCACATATTCCTTTCTCTTTTTACTATGCTTATGAGTGGGGACATTTAGAAAATAATTTTGAGCCTTTTAGTTCTGAAACTAATCTGAGTGCAGTAGCTATATTATATCCAGAAATGAAAGAAGAAAACTCTGGACTTTTAAAACTTGAAAATAGAGATTTACAATTTTATCAGCTAGTTCCTCTATATGATGAAGAGTATAATTTTGCACTGAAAAATGGAATGAAAAATTTATTGTTACTAGATGTAGAGAAAAAAATAAATTATGTTGTAGATATGCAAAGAGAAAAAGTCCTTGAATATTCAGAGGAAGAAAAAGAGTTACAAGATGATATTATGGATTCATCAGAGTGGCATTTGGGAGATTATTACTTAAAAGGGATAGAGGTAGACGAGATAAATGTATATAATCACTTAGCTATTTTTCTTCGTTGGGCTATGGAAAATAGTTTTTTAGCTGATAATTTCTTAAAAGCTTATAGTAAAGAGCTTGAAAAATACACCTTTCAAGATTTTATAGATTTAAGAGAGTTTGTAAAATATAGATTAAAAGGAGATTTAAGAAAATCGTTCTTTAATGATGTAGGAAAAGAGTTTGTTAGGTATTACTATGACTATGATTTTGATGATGGAGATTTTTTCCCAGCAGATATAGATAACTATGCTAAAAGAATTTTTGGAGAAAAGAGATATTATTCTCCAGAATTAAAAAGAGAAGCTTATTTATATCTAAATTTTGATGAAAAGTACTATCAAGATATGAAAGAGGTTATAGATAAAGTCTATAATAAATGGTTAAAAGAGTTAGAAAATTATAGTAATTAGGAGAATCTTATGGAAAATTATAGGATTGAAAGTAAAATAAATATTTTATCAAAAATGATAGATAGTATTTTTATAATTTTTACTTGTTTTCTAGTTTATTTTGGATTAAAAACAAAGGTTGTTTTCTCTAAAAATAGTTATATAATTTTTACAATTTTATTGGCAATTTTTTGTGGTTGGATATTTATAAGAGATTTTCTTTTATATAAGACTATGAAAATTACTCATTATGAACTGATATTTTTTTATCCACTTTTAAGAAAAGAAGTTAGAATTAAGAAAAAAGATATAGAAAAAATAAAATTTATAGAAAGTGAATTTATACCTAGACTTTATATTCACTATTATAGAATTAAAATAATTACAGAAAATAAAAACTATATTATATCTTCAAAGGATTATAAAAATTTTTGGAGTATATTAAATAATATAGGGACAAAATTACCAAAGAGAAAAATTGAGACTTATAGGAGAAATATTGGGATATAGAAAGGAAAAAATTATGAAAGTAGAATTAAGAAAATGGACAAAAGAGTATAAGGATGAATTGAAAGATATTTGTAATAAAATAGATAGAAAATATTTATCAGATAGAATTCCTAATCCTTATAAAGATGAAGATGCAGTTTGGTGGTTAGATTATGTAGAAAAAAATGAAGAAAGTAATGGAGTTTTTAGAGCTATTGTTGTAGATGGAAAGATTTGTGGAACAATAAGTATTGAAAAAAGAGGAGATATTTATATTAAAGAGGGAGTTTTAGGCTATTATCTTTTAACTGAATATTGGGGAAGAGGAATAATGACACAGGCAACAGAAAAAATTTGTGAGTTAGCATTTGAGCAGTTAGATATTATTAAAATAATGGCAACTACTTTTAAAGATAATATTGGTTCAAGAAAAGTTATAGAAAGAAATGGATTTAAATTAGAAGGGATAAGAGAAAAATCTATTTATAAAAATGGAATAATTTACGATGAATGTATATATGGAAAATTAAAATAGAACTTCAATATGTTAAAAATGAAAGGTATTGGAACATTAGAAAGGAAGAGTTTATTTGAAAATTTTAAAAGTGGAAACTGACAAAAAGAGATACATTGACTTATTGTTATTAGCTGATGAAGAGGAAAAAATGATTGATAGATATCTTGAAAGAGGAGATATGTATATTCTTGATGATAATGGGATAAAGGCAGAGTGTGTAGTAACTAATGAAGGGAATGGAGTATTGGAGATAAAAAATATTGCTGTATTTCCTCAATATCAAGGGAAAAATTATGGAAAAAAGCTGATAGAGTTTATAATAGAAAAATATTCAAAAGATTATTCAGTTATACAAGTAGGGACAGGAGATAGTCCAACTACTATTCCTTTTTATGAAAAGTGTGGATTTGAAAAATCTCATATTATAAAGAATTTTTTTATTAAAAATTATGATAAGCCTATAATTGAAAATGGAGTTCAATTAGTAGATATGGTATATTTGAAAAAAATATAAAATATAGTTAAAACAAACTCATAAAAAAGTGAGGGATTGAGATGATTTTTACTATTGAAAAAATTTTTGATTTTGATATAAAAATAGTGTGGAATACTGTAACAAATTTAAAAAAATATCATTGGAGAAGTGATATTTCAAGAGTGAATGTAATTAATGAAAAAGAGTTTGTAGAGATTACACAAAGTGGATATTTAACAACTTTTAAAATTATTAAAGAGGAAAAATATAAATATTGGGAATTCAAAGTTGATAATTCAAATATGAAAGGGATTTGGAAAGGAGAATTTTTAACTGAGAATGGAAAGACTAAAGTAAAATTTGTAGAAAATTTAAAAGCTAAAAAAGTATGGTTAATTCCTATTTTAAAAATTTATGTAAAGAGGCAACAGAAAATATATATGAGAGATTTGGAAAAATATTTATATGAAAATTCCAAAAACTAGAGAGAATAAGAGAAAATTTATATATAAAAATGACATAATTTATAATGAATTTATTTATGAAAAATTAGAATAGAGTTTTAATATATAAAGTGAGGTTAAAATGAGTGAGAAAATTTATATAGAAAGAGAAAGCAAAGTTAGATTGTGGTTTGAAATGTGGTTACAAAAAGAAAATAAAGGTATAGAAAATATATTTTCAGAATCAGTAATTTATATAGAGAGTTGGGGACCTCAATATAATAATTTATCAGAAATTACTTATTGGTTTAATGAGTGGAATCAAAGAGGAACAGTAAAAAAATGGGATATATTAGAATTTACTCACAATAAAGATAAAACTTTTGTTGAGTGGAAATTTTTTTGTGAAATGAATAATGGAGAAATACAAAAGTTTGATGGAGTTTCAATTATAAAATGGAATGAGTTAAATAAAATTATCTATTTAAAAGAATTTGGTTGTAATGATGATACTTATAACCCTTACAAAGAAGAGAGAAAAATAAAAAAATATAATTGGTTTTAGACATAGGAGTTAAAATGAGAAAATTAGATGATATAAAACTTGGAAAATTTTTAAGTCTGATTCTTAGACATAAACCAGAAACAGTAGGAATATCTTTAGATAAAAATGGTTGGGTAGATGTAAATGAGTTAATAGAAAAAATAAAATTTTCAGGTAGATATATTGATATGGAAATACTAGAAAGAATAGTTAGAGAAAATAATAAGAAGAGATACTCTTTTGATGAAAAGAAAGAAAAAATAAGAGCTAGTCAAGGACACTCTATTGAAGTGGAGTTAAATTTAAAAGAGATGACACCTCCAAATATTCTATATCATGGAACAGCAACTAGATTTTTAGAAAGCATTAGAGAAAAAGGAATAATAAAAGGGAATAGGCAATATGTTCATCTCTCTAAAGATATAGAAACAGCTAGAAATGTTGGAAAAAGACATGGAGAAGTAGTTATTTTACCAATAGACATAGAGGGGTTAAAGAAAATTGGAAAAAAGTTTGGATATTAGGTATAAAACTGGTATAATTACTACATAACATTTAATGATGGGGAGGTGAGAAATTAATGTACTTGGCAGTAAAACAACAGTTGAAACATTTGAATAAAGAGGAATATCTAATATTAAAAGAGTTGTGTCATACAGCGAAAAATTTGTATAATCAAGCTGTATATAATATTAGACAACACTATTTTGATGAAGAGAAATATCTTAGTTACATAGAAAATAATAAACTTCTAAAATCAAGTGAAAACTATAAAACTTTAAACTCCAATATGGCTCAACAGATTTTAAAAGAGGTAGATGGAGCTTTTAAATCTTTCTTTAGGTTACTTAAATTAAAATCAAAGGGAGAGTATAAAGAGAAAGTAAAACTTCCTAACTATCTTCCTAAAAATAGTTTTACAACCTTAGTTGTTGGTTTTGTAAGATTAAACGAAAATTCCTTCATTCTTCCCTACTCGCAAATCTATAAGAAAAATCATAAACCTATTAAGATAAATATTCCACCATTACTGCTAGATAAAAATATAAAAGAGATTAGAATAATTCCTAAGTTTAATGCTAGGTTCTTTGAGATACAGTACACCTATCAAGTGGAAAGAGAACAAAGAAATTTAGATAAAAACAATGTACTAGCAATAGATTTGGGAGTAAATAATTTAGCTACTTGTGTAACTAATAGAGGAAAATCTTTCATAGTAGATGGGAAAAAGTTAAAATCTATAAATCAATGGTTTAATAAATACAATGCTAAGTTACAGAGTATAAAAGATAAACAAGATTATGGAAAAGCATTAACTTTGAAACAAAAATCTATTTGGAATAAGCGAAATAATAGGGTAAATGATTATCTATCCAAATCTGCTAGAATAATAATTAACTATTGTCTTGCAAACAGTATTGGAACTTTGGTTTGTGGATATAATAATGATTTTCAAAGAAATAGTGATATAGGAAAGAGAAATAATCAAAATTTTGTAAATATACCTTTTTCAAAACTTCAATCAAAATTAAAATATCTATGTGAGCTCTATGGAATAGATTTTGTATTACAAGAAGAAAGTTATACATCAAAGGGTAGTTTTTTTGATATGGATATAATTCCAGAGTATAAAAAAGGGAATACAGAAGAATATTCTTTTTCAGGAAGAAGAGTAAAAAGAGGAATATATAAAACATCAAAAGGGTATGTGTTAAATGCAGATGTAAATGGAGCATTAAATATATTAAGAAAAAGTAAAGTTGTAGACTTAGAAGTCTTATACAGTAGAGGGGAAGTGGACACCCCTGTAAGAATTAGGGTATCTTAGATACTTGAAACTTTAAAGTTGTCAGAAATGACAATGAACGAAGCTCCCACTTCAAAAGCTGAAAGCTTTAAGTGGGAGAGGTTCACCTATCAGAGAATGAGGTTTGGTTAAGTGATGATATTCCAAGTAAATATATTTTATGGGATAAAATTATTTATTAAGAGGTAAAAATTATGAAAAATATATATCGTTATCAAAGGATTGAGGGAAAGTATATCCCAGGTATTATTAAAAATGGAAATTATTTTTTTACAACAGTAGCTCTTTATGAAGATGGAGTAATAGACTGTTGGGAAAAAGTAGAATTTCAAGATATAAAAAAAGTAATTGATAGAGATTGGTTATGTTGTGAAATTCCAAATGGAAAAAATATTTCTATTTTTCATGTGGGGGATTATATTATAAAATCAGCTAAGTGGGAGTATAATAAAGATACATATTATAAATCCATTATAGAAAATATAAAAGAGTTAAATCCTTATATAGAAGAAATTAACAAAATAGTTAAAAAAATTCCAAAGGAAGATTATAAAAAAGAGATGATGGTTACTTCTACTCCATTTAAAATGGAGCATAAATTTAAATTATATAGTTGGTTTGATGGAGATGACAGTTTTATTTTTTATAATTTTGAAGGGAAATTATATTTAACTACCTTAATAGCTTATGAGGATAAAACTTTTAAAATTGGAATGTTAGAGGAAAAATATTTTTCTTTAGAAGAGATAAAAGAGATGTTTGATAAAAATATTCTTACAACAGAGGTAAAGGATAGATTTTTTATAAAAGATTTTGCAGAGATAGAAATAGAAAGTATTAATTATTTTGTAGAAAAAAGCCAAAAATTTAAAGAAATAGAAGATATGATGAAAAAAGTTTGTGAAGAAGAAACAACTCTTGAATTATGTAAGGAAGCATATTTTGAGTATTTGACTGACCCTTGTGACTATACAAAAGAGAAGTTAAGAAAAGCTTATGAAGCTGTTCCTGAACATGAAAGAATGTATTTAGGAGATATGGATTCTAAAGATTGGGACTATCGTAGAATTTTATATTCTGATAAAAAAAGAGAGGTATAAAAAAGAAAGGAATAATTATGTATAAAATAATGTCAAATAATCTGACTGATTATGAAGCTATAAATCAGATAGAAGAGATTAATTAAGATATTTAATGATAATAACATAGTAATTATGCCAGACTATCATGCTGGAAAAGGTTGTGTAGTAGGAACTACTATGCTGATAGCTGATAAAGTTTGTCCTAACCATGTAGGTGTAGATATTGGTTGTGGAATAGCTGGTTATAAAATAGATAAGAGATATTTTAAATTTGATATAGAGAAATTAAAAGAGTTAGATGATATAATAAGAAAAAATATTCCAAGTGGTTTATCAATAAACAAAAGAAAATCAAAGTTTATACCTAAAGGTTACGAGATAAAATTAAGAGCTAAAGTAGATAGACAAGCTATGGATAGAGCTTATTTAAGTTTAGGAACTCTTGGTGGAGGAAATCATTTTATAGAAGTAGGAGAAAATGAAGAGTGTTATATTTTATTTGTTCACTCTGGAAGTAGAAATTTAGGAGTTCAAGTAGCAAATTATCATCAAAATATAGCAATAGATACTTGTAACAAAGAGAGAGTAGAGTATATTTATAATATAACTAAAAATGTAGCTCCAGAAGAGAGAGAAAAGATGATAGAGGAATATAAGAAAGAAAATCCTCATATTCCGAATCCAAGCTGTTATTTAGAAGGAGTTTATTTAGAAGATTATCTCTTTGATATGAGAGTAATGGAAGAGTTTGCATGCCTAAATAGGGAGATAATGATAAAAACTATTTTAGAAAAATTAGATATTCCTTTTGTTAAAGGAAATTATATAGAGAGTACTCATAACTATATAGAGGAGTATAAAGGGCTTCATATTTTGAGAAAAGGTGCTACATCAGCTAAAAAAGATGAAAGAGTTATAATTCCTTTAAATATGAGAGATGGAATTATCATAGGAATAGGAAAGGGTAATCCAGAGTGGAATTATTCAGCTCCACATGGTGCTGGAAGGATTCTTAGTAGAAAAAAGGCTAAGGAAAATCTGTCTTTAGATGAGTTTAAAGAAACTATGGAAGGAATATTTACTACTTGTGTATCTAATAGTACTTTAGATGAATCTCCTATGGCTTACAAACCTATGGAAGAGATTTTAGAGGTTATTGGAGATACTATTGAAATAGAAGAGATAGTAAAACCAATTTATAATTTTAAAGCTAATTAATATAATTCAAGGAGGGATACTTATGTCAATAGTAACTAAAGAATGGGCTAAAAAATTTGAAGAGGCAGAATATCTTGATGAAATAATAGAAGGATTAGAGGCATTACAAAAAGAGAATAACTATAGTGATGAAGAGATGGATAATGATTTAGATGTAGCTCTTTGGAGAGCCTATGTGTATAATAATATGGATTCTTATGAATATTATGAGTTATCAGAAAAAACTCTTGCTAAGGTAAAAGATAAGGGAGTGAAAAGCGGAGTTTGGTGTTATAGATATTCTTGTGCCTTAGTTTATCTTAGAAGATTTGAAGAAGCTCTAGAGTATAGTAGATTGGGAACAAAAGTTGAGCCAGATTATCCTTGGGGTTGGTTACAACTAGGAAGACTTTGCTACAAGTTTAATTTATTAGATGAAGCTTTTAATGCTATTGAAGAGGGACTAAAACTTGTACCTAATGATTATGAATTTTTAACACTGAAAGATGATATAGAAAATGATAGAGGATATGCCTATACTAACTCTCACTATATAAATGAGGAGTATGATAAAAGCACAGAGAAAAGACTTATAGATATTGATGATGACAAGTTATATAATGAGTTTTTAAATAAGAGTGATTTAGAGAAAAAATTAGACATTTTACATAAGGAGAATAAAAATCAAGAGATTATAGATATAATTAACTCTCTACCTAAAGAAGAACTAACTTATAATATTCTGGGAAAACTTGCAAGAGCTTATAATAATAATGATGAGTATGACAAAGGAATGGAGATTTTACTCTCTGTAAAAGATGAGGGAGAGAAAGACTCACTATGGAATTTCCGTATTGGATACTCTTGTTATTATTCTGGCAGATTAGAAGAAGCTAAAAAATATTTTGAAAGAAGTTTGGAGCTAAATCCAGAAGAACCAGATGCAGATGTGCTTTTAAGATTTATTTATTCAGATTTAGGAACTAAAAAGATAGATGAGGGAAAACCAGAGGAAGCTTTAGAGTATTATAAAAAATCAAGAGAGTTAGCAAGAGATACAGACGGAATTATCTTTTCAGAATCAGATTTAGCTTGGGCATATGACCATCTTGGTAAGTATGAAAAAGCCTATGAATATTTAAAAAATATAATTTCATTGGGAAGAGATGATATCTGGTTACATTCAGAAGTAGGGTTCTGTTTAGGTGGACTTGGAAAATATGAAGAAGCAGCAGAGGAATTTAAAAAAGCTATTGAAATGGGAAGAGATGATTCTTGGATTTTTGCTAGACTTGGACAGGCATATAGAGAGTTAGAAAAATATGATGAGGCATTGGAAACATATTTTAAAGGATTGGAAATAGATAAAAATGATATTTGGTTAAATTCAGAGGTAGCTTGGATTTATGATACAATAAAAGATGACTGTAATACAGGATTGAAATATCTAGAGAAGGTAAAAGAGTTAGGAAGAGATGATATCTGGATAAATTCTGAATTTGGTTGGGTATATAATCATTTAGAGAGATATGAAGAGGGACTACTTTATTTAGAAAAAGCTAAAGAGTTGGGAAGAGATGATATTTGGATAAACTTTGAGATAGGATACTCTCTTGTGAGATTAAATAGAGGAGAAGAGGCATTAAATCATTATAAAAAAGCCAAAGAATTAGGAAGAGATGATATAGGTTTAAATAGTGAAATGGGTTATTGTTTAGATAGCTTAGAAAGATGGGAAGAAGCATTGCCCTATTTAGAAAAGGCAAGAGAGCTAGGAAGAGATGACAGATGGATAAACTCTGAAATAGGTTTTTGTTTAAATAGATTGGATAGATTTGAAGAGGGATTACTATATTTTGAAAAAGCTAAGGAACAAGGAAAAGATGATATTTGGTTATATTCAGAGATAGGATATTGTCTAAAAAGATTAGCTAGATGGGAAGAAGCTCTTTCATATTATCAAAAAGCTAATGAAATGGGAAGAGATGATGAGTGGTTAAATGTTGAGATAGGTGAGTGTCTTGGAGAGATGGGAAGAATAGAAGAGGGAATAGCTAGACTTCAAAAAACTCTTACATTAAAAGATTGTGATGAAGTTTTAGTAAACTCTCAAATAGGATATCTGTATGGAAAATTAAATAACTCAAAAGAAGCATTGAAATATCTGTATAAAGCTGAGGAATTAGGAAGAAAAGATGTGTGGCTATATTCTGAAATAGGTTGGAACTTGGCTGATGATAGTGAAACTTATGAGAAAGCACTTGACTATTTTAATAAAGCAGTAGAATTAGGAAGAGATGATACTTGGATAGATGGACAGATAGGATTTGTTCAAAGCAAACTTGGAAACTATAAAGAGGCTATCTCTCGTTTTGAAAGAGTTTATTTTGCTACTCCAGAAGATAATTGGATAGCTTTTCAATTGGGGGCAGTATATAGAAAAGCTGGAGAGATAACAAAAGCTATTGAGATTTTAGAAAAATCAGTAGAAAATACACCATTTAGAGGTTGGGTAGAATTAGAATTAGCTATCTGTTATGCTCTTATAGAAGAAAAAGAAAAAGCACAAGAGTATTTAGATAAGGCAGAATTATATATAGGAGGAGAAAGAGAAAACTATCCAGATGTGAAAAAAGATTTTGAGATGGTAAACCAACTTCTTAAAGCTACTAGTTATTTATCCTAATAAACACTATCCCTTTTTATTATAGATATGATATAATAGTACCGAAGGGAGGATAAACAAATATATGTTCGATTTAATAGGGAAAATAGTAACACTCGTAGAATTTATCAAGTTAGTAATAGCTTTGATAAAGTTTATAAAGAGAATTATTAGGAGGTACACAGGGAAATAACTTCCCTCCTCCCTTCCCCTATTAAAAAACAGGAGTGATAAGGTTGAGTGATAGATTTTGGCATATTTTACTTATAATAGTAGTTATTGGAAAAATTATCGAATGGGGCTATAAATTATATAATTGGTATAAAAATAAAAAAGGTAAGAACTAAATAGCTCATTACCTTTTTTATGTTCAATTTAATAGGTACTTAAATTATAACAGTTATTAAAAGAAAAGTCAAGGAGAAAGGAAGTAAGAAGATGAAGATAAGATTCTTTGGAGAGATTGATATCAATAAAGATTATTATGAGACTACTATTCATTTAAAGGATAGAGATATCCAATTAGATTTGAATTTAGAAGAGGTAATAGGAAAAAAAGATTGGATATTAGAGTATGATGAATATATTTCAAAATTATCTATCTATAAGGAAAAGATAGAAGAGAAACTAAATGAGGATTTTGATGACTGGGGTCTTACTAAAGAGTGGATAGATTGGCATATAGAGGGATTTGATAAAAAAGATATAGAAAAACTTACAGAGGGAGTAGATAAAAATCTTCCAATAGATGAAAAACTTTTTAGTGTAATAAACTTAGAAAGAGTAGGGATATACCCAGGATATGAAGATTATGCTATATGGGATTTTATGCTAGATAATGAATTTAGTGATCAAATTCTTGTAGTTGTTACTGACAATAAGGGAGAGATAGTAGATATTACTTGGGAAAGTTAAGGAGGAGCTATGGAAAAAAATAATGTAATGAATGGATTTATACTTTTTAAAGACACAGTTTGTAATTTTGATGAGATTAAGAAAAATTTAAAATCTGATTGGAATATTGAGATGAATGGAGAGATAAAAGAAGAAGCAACTGTTTTTAATATTGGAAATACTATGGTAGCTCTATCTTTTATACCAGCTCCTGTACCGAATGGAGAGGCAGAAGCTAATGCTAAAAATAATATCTTCTGGGAAGATGGAGTTAAGAAAACTTCTGAACATCAAGCACAGATGATAGTAGCTGTAACAGGTGGAAAAGATGCAGTAAAAAGTTCTAAACTTTTTGTAAAAGTAGCTTCGAGTATTTTGAAGTTAGAAAATACAATAGGAATTTATAAATATCCAACTGTAATTCCAAGTGATATGTATATTGAAGTTGCTGAAGAGTTAAAAGAGGATTCTTTCCCAGTGCTAGATGTGGTATATATTGGAATGTATAGAAGTGATAATGGAATCTGTGGATATACAGAGGGATTAAAATATTTCGGTAAAAAAGAGATAGAGGTAATAGACACTGATGTAGAAGTGTTTGAGTTGTATGAGTTTTTAATAGATATAGCTAACTATGTAATAACTTGTGATGTAAAATTAAATGATGGAGAAACAATAGGATTTTCAGCTGAACAAAAACTTCCTATAACTGTAACTAAGGGAGTAGTATTTGAAGAGGATACTATTAAGATAGAGTTTAATAATAGTAATAAAAATTAAAAATAAGGAGAGAGTAATGATAAATATAAGTGAAGATTTATGGTGGGATACTTTTGAAGAGTATTCTATAAAATTTGGAGAGGTAAGACCAGATTATAAAAAGTTAAAACCAGAGGAAGCAGAGATAGGAGCACTGTTTAATATGGAATTGGATATGCACAATGGAGGTTTTTTACAATTTTTCTGCAACTGGGGATATGAGGCATATATCTATGCACTAAGAGGGCTAGAGAGTATAGGAGCAATAGAAACTAAAAAACTTCTTGAAAAACAATATGGAGTAATAGCTAGATTAAAAGATGATAAAAGAGTAGATGAGCTATGGGCTATTCCAGAGTTCTTAAAGGAGAGCGAGCTAGATAAGTTAGATAAATTAGATGAAGAGTATTGGGAAGATAAAGAGAAGATAATGGATAAGATGTATACTCACTATATTGAGAAAAAATAATATAAAAAGTTGTAGATAAAAAATAAAAATCTGTGTATAATTAGAAAGTTAGTATTAAAGAGTTGTTCAATATAAGACTTTACTAAGTAAATATTGAAGCAAAAAATAAGGAGAGATTTTAATTATGACAGATTTAACAACAGGTAGTCCTACAAAACAGATGCTAAAATTTGCTATGCCAGTGTGCCTAGGAAATTTATTTCAACTTTTTTATAGCTTAACAGATACTAGAATAGTGGGAAGTACTTTAGGAGAAAATGCTCTAGCAGCTGTTGGGGCAAGTACAGCAATAAGTACTCTACTTATTGGTTTTTTAACAGGGCTTACAAATGGATTTTCTATTATTATTGCTCAAAATTTTGGAGCAAAAAATGAAGAGAAAATAAGAAAAAGTATAGCGGGAACAATTTTATTAGGTTTTTTAACAGCACTATTTATAAGTTTTTTTAGTGTTACATTTTTAAAATCAATACTTAATATATTAAATGTTTCTGATGAAATTTTTCCACAATCTTATGGATATATTAGAGCTATTCTTTTAGGAATAATAGCTACTATGTTTTATAATGCTTTTGCTGGAATATTGAGGGCTATTGGAGATACAGTAGCTCCTCTTATATTTTTGGTTATAGCCTGTGGATTTAATATATTTTTAGATTTATATTTTATTCTTGGACTTGGAAAAGGGGTAGCAGGAGCAGCTTGGGCAACAGTTATTTCTCAAGGGATATCAGTGCTATTTTGTGTAATATATATGTGGAAAAAATATCCAAATCTTAGATTAAAGAAAGAGGACTTCAAAATAGATATACAGCTTGTAAAAAAACTTTATGGTTCAGGGTTATCTATGGGTATGATGATGTCCCTTGTATATTTTGGAACTTTAGCTTTACAAATAGCTATCAATACTCTTGGAACAAATACAATAGTAGCTCATACAGCAGCTAGAAAGATAACAGAATTTTTTATGCTGCCATTTGGAGTGATGAGTATTACAATGGCAACATATTGTGGACAAAATAAAGGGGCTAGAGAGTATAAGAGAATAAAAATAGGAATTTGGCAAGCTCTCTATATAACTTGGGCTTGGTGTGCTTTTATTTTAGTATTGAGTTATACAATTTCTCCACAGTTAGTATATTTAGTTACAGGTACTGAAATCTCTGAGATAATTGATACAGCAGAAAAATATTTGAAAATAAATACAATATTTTATTTTGTACCAGCTATGATATGTATATTGAGAAATGCTATGCAGGGAATAGGAGATTTAATAACACCAATATTTTCTAGTTTTATTGAGTTAATTGGAAAAGTAGCCATAGCCTTTTTCCTTACACCTAGTATAGGATATATGGGAATAATAGTTTCTGAACCAATTGTATGGGTATTAATGGTAATTCCTTTAATAGTAAAAATTATAAGAAATCCGATATTTAAAAATTTAGATAAGGGTGAATAAAAAATGGAAGATAAAATCTTAAAATGGGCAATAGAATTACAAAGTCTAGCACAAGCAGGATTATATTATGGAAAAGATATCTATGATATAGAGAGATTTCAGAGAATAAGAGAGATTGCTAGTGAAATGGTAGCTGAAAAAAGTGGACTCTCTTTAGAGAAGGTAAATGATTTATTCTGTTGTGAAACTGGGTATCAAACTCCTAAGTTAGATACAAGAGCAGCTATATTTCAAGAGGATAAGATTTTACTTGTTCAAGAGCGTAATGGAAAATGGTCATTACCTGGTGGTTGGGTAGATGTAGCTTGTTCAATAAAAGAAAATACAATAAAAGAAGTTTGGGAAGAAGCTGGTTTAGAAGTAAGTGCAGATAGAATAATAGCAATAGAGGATAGAGATAAACACAATAAGCCTGAATATATTTATAAGGTTTGTAAAGTTTTTGTGCTTTGTACTGTAAAAGGTGGAGAGTTTAAAAAGAATATTGAAACTTTACAAAGTGGATATTTTTCTTTAGATGAATTACCTGAATTATCAGAGGATAAAAATAGTAGAGAGCAGATAGAGATGTGTTTTGAGGCATATAAAAATCCAGATTGGAAAGTATTTTTTGATTAAAAATATTTGGAGAATGTATGGATAATTATATTATTAGAGAGATGAAAAAAGCAAAATGATATTTTGATTTTATTTTTGAAAAGAGAGGAAAATATGTGGACTTGGTTTTTATTAGGAATAGTTTTTTTAGGAATTGAAGCCATAAGTTTTGGCTTAATATCTATTTGGTTTGCTATTGGAGCTTTTGTAGCTATGTTTTTTACTCATCTTCCCATAGATTATCAATTTTTTATTTTTATAGGAGTATCAGGTATCTCACTTTTACTTATTAGAAAAACAGCCTTGGTATTTTTAAAAGGAAGAGGAGAAGAGCTAGATAGAATTACAAAGTCTAAAATAAAAGTAGAAAATATAGAGCAAAGAGGAAATGTTGAGATATATTTAGTAAGACTAGATGGAAAAATTTGGGAAGCTATCTGTGATGAAAAATTAATAATTGGAGAGATAGCTCAAGTAGAAAAGATACAAGGAAATAAACTGATTTTAAATAAATTAAATAATTAAAAAATACAGAGAAGATTGACATATTGTAGTCAAAAACTATTGTTAAAGTTATTATATAAAACAAACTAAGGAGGAAATTATGTTTTTTATATTTTTATTAATTTTAGTTGTAATTATATTATTAGCTACACATGTAAGAATTGTTTCACAATCACAAGCTTTTGTAATTGAAAGATTAGGAGCTTATCTAACTACTTGGGATGTTGGACTAAATGTTTTAATTCCATTTATAGATAGAATTGTTAGAAAAGTTTCTCTAAAAGAGCAAGTTTTAGATTTTCCACCACAGCCAGTTATTACAAAAGATAACGTTACTATGCAGATTGATTCTGTAATATATTTTCAAATTACAGACCCTAAGCTATATACTTATGGAGTAGAAAAACCTCTTAGTGCCATAGAAAATCTAACAGCTACAACTCTTAGAAATATAATTGGAGAGATGGAGTTAGACCATACTCTTACTTCTAGAGATACTATTAATACAAAAATGAGGGCTATATTAGATGAAGCAACAGATCCATGGGGAATAAAAATTAATAGAGTGGAGTTAAAAAATATTATTCCACCAGCTGAGATACAAGATGCTATGGAAAAACAAATGAAAGCTGAAAGAGAGAGAAGAGAATCAATCTTAAGAGCTGAAGGACAAAAGAAATCTTCTATTCTAGTGGCAGAGGGAGAGAAGGAAGCAGCTATTTTAAGAGCTGAAGCTAAAAAAGAAGCTGAGATTAGGGAAGCAGAAGGTAAAGCGGAGGCAATACTTAAAATACAAAATGCTGAGGCAGAAGCAATTAGATTATTAAAAGAAGCTGGAGCAGATAAAGCTGTACTTGCTCTAAAAGGTATGGAGGCTTTTGCTAAGGTAGCTGATGGAAAAGCAACTAAGATAATTATTCCTAGTGAATTGCAAAATGTAGTTACTCTAAGCGAACTTTTCCATGAGAGTAGCAAAAAAGAAGTTAAATAATTAGTAAAAAGAATGAGCTTATAAAACTATGTATAAGCCATTCTTTTTTCTTTTTAAGGGAAATATATCTCTATTTTTATATCAATTTTAACGGCTTTAAATAGTGTTTTTAGAGGCGGTTTAAGACTTGAAATAAAGAGGGTTAGAGGAGGTAAAAATTTCAAAAAATAAAACAAAAAACCCAAAAAGTTTACTTTTCAGGTTTTTTAGAAGAAAAACATGTGTTTTTTAAATAAAATTATTAATCTTTTTCTTTAGAGTATTGTACTTTTTTAGAAGCTATATCTTCTGGTTTGTGATGAGTTATAAATTTAATATGGTCCACATAGATATTTTGAATATCTTCATTTTGACCTAGTCCCATTAAAATAACTTTAGATACTGTAAATCCAGCTTTTTGTAGATTTTCATTCCAATCTCCAGCTATATCATTTTGAGCATGATCTCCAGCTACAAACATAAATGGCATAAGAATTACATCTTTTACCCCTCTATCTTTTAATTTTTTTACTACATTGTCAAATTCTGGATATCCTTCAACTGTTCCTACAGCATAATTTTCATAACCTTCAGCAGAGAAAACATAATCCATCATAGCATAAGCTGAACCACCAAAGTGATGAGTACCATGTCCTACTAAAACAACTCCTTGATTTTCTTTTAGTGGACCAATTTTTTCAGCAATAGCTTTAGCTACTTTCTCATAGTCATGAGCCTCTGTAAGAAGAGGAGCACCTAATCTTATATCCTTAAATGAATCTTCATAAGAAGCTACCTCATTTTTTAAGTTTTCACTCTCTACTCCATTCATTATATTTGTACCTTGAACTAATACATGAGTATAGCCTTGTGCTTTTAATTCATCAAGCACCTCTTGAGGATTTAATTTTACAATTCCTCTCTCTTTCAACCTTCTCATAATAATTCTAGAAGTATAAGCTTCTTTTACATCTACATTTTTAAATTCTTTTTTTACTTTTTCATTGATTCTGTCAATAGTTAAAGCTCTAGTGTCGTCAAAAGTAGTACCAAAATGTACCATCAAGATAGCTGCCTTATCATCTTTCTTCATTCCTTTAAAAAAATCTTTGTCCACAAATCCTCCATCTGAATGAGCTAGTGCCATAGTCCCATTGACTAAAAGCATTGAGCTTAGAAATAGTTTTGTAATTGTTCTCATAAAAGTCCTCCTAATTTTATTTTAGGGAAATAAAAAATCCCCATATTCTAGGGGACAGATATAGACTCCAATAGAGTAAATATCCTTGTCCTCGCAAGATATTTTAAAATAATGTATCAAGGCTGGTCTCCTGACTTAGCTTCAATTTACTCAGTAACCTTCCCAACAGAGTCAGTGGCATAACTACCTTTCATCAGCAACACAGTGGCGGGACCGTGGAGGAATAAAACCTCTCTTCCCAATTAATCTCAAAAGAGAACCTCTAACATATATTTCATCTAATATCAATATACTATCTTTATTTTAAAAAGTCAATCCTTTGACGGTGAAAAAATATGATTATATAAAAAGAATATCTTTTATCAAATTATAATAAAAAAAAGGAATATTATTTTCAATTGACAAAGAGTGGATAACATAATAAAATTTAGATATTAAGTTTAAAAGGAGTTCATAATGAAAAGATTTAATATTTTATTTTTATTCATATTTTTAACTCTAGAGATTTTAGGAGAGGGATTTTATATCAGACAGGGAGATGAAGAGTTAAGATTAGATTACACTCCTAAAAAAATTATAACTGATTCAGCTATTCTTTCAAGATTTTTTGATGCATTGGATATAGACTTAGTAGGTGTTCCAAACTCCTCTACAAAAATACCAGAGAGATACAAAGACGTAGAGAGGATAGGAAAAGCTGGAATACCAGATTTAGAAAAGGTAAAAGCACTAGGAACTGATTTAGTAGTAGCAACTCTTTTTTCTAAACCAACTATAAAACCAAAGTATGATATGCTAAATATTCCAAGTTTTTATATAGATGTGGAAACTTATGGAGAATCTAAAGAGGCAGTGGAGATTTTAGGAAAAGCTTTTGATAGAGAGGAGAAAGCACAAGAGATTTTAAAAGAGTGGGAGAGAAGAGAAAAAATTTTACAGGAGAAGGTAGAAAATAGAAAAGGGAAAAAGATAGCTATCATATATGGAAATGGAGAGAGCTTCTTTATGACAGGAAAAGAACATTTTTTAGAGGAGTTAATAGAAAAGATAGGTTGTGAAAATGTAGTTACATCTTTAGATAAAAAAGCTACTGAAAAAAAATCTGTACCTTTTAGCTTGGAACAATTAGTTTTATTAAATCCAGATGTGATTCTGATTATGCCTAATAGTAAGACTAAAAATGGAGAGGTTTTTAAGGAGAGTTTTAAAACAAACTCCATTTGGCAATTGACAACTGCTTATAAAAATCAGGCTATCCATATAATAGACCCAACACTTTTTAGAATGAGTGCAGGAGTAAATTCTATTGATGCTTTAGAGGAGTTATATAGATATGTCTATGAAAACTAAAAAAATTTCACTGATATTTTTTTCAGTAGTGGCTTTAATTTTTATTACAATTTTCTCCATTAGGTTTGGTAGTGTAAATTTTTCTTTTATAGAGATTGTTAAGGCACTATTTGTAAAAAATTATGAAAATGAAATACTTAAATCTATTCTCTGGGATATACGTATTCCTAGAATTTTAATAGCACTTATGGTGGGAGGAAATCTTGCTCTAGCTGGAGTACTTCTTCAGGCTGTGATGAAAAATCCTCTTGCTGACCCAGGGCTGACAGGAGTATCAGCGGGAGCTAGTGTTTCAGCTCTTATCGTTATGATAATTTATCCAAGTGCTATACTTTTTATGAACTTAACAGCTTTTTTAGGGGGAGCTTTAGCTTGTGGACTTGTATTTCTTCTTGCTTGGAAAAAAGGTTTAAAACCTTTGAGAGTAATCTTATCTGGAGTAGCTGTAAATGCTTTTCTTAAAAGTGTAACAGGACTGATGTTTATCCTTTTTAGTGATGAGATACAGGGAGTTCTCTCTTGGTTGAATGGAAGTTTAAATGGGAAAAATTGGACACACGTATATGGGATACTTCCCTATACTGTATTTGGAATAATTGGCTCTATGACTTTAGTGAGAGATGCTAATATTTTACAATTGGGAGATAATTTTGCTATAAACTTGGGATTAAATATTCCAAGAAAAAGATTGAAACTTTGTATCTTTGCTTGTTTTCTCACAGGAATATCTGTGGCAAATGTAGGGCTGATTGGATTTGTGGGGCTTGTTGTACCACATATGGCAAGAATGATAATTGGTTCTGACCATATGTATCTATTACCATTTTCTGCTATCTTAGGAGCTATTGTTTTGGTATTAGCTGATACAATTTCACGTACTCTCTTCTCTCCTATTGAGATACCAGCTGGAATAGTTATGGCTGTAATAGGGGTACCATTTTTCCTATACCTACTCAGAAAGACAGGAGATTAATATGATTAGTGGAAAAAATATAGAGATAGCTTATGAAAAAAATATTGTTATTAAGGATTTAGATATTGAGATAAAAAGGGGAGAGATTCTTACAATATTAGGAACAAATGGTTGTGGAAAATCTACACTTCTCAAAGGAATATCTAGAGTAATTCCCTATAAAAATGGAACTATCTCTTTGGAAAATGAGATAATTCATAATATAAATAGTAAAGAGTTTGCTAAGAGATTGGCATTTGTTTCACAAAATAATGAGATTCCTGAGGATATAACTGTTGAAGAATTTGTAAGATATGGAAGAACTCCTCATAAAAAATGGTATGAGTTATTAAATGAAGATGATGAGAAAATAGTTACTTGGGCTATGGAGATTTGTAAGATAGAAAAATTTTCTAAAAGGAAAGTGATGAGTTTGTCAGGAGGAGAGCGACAAAAGGTTTGGATTGCTATGGTACTAGCTCAAAAGACTTCAGTTCTATTATTAGATGAACCAACTACATATTTAGATATATGTCATCAGTTTGAAATTATGGAGTTGATAAAGGAGTTAAATAAAAAATTGGGAATAACTATTGTAATGGTACTTCACGATTTAAATCAAGCTTCTCAATATAGTGATAGAGTTTTAGTGTTAAAAGATGGTAAAAAATATATTGAGGGAGACACTAGAGAGGTATTGACAAGGGAGTTAGTAAGAGAGGTATACAAAGTGGAGTCAGAGGTAGAGTATTACAATGAGTTGCCATATTTTAAATTGAGAGGACTATTATAGTTCCTCTTTTTTAATTTAATTTTAATAAATAAGTGGTATAATATAAAAAATCTTTATGAGGTGAGGGGTATGAGAGTATTAGTAGTAGAAGATGAGAGAGATTTAAATAGAGTAATTTGTAAAAAATTGAAAGTAGAAGGGTACAGTGTAGATGCTTGTTATGATGGAGAAGAGGCTCTTCTTTATATAGAGGGAGCTACCTATGATATTATTTTAATGGATATAATGATGCCAAAACTAAATGGATATGAGGTACTAGAAAAGATGAGAAGAGAGAAAAACTCTACCCCTGTACTTTTTTTAACAGCTAAAGATGCTATTGAAGATAGGGTAAAGGGATTAGATTTAGGAGCAGATGACTATATAGTAAAACCTTTTCATTTTGATGAGTTGATGGCAAGAATAAGAGTTTTAATTAGAAGAAATCACGGTTCTGTAAGTAATGAGTTGAGAGTAGCAGATTTAGTTATGGATTGTGCTACTAGAATAGTAAAACGTGGAGATAAGGAGATAGATTTATCAGCTAAGGAGTTTGCAATACTTGAGTATATGATGCAAAATCAAGGAGTGGTATTGAGTAGAGAAAAATTAGAAGAGCATATTTGGAATTATGATTATCAAGGAGCTTCTAATATGATAGATGTATATATTCGTTATCTTCGTATCAAGATGGATAAAGATTTTGAACCTAAACTTATACATACTATAAGAGGTGTAGGTTATGTTTTAAAGGATAAGGAGAGTAATCTATGAGTTTTTTAAATATTAAAACAAAGCTAACTTTATGGTACACTTTTTTTATGGTTGTATTAGTAGGGGGAATATTGTGGATTCTTGTGGAGTTTACAGATATGACACTGCTTACTAATCAAAAAAGTCAACTTGTAGAGGTAGTAGAGGATGTAATAGAAGATATAGAAGAGGGAGATGATTTTGATAATTTTGATGATGGAGTATATATTCTCCTATATAATGAAAATGGAGAATATTTAACTGGAAGTTTGCCATTTAATTTTCCAATTGAGTATCCATTTAAACTAGGACAAGTACAGGAGATAAAGGAAAAAGATAGAGGTTTTTATATATATGATAAAAAAATAATAACCGAAGGTGGCGAAAAAATTTGGATACGTGGAGTATTTTCAGATATACAGATTAATCAACTTACTCAGACAATAGTTACAGGAGCTTTTTTAATTTTACCAATACTTGTTATTTTATCCACAGTAATTGGATATTTTATAACAAAAAAAGCCTTTCTTCCAGTGAAAAAAATTCAAGAAACAGCTCAAAATATAACAGAGAGTAATGAGTTATCTTTGAGAATAGGGCTACCTAAGGGAAGAGATGAGATTACAAAATTAGCTAATACAATAGATGAGATGTTAGAGAGATTAGATAAAAGTTTTCAAAAAGAGAAACAGTTTACTTCAGATGCCTCTCATGAACTACGTACTCCAGTTACAGTCATATTAGCAGAGAGCGAGTATATATTAAAACATGGGGAGGATATGGAAGAGGCAAGAGAGTCTATGGAGATTATAAATAGACAAGCTGAAAAGATATCTGGACTTATTAATCAACTTCTATTTTTCAGCAGAGCAGATAGAGGAGATTTAAAATTAAAATTAGAAAACGTAAATATTGTAAAAACTATTGAGGAATTGAAAAATGATAATAGTATAGAGGCTGAAAAGAGAAATATAACTATAACTTATGAAAATAATTTAAAAAATTATGAATATATTGTAGATAAAATTATGTTTATAAGGGCTATTCAAAATATTATTCAAAATGCTATAAACTATGGAAAAGAAAATGGAAAAATAGAGATAGAGAGTTTTGAAAAGAGTGAATATTTTGTTATTAAAGTAAAAGATGACGGTATAGGAATAGCAGAAGAAAATCTCCAAAAGATATGGGATAGATTTTACCAAGTAGATGAATCACGTACTACAAAGAGTATGGGACTGGGACTTTCTATGGTAAAATTAATAGTAGAAAAACATGAGGGATATGTAGAAGTAGAGAGCGAATTAGGAAAAGGAACTGTATTTACCCTGTATTTTAAAAAATTATAAAAAAATTTTAATTTTAATCTTTCTTTAATAATTCATCTGTATAATAAAAGCATAAAGATAAGAGAAAACTTTTAAATAAGATAAACAGTGGAGGTATTAATTATGAAAAAACTAATAATGGGATTATTTTTAACACTATCAATTATGGCAGTAGCAGGTGAAAAGTATGATTATGTAGAGGATAGATTAGAACTAAAATATACTACTTTAACAGACAGCAAGAAAAATTCATTAAAAATTGATGATATAGATATGGGAGTTTTTAATAATCATATTTATGTAAATATGGAAGTAGAAGCCTTTTCAGGAGATGGAGGTTGGGGAAAATTTGATAAAACTTCATATGATGAAATTGCAAAAACAATAGCAGATGATGTAAGAAAGATGTTAAATGTTAATGATAAAGTGGAGATTACTTTGCTTCTTGAAAGAGAGATAGGTAAGGATATGATGTTACATAATGGACTTTATTAAAAATAAAGTATAAATTAATTAAAAAAAATTTGAAGAAGAGTATAAATTATAGAAAATAAAGAACTCTAAGAGTTAAAAAGAGTTGGAAAAATAAAAGAGCAAGATAGCAAAATTAAACTAAAGCTACTTGCTCTTTATTCTTTGAAAAAAATAATTATAGAGTTATTTTTTCTTATTAGAATATAAAATAATTTTCAGATTTTTTAAGTAAAAAATGTTGAACAATTGTTAATTTAATTATATCCTCTTTTTATTCCCCAAGAGGCATTGATTACAGCTAAAAGTGATACTCCTACATCTGAAAATATTGCCATCCACATATTAGCTATTCCAAATACTCCCAAAATCATAACAAGGATTTTTATACCAAGGGCAAAAACTATATTTTGAATAACTACTTTTTTATTAAGTTTAGCAATTTTTAAAAGCTCTACAATCTTTGAAGGCTCATCTTTCATAATTACCACGTCAGCAGACTCTACTGCTATATCACTTCCAGCTCCTCCCATAGCAATACCAATATCAGCTAGGGATAAAACAGGGGCATCATTTATACCATCTCCAACAAACACCACTTTTTTATTAGAAGTATTCATTATCTCTTGAAGTTTCTCTACTTTATTTTGAGGAAGTAGATGAGTAAAGATATTTTTTAAAGGGATACCTAATTTGTTTCCAACCATCTCTCCAATAGTTTTACTATCTCCAGTTAGCATATAGCTATCTACTCCAAGATTTTTTAGATTCTCAATAGTTGAGAATGAATCATCTTTTATCTCATCTGAGATATAGATATATCCTAAAAATTCTCCATCTTGAGCTGTATATATTACAGTTCCAGCATACTCTTTCTCTTGGGCAGCTATACTGTATTCTTCCATAAGTTTATAGTTTCCCACTAAAATCTCTTTTCCTTCATAGTAAGCTACTACTCCAAAGCCACTTAGTTCTTTATATCCTTCAATATAATCCTCATCTATCTCTTCACTAAGTTGTGAAAGAATAGCTTTTCCAATAGGGTGGTTAGAATAAAGCTCTCCTATTTGAGCAGTTTTTAGAAGCTCTTTTTCATCACAATTTATAGCCACGATTGAGTCAATTTTAAATTTTCCCTTTGTCAATGTACCAGTTTTATCAAATACCACTGCTCCAATATTAGTAAGAGTTTCTAAATAGTTTCCACCTTTTATTAATATTCCTTGCTTAGATGCCATTCCAATACTACTAAAGAAAGTAAGTGGAACAGAGATAACAAGAGCACAAGGACAAGAGATAACTAAGAATATAAGTGCTCTACCAAACCAAAGATTAAAGTTTCCAAATACAAGTGGGAATAAAATTCCAACAACAACAGCTGAGATTACCACAATAGGTGTATAATATCTAGCAAATTTTGTAATAAATTTTTCTGATTCAGCTTTTTTATTGCTAGCATTTTCTACCATCTCTATTATCTTATTAATTGTAGAATCAGAGAAAAGCTTTGTTACTTTTACTTCTAAAATCCCATTTCCATTGATACTTCCACTTAAAACTTCGCTGTTTATATTTACTTCCAAAGGAAGAGATTCTCCAGTAAGAGCTGATGTATTAAGAGTGGATTCTCCTTTAACTACAATTCCATCCACTGGGATTTTTTCTCCAGCCTTAACTACAATTATATCTCCTTTTTTTAATTTTTTAGGTGATATTGTAAGAAGCTCTCCATTTTCTCCTTTTATATTTGCATAATCAGGTCTGATATCTAAAAGTTTTTCAATAGATTTTCTTGAATTAGATACAGCTTTATCTTGGAAGTACTCTCCTATTTTATAAAACAGCATTACTCCTACAGCTTCTGTACTTTCATTGAGATAAAAAGCTCCAAAGGTAGCTATTGTCATTAAGAAATTTTCATCCATAAAATTACCTTTAGTAATATTTTTAAAAGATTTTAATACTACATCCCAACCTAAGATAATATAAGCTATTATAGAGAGTATCAATCTAATTTGTAGAGAGATATTACCAGAGATAATAGCTACGATAAAAAGAATAGTTCCTATTATTATTGTAACTTTTTCTCTTTTCTCTCTTCTTTCCTCCTCTTCTCTCTCTTGAAGTTTTCTTTTTATCTCTTCCTCTTCATCATACTCTTCTATTTTTAAAATCTGTGTGCCTGGTTCTATAGAATCAGCAAAGAAATTAATCTCATGTAAAAAAAGCTCCTCTTCATAATTTTCATCAGTTTCAAGGGTAAATCTTTTTTTATATAAATCTAGGTTAGCATTTAAAACACCGGCCATAGTTCCAGCTTTATGTTGAATTTTACCAGCACAACCAGCACAATCTAAATTTTTTACTTCATACTCTACTTTTTTCATTTTAATCTATCCTTTCATAAAATATTTTATTATACTATATACCCCCTATACCCTATATATAAAATTTAACATATTTGATTTTTTTTGTCAAGAAATATTTAAAATAATAGACAAGCTCTATCCTCTATGCTAAGATATATTTAGAAAAATAGTAGAGGTGAAAAATTTATGAAGGTTAACAAAGAATACATTGAAAATCTTTTTAAAGATATTGTAGAAAAAAATATTTTTATAAAGGGAAGTGTTTCTAATCCTATAAATAAAAAAATGGAATTACTAAGGGGAATTTAAAACCTGTAAAAATAAAAAATGAGATTTTTATACAATTAGAATATTTTATAGATAAAAAAGCTTATCATGATAATATTTGTCTATGTGATTTTACTTCAAAATTTTCAGAGATATTAGATAGTTTCAAACAAATTTTACTGATTACTCAAGGAATAGATTATCAAATTTTGAAAGGTAAGAATGAATACACTATAAAGGAGATAAAAAACAGTAGAGCAGTAGAATCTTTAGAGCATAATAAGAAGAAAAAATATATTATAGATGAGGGAGTTCCTGTTCCATTTTTAATTAAGCTTGGAGTTATGGGAGAAGATGGAAAAGTTTTTAAAAATTCCTATGATAAGTTTAGACAGATTAATAAATATCTTGAGTTTATAGATGATACTATAAGAGAGATGCAAAATAAAAAACTTATAAATAATCATATTAAAGTTGTAGATTTTGGTTGTGGAAAATCTTATCTCACTTTTGCCCTTCACTATTATTTAAATAATATAAGAGAGTTTACTTATGAGATAATTGGATTGGACTTAAAAAAAGACGTTATGGAAAAATGTAATAAAATAGCTCAAGAGTTAAACTGTGAAAATCTTGAGTTTTTAACAGGAAACATTAAAGATTTTGATAAGTTACAAAATGTAGATTTAATTTTTTCGTTACATGCTTGTAATAATGCTACTGATTATGCACTGCTTAAGGGATTAGAGCTAGGGGCAAAAGCAATTTTAGCTGTACCTTGTTGCCAACATGAATTTAATGAAAAGATGAGTAAGAATAAAGGTTCTGAATTTTTCCAAACAGAGCTACCATTAGGAAAACATGGAATACTATTTGAAAGATTTACTTCATTGGCAACTGATGCATTTAGAGCACAATGTCTAGAGTTATGTGGATTCAAAACTCAAGTTATGGAGTTTATAGATATGGAGCATACTCCTAAAAATATTTTAATAAAAGCAATAAAAGAAAAAGTTTCTAAAGATAGCTTAGAAAAAAATATAGTGAATACAGAAGATTTAAAGCTTATTTAGGAATAGAACCATTGCTAGATGAGTTACTTTCTCCATATTTCTTAATAAAATATAATTAATTTGAGTTTTCCTCTTGACTTATTGAAGTTTATTAGCTATATACAGTAGTAGGGATACAGAAATAAACTACAATATTAACAGGAGGGCATACTTATGAAAAACTATGAAATTGCAAAAATAAGAAACATATCTCTTTTAGGACATAGAGGTAGTGGAAAAACTACTTTGATGGAAGCTCTACTTTATATTTCAAAAACTATTGATAAGATGGGAACAATAGAAGATGGGAATACTGTATCAGACTATGACAAAGAGGAAATAAGAAGAGTTTTCTCTATCAATACATCAGTTATACCTATAGAGTATGGAGATGGAAAATATAATTTCTTAGATACTCCAGGATATTTTGACTTCGTTGGAGAGGTAGAATCAGCAGTAAGAGTTTCTGGAAGCTCAGTTATTGTATTAGATGCTACATCAGGGGTAGAGGTTGGAGCTGAAAAAGCTTGGAGAATATTGGAAGAGAAAAAACAACCAAGAATAATCTATCTAAATAAGATGGATAAAGGATATATAAACTATGAAAAATTACTCTATGAATTAAAAGAAAAATTTGGTAAAAAAATAGCTCCATTTTGTATACCAATAGGAGAAAAAGAAGAGTTCAAAGGTTTTGTCAATGTTATTGAAATGAAGAGTAGAATATTTAATGGAGTAGAGTGTGAAGATAGACCTATACCAGACTTTATGGATGTTTCAGAAGTAAGAAATCTTTTGATGGAAGCTGTGGCAGAAACTGATGAAGAGCTTATGGAAAAATATTTTAATGGAGAGGAATTCACTACTGAAGAGATAAAAAGAGGACTTCATAAAGGTGTCGTAAATGGAGATGTAGTTCCTGTTATTGTAGGTTCTGCTGTACAAGGAATTGGAATACATACACTATTTAAAATTATAAATGACTATATGCCATTACCTAATGAGATGTTTAATGGAGAGAGAATTGGTAAGAATTTAGAAGGAGAAGAGGTAGTTAGAAAAGTAGATAGAGAGGAACCATTCTCAGCTATAGTTTTCAAAACATTAGTTGACCCATTTATTGGAAAAATTACTCTATTTAAAGTAAACTCTGGTGTTCTTAAAAAAGATATGGAAGTTTTCAATATAAATAAAAATAAAAAAGAGAAAATATCTCAAATTTTCTTCTTAAGAGGAAATAAGCAAGAAGAAGCTTTAGAAATAGCTGCTGGAGATATAGGTGCTACTACAAAACTTCAATATACTCAAACAGGGGATACTCTTTGTGATAAGGATAACCCTATACAATATCCAGCAATTAATTTCCCAGCACCATGTTTCTACTCTGGTGTAGAACCAGCAGAAAAAGCTGATGATGAAAAATTAAGTACTTGTTTACAAAGAATGATGGAAGAAGACCCTACATTTAAAGTGTATAGAAATCATGAAACAAAACAGTTATTAATAGGTGGATTAGGAGAAAAACATCTATATATTATAATTTGTAAGATTAAAAATAAATTTGGAGTGCATGCTGTATTAACTGACCCTATTGTTTCATATAGAGAAACAATAAAAGGACAAGCTTCTGTACAAGGAAAACATAAGAAACAATCTGGAGGAGCTGGACAATATGGAGATGTATTTATAAAATTTGAACATAGTGAAAAAGAGTTTGAGTTTATAGATGATATTCATGGTGGAGTAGTTCCAAAATCATTTATTCCAGCAGTAGAAAAGGGACTTTTAGAAGCAAAAGAAAAAGGAACTTTAGCTGGATATCCAGTAATTAATTTTAAAGCTACACTTTATGATGGTTCTTACCACCCAGTTGACTCTAATGAGATTTCATTTAAACAAGCAGCAATACTAGCTTTTAGAAAAGGAATGGAAGAAGCTAAACCTGTATTACTTGAGCCAGTTTTATCTATGCAAATTACTATCCCAGAAGTTTATCTTGGAGATGTAATGGGAGATATGAATAAACGTAGAGGAAGAATTTTGGGAATGGAACACAATAGCTATGGAGAGCATGTATTAAATGTAGAAGTTCCACAAGTAGAGGTACTAAAATATGCTCTAGATTTGAGAGCAATAACTCAAGGAAGAGGAGAATTTTCATTTGAATTTGCTAGATATGAAGAGGTACCAGAGGTACTAGCTCAAAAAATAATTGCTAGCAGAAAAAAAGATTAGTGTAACATATGTTACTGAAATTAAAAAAATTATAGTGTAAAATATTAAGAGTTGTGGAAGAGATGAAGCAACTCTTAATTTATTGTATAAAAATTTAGGAGGATAAAATTATGCACGATGGTTGCTCTGGAAAATTTGAAAATGGGAAACAAGTAGTAGAAAAATTAAGAATGATGGGATTTAATGAACAGTTGATGCCAATACCAGCTCAATTTACTTGTGAAGAGTGTAATAATGAGATAACTATGGATACATTTGAATATAAATGTCCACACTGTGGAACAATTTATGCTGTAACTCCTTGCCATGCTTTTGATGTAGAAAATATAATGTGTGCTGGAAAAGAGGAGTAAAACTAAGAATAACTTTTCTTTTATAAAAAACTAAGAATTGTTTCAGACTACAAAAAAAAGATTAACTATGGCTTGGTGGCCTAAAAACACAAAACTCGCTTTGCTCAAACAGTTGTGTTTTTTAGCGTCCACCTTCGCTGAGTTAATCTAATTTTTTTTTCGTAATTTTCACAATTCTTTAAGTTTTTTATTAAATATAGTATTGTTATTCTTTTTATAACCTGAAATTATTCTGGTTTATATACTCCACTATTTATAGCATTTTGCATAGCAGCTCTTATTTTTGTAGCTCTTACAGAAGCTCCAGCTCTAGGAATATCTTCTGGTGCGTAAAGAGATTCTAAGGCATCTCCTACTTTTTTCCCTTGAGTAGAATCTAAAGCTGCTTGGTATCTATCTTTTTCTTCTTTTAAATTTTCAGTTTTTAAATAATCTTTTCCTTTATAAAAAAGTGTTCTAAATTTAGGTTTATCAACTACATCATCTTTTAAATTAAACTGAACTTCTACCTGTGTTTCTTGTCCACTTACAAATGTACCTCTGTAAGTTCCATTTCTATACTCACTAGCTAAGCTCATCATACTACAAAGTAAAAAAGAAAAAGTAACAAATTTTTTCATATAGCCTCCTTCAAAAAATTAATATACACTATTTTACTATATGTTTTTGAAAGAGTCAATTACTTTGTAAATAAAAATATTAGTTATTTAAGAGAATTTACTATTCTATTTAATGCTTCCTCAAGAATAGATTTAGGACAAGCAAAGTTAAGTCTAATATAACCTCTACCCTCTTCTCCAAACCAATGTCCATAATCAATAGCTACTTTTGCTTCCTCTTCAAAGAATTTTTCAATCTCTCTATCTTTTAATACATCTCCTAAATATATCCATGCTAAGTACGTTCCCTCAGGTTTTACATATTTAGCTTCAGGAAGATTTTCTTTTAAAAATTCTTCTATAAAGTTTCTATTATTATCAAGATACTCAATAACTTGATCTAACCACTCTTCTCCTTCTGTATAACCAGATTTTATAGCAGCAATACCAAAGCTATTAGGAGTTTCTATTCTAACATTTCCTAAAGTTTTTTGATAAGCTTTTCTCAAATTTTCATCAGGAATAATTATAAGGGAAGTTTGTACTCCTGCTAAGTTAAATGTCTTACTAGGAGCTGTACAAACAATTAGGTTAGAAAAATATTTTTTATCTAATGTAAGGAATGAACAGTGTTTATGTTCTTTGAAAATTAAGTCAGAGTGAATTTCATCTGAAATAATTAAAACATTATGTTTAAGACAGATATCTCCCATCTTAATTAATTCTTCTTTTGTCCATACTCTTCCTACTGGGTTGTGAGGATTACAAAGAATGAAAATTTTTACATTGTTATCTACTATTTTTCTTTCAAAATCTTCAAAGTCTATAGTATATACTCCCTCATTATTAATAAGAGGATTAGTAACTATATTTCTCTCATTATTTTCAGTTGTCATTCTGAAAGGGTGATATACTGGAGTTTGTATTAAGATATTATCTCCTTTTTGTGTAAAAGTTTGTACCATAAAACTAATAGCTGGAACTACTCCATTAGTAAAAACTACCCACTCTTTTTCAATATGACTATTTTTTCTTTTTTTATTCCAATTTATAATAGCTTGATAGTACTCTTCATCTACACCAGTATATCCTAAAACTCCATGTTCAATAATTTTACTCATAGAGTCTAAGATAGGTTGAGCTACTCTAAAATCCATATCAGCTACCCAAAGTGGTAATAAATCATTATGCCCATTATAAGTAGCCTTATATATATCTGGATTCCATTTTTTTGAATTTGTATTAGCTCTGTTAATTATTTCATCAAAGTTGTATTTCATTTTCTTTATATCCTCCAAGTTATTTTGTTATCTTAAATTTTCAAATCCATATTCCATCTCATCTGGATGAGAACCAAGTCTTTCATTTCTATTTAATAATTTTATTTTTTCCATTTCCTCTTTACTTAATACAAAATCTAACTCTCTATTCTCTTTTATTCTAGAAGGAGTAATAGATTTTGGAAGAGGTAATAACCAATTTTGAATATGCCATCTCAAAATTACTTGAGCAGGTAATTTACCATGAATTTTACCTATTTCAACAAGCACAGGATCATTAATATTACCTTGAATCAATGGACTCCAAGACTCTACAATAATATTTTTACTTTCACAATAAGCTCTTAGTTCATCTTGTTGATTATATGGATGAATCTCTATCTGGTTTACCATAGGAGTAATAGTAGAGTTTTTTTCTAACTCTTCAAGGTGATGTTTTTCAAAGTTGCATACACCAATTGCTCTAACTCTTTTATCTTTGTAAAGTTTTTCTAATGCTCTCCAAGTTTCAAAAGTTGTTTTCATATTTTTAGTATTAGGCCAATGTATAAGATAAAGATCAATATAATCTAGATTTAATCTAGTTAAAGAATCTTCAAAGGCTTTTAAAGTTTCCTCATATCCTTGGTCACTATTCCAAACTTTTGTAGTGATAAAGAGATCTTCTCTTTTAACATTAGGAGTTCTTTCTAAAAATTCAGCTATACCTTTACCAACGAAAATTTCATTGTTATAAATTTTTGCAGCATCAATATGACGATAACCACATTCTAAAGCATATCTAACACTTTTTCTACAAATGTTTTCATCTGATATTTTCCAAGTCCCAAAAGCAATACTAGGAATTTCTACGCCATTCATAAGTTTATACATATATATCCCCCCTTTGATTAATACCTATTTTAAAATATTCATAACTTCAGTCATTACTTGAGCAAATCTCTCTCTTATTACAAGAGTAGCAATATCATCTCTTGAAGTAGGAGTTTCATTTAAAATTATAAGATTTTTTCCTTTAAAATACTCTATATAGTAAGCTGCTGGATAAACTGTAAGACTTGTACCCACAATAATTAAGGTATCAGCTTTTTCTATTTCACGAATAGCTTCACTAGTAACTTTTTCATTGAGCATCTCTCCATACAAAGTTACATCAGGTCTAACAACTCCACCACATTCACATATAAAATCTTTATCAGATGTTTTTCCACATTTTAGACAATACCATCTTTTTAAAGTTCCATGAAGTTCTAAAACTTTTTTACTTCCAGCATCTTGGTGTAAATTATCTATATTTTGAGTAATTACAGCCTTAACTTTTCCCATCTCTTCTAATTTGGCTATAGCTAAATGCCCATTGTTAGGTTTTATATTGTTAATAGATAATTTTTCTGTAAGATATTTATTGAAAATATCTCTGTGTAAGAAGAAAAAATCATGACTAAGAATCTCTTCTGGTTCATATCCCATAAATTTTCTTTCATTATATAGTCCATTTTTACCTCTAAAGTCAGCTAATCCAGAATCTGTAGATGCACCAGCTCCAGTAAAAAAAACTACATAGTTACTATTTTTAATAATATTAGCTAAAGTTTCAATACTGTTCATAAATCCCTCCTGTAATCTTATGCAAAGGAAGTATTTTCTACTTTCTTAATAATATTATACTATATTTTTTTTATTTTGTGTAAAGAGAAGCTTAAAATTCTTGAATAAAATAAAATTATTGGGAAATTTATAGAATTTTATATACAATTTATTAAGATATGTAGTATAATCTTCTTATAGATAATCAAATAAAATAGGGAGTGAGGAAGATGAAAAAAATTGCTATATTGATGACAATGATAATTTCATTAGTAGGTTGTAGTAATTTACAAGAAAAACCTAAAGATGTACCACAAAATGTTAGTAGTTCACTTGAGATATCAAATGTGGAATATACTTTAATAAATATATTTCCAGGACAAGGGCTAACTGTTGGATTTGATGAAGCAGGAAGAATATTTGGTTATTCTGGATTAAATAGATTTTTTGGAAAAGTAGAAATAAAAGATGGTAAAATGGTAGTAGATCCATTGGCATCTACTAGAATGGGTGGTTCAAGAGAAGCCCTTATAAGAGAGGATCAATACTTGACACTTTTAAAAAGTATGACTACAATAACTAAAAAAGAAAACAATTTAATATTATCAAATGAAAAAGGAGAACAACTTATTTTCCAAGGAAAATAGTTTTATTACGAGAGGAATTTTATGAGTAAGTTACAAAATCAAATAAATTTTTTAATGGAAATAGATAAAGTAAAGGAGATTTTAAGACAATCAGTTATACTTGGGGATACTAATAGGAGAGAAAATGATGCTGAGCATAGTTGGCATATGGCTATTTGTGCTATAACTCTAAAGGAATATGTAGAGTTTGATAAGATAGATATAGAGAGAGTATTAAAAATGATATTATTACACGATGTGGTAGAGATTTATAGTGATGATACTCCTGCATTTAGCAAATATGATAAAGAGGAGAAGTTTCGTAAAGAGCTAGCAGCAGCTGAAAAAATATTCTCTTTACTTCCAGAGGAGCAGTATAAAGAGTATTTCAAATTGTGGTTAGAGTTTGAAAATATGGAGTCTGATGATTCAAAATTTGCAAATGTCTTTGATAGATTTCAAGGATTTATACAAAATTTATCTTCTGATGGACATACTTGGAAAAAATGGAGTGTAAATAAAGATATGGTAATAAAAAGATTAGAACCAGTAGTAAAATATGCACCTAGATTATTTGAAGAGTTTGTTTTTCCAGAGATAGAAAAATATATAGAGAGAGGTATTATAAAAAATAACATAGGGGAATAAAGTTTGGAGGTTTTTATGGGATTATTTTCTATATTTGGTAAAAAGGATCTTGAGGCAGAACAAAAATTATTGAAGAAAATAGAGGAGTTAGAGCAAACTATAGCTAGAAAAGATAAAGAGATATCTGATTTAATAAATGAATTGGATAGAGTAAATCAAAGTATACCAAATACAAATACTAATACTAATACTAATTTAAATTCTAAACAACTTGAGCTAATTGAAAAAAATATTAAGGATACTAAAGAGGAAAATGATAGATTAAAACAAGTTATAGATGAGTATAATCTTTCTTCTAAAAAAGAGAAATATTATTATAAAGTAGATATAGAAAAATTTTACTCAGCTGCTAGATTTAAAGAGTTAGCAAATACAATAGTAAACAATGGAATAGTATATCTTCAAGATTTAACTTTAGAGTTTTTTGATACTCTTTCACAAGATATAAAAAATTTAGAAGAGGGGAAAATAAGATTTCAAAAATTTCTTACTAAAGAGTTTATTGAATGGGAAGTAGTAACATATCTAAATAAAGGGGAGAGAGTTTCAAAATTATATAGTAAAAGTAGAAAGTTAGTAAACATTTTTATAGAAAATGATATTGAATTTATGGAAGATTTAATAAATTTTGATTTCTCTAAACTTGTGGATTTAGGTTTTAAAGATAGCCAAATAGAAGAGTTTATATTAAAAAGAGATGAATATTATCAAGAGAGAAGAGTAGTAAAATAAGGAGTGATTATGAAAAATATACTTATAGGAGTTACAGGAGGAATTTCAGCATATAAGTCTGCTAATATTATTTCAAAATTAAAGAAAAAGGGATATAATGTCAAAGTTATTATGACAGAAAATGCTACAAAAATAATTACTCCACTTACATTGGAAACTCTTTCAAGAAATAGAGTGTATGTGGATATGTGGGATAAAAATCCGCATTTTGAAGTGGAACATATCTCATTAGCAGATTGGGCTGATGTAGTATTAGTAGCTCCAGCTACATATAATATAGTAGGAAAAGTAGCTAATGGAATAGCTGATGATATGCTGTCAACTGTAATTTCAGCTTGCAAAAAGCCTGTGTATTTTGCTTTGGCTATGAATGTAAATATGTATGAAAATCCTATTTTGAAAGATAATATAGAGAAGTTAAAAAAATATGGATATAAATTTATAGAAGCAGATGAAGGATTTTTAGCTTGTAATGTAAATGCAAAGGGACGTTTGAAAGATGAAGATGAGATAATAGAGATTATAGAAAAAGATAATATCTATAGAGAAAAAGTTTTAACAGGAAAAAAAATCCTTATAACAGCTGGGAGAACAGAGGAAGCAATAGACCCAATAAGATATCTTTCAAATAGATCAAGTGGACAGATGGGTTATGCTCTAGCTAAGTCAGCTGTTGATTTGGGAGCAGAGGTTGTTCTTATTTCTGGACCAACTAATTTGGAAATACCAACAGGAGTAAAGGAGTTTGTTCAAGTAAGAAGTGCTCAAGAGATGTATGATGAAACTATAAAAAGATTTTCAAAAATGGATATAGCAATAGCTTGTGCAGCAGTAGCTGATTATAAACCTAAATATTATTCAAATGAAAAAATAAAGAAAAAAGATGAGGAACTGACAATAGTGTTAGATAGAAATCCAGATATACTATTAGAGATGGGAAAATTAAAGAAAGAGCAAATATTAATAGGGTTTGCAGCTGAAACTGAAAATCTAATAGAAAATGCAATAGGAAAATTAGAAAGAAAAAATTTAGATATGATAGTAGCTAATGATGCAAGCAATATGCAAAAATCAACAAATGAAATTTACATAATTAAAGGAAAAGATTCTATAAAATCTCTTCCGGAAAAGAAAAAAGAAGAGTTAGCATATGATATTCTTATGAATATATAATAAAATAGCTTTTTGTGAGAAGTTTATTCTTACAGAAGGCTATTTTTATTTGTAGTTATAGTTTTTCTTAAAAATATTAAAAATTAACAAATTTGGTATAAAATTATCTTGATTTTTTTAATAAAAAATGTTTAAATATATTTGATTATTAAAATTTTAGTTTTTATTAAAAAATTATTTATTAGATTAAAATTAAGACTAACTATTAAATGTCAAATCAAAAATAAAAAAATTTAATTTAAATT